>JACCDK011204979.1_pt1 | contig 19054 bp, 18 predicted proteins | sample 7445871 | NCBI WGS metagenome assembly JACCDK01 (sample SAMN15323436, study PRJNA562643) | freshwater metagenome | isolation source: river surface water | place: USA:Blue River Watershed | collected 2017-08-15
GGATCGACCGTACGCTCCTGCAACACGCGCAAGAGCTTGACCTGCATATCGAGCGACAAGTCGCCGATTTCATCCAGAAACAGCGTGCCGCCATGGGCGAGCTCGAACCGTCCTATGCGATCGGTGAGTGCACCGGTAAATGCACCCTTGCGATGACCAAACAACTCGCTTTCCATCAGCTCCTTGGGGATGGCAGCGCAATTGAGCGGTACAAAATTGGCGTCAGCACGCGGCGACTGATAATGCAGCGCCTGCGCGACCAGCTCCTTACCGGTGCCGGATTCGCCGTTGATCATCACCGTCGCAGGCGAATCCGCGATGGTCTCGATCAGCTTACGGATCTCGCGCATCGGTTGGCTATTGCCAATGATGGGATTCGGCTGGCGCATGCGGTCGGCGTATCCTAGGATGGTGAGTGGGCCGAAGACTGCCCAGCTGCCTGAGAGTGGGCAGGGACAGTTCTCCAATGTTTCCTGATTGAAACATAGCATAGTGAAACTGTCAACGCAGGGCCTGGTCGATTCCAAAGATCAAAATTGCATTTAATACAACCGCTTCGGGCAGGTTGAGGAGACGCTGATTAAAGCCAGGTTGCGTGGCGAGCCAGCGCAGCCGTGCGACGCGGGGTCAAGCAACATCAGGGGCTAGACGCAATTATTTTGGCCGCAAAAGCTTCCGGTTCTATTTCATCAGCACTTCCCTCGGTAACCGCCGGTTTTGCAGATGGGCGTGCACAGGGAGCGGGAGTGTTTACAATGACCGTCGCTACCTACCCTCTCGCCAAGGAGCCGACAACACCATGAGCACGATTGCGCAATTGCGCCGCATTCTCAAAGACAGTCATACGATCGCCGTAGTCGGGCTATCGGCAGACTGGTTCAGGCCGTCTTATTTCGCTGCGAAGTATATGCAGGAGCATGGCTACAAGGTCATACCCGTCAATCCGAAATACACCGAAATTCTGGGTGAGCGCTGTTACCCTGATTTGAAATCCATTCCAGAGAAGGTCGATATCGTCGACGTATTTCGCAAAAGCGACGACTGCGCACCGATCGCACAAGAGGCCGTCGCGATCGGCGCGAAAGCACTCTGGCTGCAAATCGGGGTGATCAACGAAGAAGCCGGTCGGATTGCTGAAACCGCCGGCCTGGAGGTGGTGATGAATCGCTGCGTGAAGATCGAATATGCCCGGCTGTTCGGCGGTCTGGGCTGGTTTGGTGTGAACACGCGCATCATTTCATCCCGCCGACCAGTTTAATCATGAGAACCGCTCCCTTCAGAGCACAGCACTTCCAACACCGTCAGCGACTTGTTAGCGCCGCTTAGTCTGACTTTTTCATACCTACGCTATGTCCAAAGATCACGTTTACGACTTCGATACCCTCTGTCTCCATGCAGGTCAGATACCCGACGCGGCCACTGGCGCCAGAGCGGTGCCGATTTATCAGACCACCTCCTATGTCTTTGACAGCGCAGATCATGCGGCGAGTCTGTTCAATCTGCAAACCTTCGGCAATGTGTATTCGCGGCTCTCCAATCCCACTGTGGCGGTGCTGGAGGAGCGTGTGGCAGCGCTGGAAGATGGTCGTGCTGCGGTCGCAACTTCCAGCGGTATGGCAGCGCAGATGATTGCCATGCTTAATCTGTGCGAAGCAGGTGACGAGATCGTCGCTGCGCGCACGCTCTATGGCGGGACACATACGCAGCTGCATGTGAATTTCCGCAAACTGGGTATCAATACGATTTTTGTGGATTCGGATGATCCGGAAAATTTCGCGCGTGCGATCACGCCGAAAACAAAACTCCTGTACGCGGAGACGATAGGCAATCCGTCCATGAACGTGCTGGACATCGAGAAAGTCGCGACCATCGCAGCGCAAGCGGATCTGCCTCTGTTTATTGATAACACTTTCGCCAGCCCCTATCTGTGCCGTCCGTTTCAGTGGGGTGCAGCCGTGGTCATGCACTCGGCAACGAAATTTTTGGGCGGGCATGGCACAACGATGGGCGGGATCATCGTCGAATCGGGCAAATTCAACTGGGGCAACGGCAAATTCCCCACCATGACCGAGCCTTCAGCGGGTTATCACGGTGTACGCTTCTATGAAACCTTTGGTGACTTCGGCTTCACCATGAAATGTCGCATGGAGGGGCTACGAACCTTCGGCCCTGCGCTCTCGCCGATGAATGCTTTTATCCTGCTGCAAGGCGTGGAGACTTTGCACCTGCGCATGGAACGCCACTGCAGCAATACGCAGAAAATCGCCGAGCATCTGTCCTCGCATCCCAAGGTCTCATGGGTGAATTATCCAGGACTGAAGAACAACAAGTACCACGAACTGGCCAAAAAATACCTGCCTCGTGGTGCGGGTGCTGTGCTGTCGTTTGGTGTCAAAGGCGGCGCCGAGGCAGGACAGAAGTTCATCGAGAACGTGGAGTTCCTGTCACATCTGGCCAACATTGGTGATGCCAAGACGCTGGTGATTCATCCCGCATCGACCACGCATCGCCAGCTCTCGGAAGAACAGCAGATCGCGGCTGGTGTACCACCCGACCTGATTCGTCTGGCAGTGGGGATTGAATCGGTGGATGACATTCTTTGGGATATTGATCAGGCGCTATCGAAGACGTGATGGGTGGTTGAGTGATTGTTCTTCGGTGAAGTAACGACACTGGATACCGGCCTGCGCCGGTATGACAGTTTTGAAGCCAACAGACCTTAAAACGTCATCACCTGCATGTGATGACTGCTGCGTGGGCGGATCGCTTGCGATCCGAATTCCCCACTCGCTCCCGGCGCAGGCCGGGATCCAGTGTCTTCAGTTGAATACCTGAAAAAAAATTTTACTTGTGAATTTTAATTAATGAATTCAAGAAGTAAGTCGCGGTCAATACATTCGCATCAAAAAAACTCTTCCGAACAGCAGTGAGCTCACGCCAAAGTCCCTATTGACGCTGTCATCGAGCTCACCCTACCCCAGCAAACGCTCCGCCAGCCAAACACAGGCCATCAGCAAAATACTGATCGATCCCCAACGCTGAATCAGCCTGATCACGCGCTCATTATTCAGCACCGGCCAAAGAAGCAAACCTGCCGCCAACACCACGACCAGCTGACCAAACTCCACACCCAGATTGAAAGCCACCAGCGTTTCAATGAAATGCGACGAAGACAAGCCTAACTCCCGAAGTCCGTTCGCAAAGCCCATACCGTGAATCAAGCCAAAACCCAGCGCGAGTTTCCATGACTGTCTGCCCTCGCCGCCGCGCAGATTGAGCAGTGCAGAGACAATGATGGACGCTGCAATCGCAGACTCGATAAGCTTGTCCGGCAGGGTAATCCAGTCGAGTGCAGCAGCGGCGAGCGTAATGGAATGCGACAGCGTAAAGGCTGTCACCACTTTAAGCGCATACATACCGACGGTGCGCAAACCCGAATGCTCTGAAGCGCCCACAGTCTCGGATGCTGCGGATTCAGGCGACAAATCCACTCTTCGCGATGCTGCAAGACCCAGTCCGGGCAACAGCAGGCAGAGCAGAAACAGAAGATGATCGGGGCCACTCCAGATATGCAAGGCGCCTTCGCGCGCGTAAGTCCACAAGGCTTCAGCCAGCGCGATCTCGCGCAAGGGCAAACGCTGCACCGCATGCCGTGGATCGAGCACGGTGGTGGATTCCAGAGGTCCGCTGTTGAGCTTCAGAAAAGCGCGCGCGACTTTTTCTTCTTCGTTGAAGAATCCATAGCGCACCAGCAGATAAGCGGCGCTGGCTGGCAAGGCCGCTGAGCTATGCGTCTGACGAACATAGAGCCCGTCATTGTGCACCGTGACTTCCTGCGCCTGAAAAGTCAGCGACAGTGGATTGCCATCGACCTCCAGCGTCAGTGACTCGCCGACGAGTGCCGCGAGCCTGTCTCGCATTTCTTCAAGTTCATGCCGACGGATTTCTTTTTGTTTTTCAGGCGGTATCTGCAGCAAGCTGTTCAGATCGCGCACTGCAAAATCAATCTGCACCGACACACCCGCTTCGGTACTGCTGATGCGCACATAACTATTGCCGGACTGATGCGCGGCAGCGATGAGCGGCAGCAGCAAAACAACAAGCAGGCATTGCCGCAAATGGTTCAATAGCCTCATGGTGAAGACAAAGCCTCCAGCGTGGCCAGCTTCAGACTCGACGGCCACTGGCTACGAAATTTTTTGATGATCTCCGCTACACGTGCCTGACATTTCGCCTTGGGCAAGGCAGCGGAATCGAGTGCCTGCAGATAATGTATGCCCAGAATGAAATGGACCTCCTCACTATCGATACCTGGATCACTCAGCGGCAACAGATTTTCTCCAAAGCCTATCATCTCGAGCAGGCTTTCCTTGCTTTGCTTGATGGGTTTGAGCGGATGATCGACGAAGCTGTCATAAAAATGGTACTTGAACAACAGGAAGCGTGCGAGCGAAGCCTGCTTGCCGCGCGGGTCCAGTGCGAGTGCTTCGCGATACGGACGCGGGTCAGATAAATACAAACGCGTCTGTGGCGACAGATGAAGTTTATGCACCGAGGCATTGAGCATATTCACCAGCACGGAGGTCTCCAGCCCCTGCGTCTTCCCATGACTGATGATGTCTTCATTAAGCAGTGCGCGTATCTCATCAAGGGTCTTGCCCGTCTCCAGCCAGGCGTTCGCCCGGATCGCTGCGGGCGCATTGCCTTGTGCGGTCTTGGCGAGCTCATCGAGCCGGGACAGATAGGCCTTGCGTGCATCGGCGCTGATGGCATCGTGCGCATGCACACTCATCACCGACAACAGCAAACCCAAAAACAGACATCCGGAGCGCATGGTCTTGAGCGCACACGTCAGCGACCTTACTTGCATTACTTGCCTTCCGAGCGAGGCAACTCGATCTTCTCACCCAGCGCCGCGGCACGAGCACCAGGATGTACCTTCATGCCGAACTTGCCCTCCAGAGGTACCGACAAGTGCATCGGGCCTGCAGCTTCCAGCAGTGTCACCGCAATCAGAAAGCCGTGATGTAAAGGCAGATCCTCGCGCGCGACCAATACGTGCGTGCCATTGTCGAACATGATCTGCAACGGCATGTTGGGATAATCTTCGAAAGGCGCGGCCGCGGTCATCATTGCCTGGGCGTGCTGATAGGAGAGCACCGCCAGCTTTGATTGGTCTGTCTTGAGCAGACTGGCCACCCGCGCTACATCGCGTGCGCGGCTTACCATGGCACGCGACAGCGGCAATTTTTTGCGCAGAAAATCCACCCATTCATCACCGATGGCATCGCCAGGAAGGTCACTGTGCGATGTCAGTATTTGCAAATTGCGTTTGCGGAAAAGATCCCATTGCGCATAAGGCGTGTGTGCAAGCGCTTGTGCTACTGGCCAGAGTCCAGCTGCGAGTATCGCTGCTGCACTACCGATAAATCGTCTTCTTTGCATGGTTCATCCTGAGGAAACGCTGAAGCAGCGTCGTGCTTATGATTGTAGAGTCGTTGGGGGCACAACGAAAGACACTGCCTACCCAAAAAAAGAGCGAGGAAAATCCTCGCTCTCTTTACTTATCTACCACAGAAATTACTTCTTGCCGAAGATTTCTGTCGGGCAGATCGTTGTTACAGCGTAGTTAGGCACGTCAACCACGTTGCTGATACGCAGATCGCAAGCGACGCTGGTAACAACAAACGCCTGCTCTTTGGTCAGACCTTTGGTGGCTTGCAGCCAGTCGAGCATCTGAATCAGCGAGTTACGTGCTGCGAGCGTGACGTCGTTGGACAGGTTGGTCAGCGGCTTGATTTTTTCGCTGTCCAGATAGGTCCACTGCGGTGGCACTTCGCCAGCGTTCTTCAGAGGATAGCCCACGGTGGCGTGGAAGCTGTCTGGCTCGAGTTTCTTGAGCTGCGAGCCGCCTTCGAAATGCGGCTGCTTGATGACAGAGGCCATACCTTTGCGGATTTCGGTCTGAACGGTCACAACAGCACCCATTTCAATTGCAGTGCCTGCCACTTCGCCGTCACCCTGTGCGTAGTGCACGTCGCCGATGAAGAAGCCGCAACCGTCAACAAAGCATGGCAGCAGCAGTGTGGTGCCTTCGACCATTTGCTTGACGTCCATGTTGCCGCCGTTTTCACGCGGTGGAATGGTACGCAGGCACGAGTCCTTGTGGCTGCCGTTCGGTCCGCAGACTTCAGCAGGACGCGCATTGGTTGGCTCAGGTGGCAGTGCGACGCCGCCGGCTTTGCCCAACTGGGTTTCGCGAGCAAGCCACAGGTCAACTTCAGGCTGGCCTGGCATCACGCCAACCGAACCCATGAAACCGTTCATCGGAATGCGCACGCCGGGCACTTGCTCGGACACAGCCTCGTAACGATTCAGCTTCCAGTTCGCTACGAAGGGCTCGGTGTACAAGTCAGGCAGAAACCCGAAACCTGGAATGATGGTGGTGTAACCATACTCATTCGGATTGATGTCGATGAGTTTGACTGCCAGCACATCGCCGCGCTTTGCGCCTTCGATGTAGATCGGGCCGGTCATCGGGTGGATCAGGTTAACGTCGATAGCGGTAACGTCTTTTGGCGTCGAATTGATGTTCAGGTTCGAATCCAGCGCATCACGTGTATGAACGACGATCAGATCGCCCGGCTTTGCACGTGCCACTGGCTTGATCGCCGGGTGGTAGCGGTTGAAGCAGTTCGGGTCTTGCTCGCAATGAGCGCCCTTCTTTTTGACTTCGACAATCGTCTGTGTCTTGACATCAGCCGTGTCCGCAAACGCGAACTGACCGACGCCGGCCGCCGCCATGGCGACAAGCAGTGCTGGCATTAAACGCATCGCTACTCTCCGTTTCAAAGGGAAGGTTATAAGTTTTTGTACTACCAAGACTACGTTTTTACTACCAATTATAAAAACCGAATGTCTGGTGCGTCCTCATTCTTCCGGATATCGATCTGTTTGTCTAGGGAAACATTGAATAAAAGAAATCATTTTTGAGAATGTCAGCCATTTCATCGAAAAGGCCCCAACAAGGTGCACGCGCCACCGCTACCGCCCTCTTTCTAGCCATCCACATCGCCATCACTTGCTGTATTTATAGTTTATTGTTTTATAGTTTGTTTTCATGTATATTGTCCGTGTTCTTTCCCCTCTCAAATTTGTGCCATGGCCCTGACCACTGACTTCGATCTACCCGCGATGCGAACTGCCGCCGACCAGGCCTGTTCGCTCATGCGCGTGATGTCCAATCCTGATCGCCTGATGCTGCTCTGTCAGCTCGCTCAGGGCGAGCGCCGCGTGGGTGAGCTCGAGGAACTGCTTGACATACAACAACCCACCCTCTCGCAGCAGCTGGCGGTGCTGCGTGACGAATTGCTGGTGGAAACACGGCGCGAAGGGAAACAGATTTTTTATCGCATCACCAGTGACACCGTACTCGCGGTACTCGCGGTGCTCTATCAGCAATACTGTGCCCCACCTGAAGGAGACTCTGCATGACCATTGACTGGATTCATTTCACACCGGGTATGTCGCTACTGGGCGGCGTGCTGATTGGTATTTCGTCGGCCTTGTTTATTTTGGCCAACGGCCGCATCGCAGGCATCAGCGGCATCCTCGGCGGATTACTGAGCCGCAGACCGGGCGACATGGCCTGGCGAATCGCTTTTCTACTGGGCTTGATTGCCGCGCCAGCTGCGATTTTTGCGCTAACCGGCCCACTCACGGCAACGATCGAAGCCAATACGGAGGTGCTGGTCATCGCCGGACTTCTGGTCGGCATCGGTACGCGCTACGGCGCAGGCTGCACCAGCGGTCATGGTGTTTGTGGTTTGTCGCGACTGTCGCCGCGTTCGCTGGTGGCCACGCTGGCCTTCATGGGCGCAGGCATGGCGATCGTGTTCGTGATGCGTCATCTTCTGGCCTGAGAGAGTCCCACATGAAAAAACATATCGATACCCTGTCCTCCTTCATCGTTGGTCTGATCTTTGGCATAGGATTGATTTTCGCCGGCATGACCGATCCATCGAAAGTCATCGGCTTTCTGGATATCGCCGGTAACTGGGATCCCTCCCTTGCCATGGTGATGGGCGGCGCGATTCTGGTGGGCTTTATCGCTTTTAGTTTCGCCAACAATCGCACTACGAATTTCTTTTGCGGTGCGATGCATCTGCCCACAAAAAATGACATCAATCGGCGCCTGATCATCGGCAGCCTGCTGTTTGGTGCCGGCTGGGGCATGGCCGGCTTCTGCCCGGGCCCCGCCATCACCTCACTTGGCACAGGCAATCCAAAAGCGGTTATCTTTGTCATTGCGATGGTGGCGGGGATGGCCTTGTTCGAGCTGGCCGACCGTTTTCTGCACCAACCCCGCAGCGTCAGCGCACCCTAAATTTTCGTTAACCTTGTTGTCCACTCACTTGAGGAGAATCTCATGAATGCCAACGTTGGATCGACTGATCGTGCACTCCGCATCTTTGCTGGCAGCCTGCTGATCTTGCTTTCACTGCTGAATGTCATTGGATCCTGGGGCTGGATAGGCCTCGTGCCGATTGCCACGGGCGTACTCCGCTTCTGCCCTGCTTACACCGTACTCGGACTGCGCAGCTGCCCGATGGAATCCTCGAGCGATCATGCCTAAGCGACGCTCGAAGGGTTTCGCCAATCCTGCCCAGACCTGGGATGCGCGGTTCTCAACAGACGACTACATCTTCGGTACCGCACCGAATGTATGGTTGGCACAGCATCGCGACCTGCTCCCCGCGGGCGGACGCGTGCTGGCCGTGGCGGATGGTGAAGGTCGCAACAGCGTCTGGCTGGCACAGCAAGGCATGCAGGTCGATGCGTTTGATATTTCTCCGATTGGTGTGAGCAAAGCGAACAAGCTCGCGCAGCAAGCCAACGTGCAGGTGAATTATCAGGTCAGCGGCGCTGACAAGTTTGATTGGAAGCCTGAGGTGTATGACGCGGTGGTGGCGATTTTCATACAGTTCGCCGATCCGGACGCACGTGCCAGATTATTTGCGCACATAAAGTCGGCGCTGAAACCCAATGGCCTGATGCTGCTGCAGGGCTATACACCGAAGCAATTGGATTACCGAACCGGTGGCCCGCCTAGCCTTGATCACTTGTATACCGAAGCGCTTCTGCGCGACGCCTTCAATGACATGACGATCGTCGAATTACAGGCCTATGAAAGCGTGCTCGCCGAGGGCACGCAGCACAGTGGCCGCTCTGCACTCATCGGCATGGTTGCCCGCAAACCCCTCGGCAGCAACGCTTTGTAATCCTCCACAATGCATCAGATCCGGATTTGTTTTCCGGAACCGATGTGCATTGACGCAAGCCTCGCGACACTCTCCCACCTCTGCACCAAGCTCCAATGATTCGACGCGAATTATTGGAACTATTTTCAAGTTATTGCACTAAATCACTGATTAATCAAACCGTCACCCTGCCCCGTCATGGGAAACAGGTAGTCAGCCACTTGGCCATGACTTGAGATTTTCAGGAGAAATGAATGAAAAATAACGTCGGGTTCACACCCCCAAAGGATCAAACCCCTCTACCAGACGTTACCCCGATACCCGGGACCTCCACCACACAACAAAACACCCCTCGCATCAGTTCAAAAGAAAGGGCAGAGGTTATTACTGATTCTGAGGGACGGCGGTTCAGAAATGGCGTCGAACTGTTTTACGAGAGCGAAATTGATAGCAATCCAACAGAGACTGATCGGTCGGCATCAACGACAGGCAAAAAGACCACACTGCCCGGGAGTGCATCTCCAAGTTTGATTGACAGATCCAATGACAACGCTATTGAACAATCGACTGCAAAGCAATTTGAACGCCTGAAAAAAGCGATCGACAATGCCGACTGGAATCTAGTGGAAAACCTGATTAGTCAGAACCCTGAGCTTTTAACCAAGGCAGCGCAGCGACGCTCATCCTTATTATTAGAGGCAATAACCCATGATCTCCCTGATATCGCCGAGCGGCTCATCGCGTCCGGGGCATCGCCGCATTATCAAGACAAAAATGGCACGACCACCCTCATGTTAGCAAGCGCAAAAGGATATCTGTCGCTGGCGGAAAAACTTATCCAAAAAGGAGCGGTCATTAATCAGCAGCGAACCGGCGGGTGGACAGCACTGATGTTCGCCGCTAAAAACGGCCATCTGGAATTAGCAGAGTTGTTGATTCTCAACGGAGCGTCAGTTCACCTACAAAGCGCAAGACATTCGGCATTGACGATCGCAGCTAGGAATGGTGATTTGAACGTGGCTGCACTACTGATTCACAAGGGATCGCCAGTCAACGCTACACCGCACGGTGGATGGAGCGCATTAATGTTTGCCGCGCAGATGAATCATCTTGCGTTGGCCGAGATGTTGATTAGTAAAGGAGCGGTAGTAGATAATGAAGGTAACAATTGGACGCCATTGATGTGCGCAGTTACAAACGATCACTTGACGATGGTCGACTTATTGATTCAAAAAAAGCGGACGTTAACCAGCTTAGGCGTGAGCGGTGGACGCCGTTGATCATTGCGGCCAAAGACGGTTATACAAAAATCGCTGAGCTACTCATTCAACATGGGGCCAAGATTGATGAAGTAACTGAAGGCTTGATTTCGCCGCTTACTATGGCCATTAAATTTCAGAAAACAGATATCATCGATCTGCTGCTACCCATTCTAATCAACGAACGTCACAAGAATATAAAACAAGATTTCCAAGAAGAATTAGTACTTGCTATTTAAGATGGTTACACAAAGTCCTTATCTGCTCTCTTAAACCATGGCATAAAAATAGAACCAAAAAAAGATACCTACATCTGGCGGGCCATCGCAATTGCCGCTAAAAAATGGCATACTGAAACGATAAAAAAAATGGTGGATGAATTTTCACCATCACTCCCTCTGTCAACCTCTTGGATCAACGGCGTCGAGGAGGAATTGTTTAACCACCTACAAGCCTCTTTGTATGAGGCAGTAAAAAATGGGCATCATGAAATCGCAGGGCTCATGATCAAAGCTGGCGCGAAGACCGATCAAGTCAATGAAAATAAAAAAACTTTACTTCAAATCGCTATCGAAAAAAAGCATGCGAAAACAATTCAGTTACTACTTGAACATCGCCCAGCACCAGCTCAAGGAAAATCAAAGAAAAATTTTCTTGAGCTTCTCATTGAACTTAATCAGCCTTCACCGGACAGTTTGGTCGTTGATGTATTACTTGAACACCAATTCAAAGCCGCTTTGAAAGAGGGAAGCTATTCCTACAACCACGCATTTGATGACCTGAGCAATTACATTCATACCGAGTTCCTGACTCACCACGGTACAAATAGCAAGACCAAACCCGAACAGCGATTGATGGGATACCTTTGCGCTGACCTTGGCATTCGTCACATTGTTGCCAGCGCCGTGATTACCTCAGCGAGAAATGTGCTGGAAATTTACTCGTCAATGAATGATAAGGACGATATACCCAGCGCTGATCAGCTAAAAATCGCTTTCGCTGAAAATCTGGCAAGTTCGCAGACATTAAATGATTTAATGCGCGACGATAATCCTGCACCGGAAACTATCTATGCCAATCATGCACAGGCGCCTGATTTGGCAAGAACACTTGCGCGGACAACGACACTTCAGGCATCGCTACTATTACTGACAGCAGCAGAAAAATCTCAACAGCAGCAAGCTGCACTGACTGATTTTTTAAAGAATCTGAAGCCAGGGACTACAGCGCTACAAATTCGGGAATTTATGCGGGAAACAGGTTGGCATCCGCTCTTGGTGAATCTACTGGCTGAAGCCTGTGAAGATCTGCAGCAAAACAAAACCAGGGAGGGATTGTTACTAGCGATCCGGCGCCGGCTCGATACTGTGGAATTTGCCGAGAAAGTCGAATCCCTATCATCCGATGCATCGCGTCATTTACTGACCCGTCAAGCGGAGCGACTTTCGGAGATCATCAAGGTACCGGGCTGACGATGTAATACCTTGTACCGACTGCAAAAACTTCTGTATCAAACCGGTATCAGCTGGGGATATTCGCTCTTGTCGTAAAAGTTGAATAGCGGCAGCGGGCGACAAGAAATCAATGTCGCCTGACTGAGGCAGCCTGCCTCAAGCGCCCTGCTTACTGCGGATTCCCAGTCTGTTAAGCAGTGCGCGATCTTCTTCGACTTCAGGATTGCCGGTAACAAGCAACTTGTCGCCGTAGAAAATGGAATTGGCTCCAGCCAAATAGCACAGTGTATGCACACCCTCGCCCAACTGGCGACGACCTGCGGACAAACGAACCCGCGCCTTCGGCATGGTGATGCGCGCCACGGCAATCGTGCGTACAAACTCCAGCGGATCCAGTGCCTCTTGATCTGCCAACGGCGTACCTTCGACCGCAACGAGATGGTTGATCGGAACTGACTCAGGATAAGGATTGAGATTGGCAAGCTGCGAAATCAAGCCTGCGCGCTGCTGACGTGATTCGCCCATACCGACGATACCACCACAACAGACTTTGAGCCCGGCCTGACGCACGTGACCGAGCGTATCGAGTCGGTCCTGATAGTCGCGGGTAGTAATGATGTCACCGTAAAATTCAGGGGCGGTATCCAGATTGTGGTTGTAGTAGTCCAGTCCGGCAGTCTTCAGACGTTCTGCCTGTTCTTCTTTCAGCATACCCAGCGTTGCGCAAGTTTCCAGACCGAGTGCCTTCACGGCTTTGACCATGTCTTCGACCGCATCCAGATCGCGGTCTTTCGGTGAGCGCCACGCCGCACCCATGCAAAAGCGCGTGGCACCACTGTCTTTCGCTGCCTGCGCTGTAGCCACGACTTCTTCGACCGGCATCATCTTTTGTGCAGTCACACCCGTGTCATAGCGCGCGGCCTGCGGACAGTAGCCGCAATCCTCTGGGCAGCCGCCGGTTTTGATGGACAAGAGTGTCGCCAGCTCGACTTCATTGGCATCAAAGTGCGTACGGTGGACTTGCTGCGCTTGCCACATCAAATCATTGAAGGGCAGCTCAAACAGCGCAGCGACTTCAGCGACGGGCTTCCTGTTTCAAAAATTGTTACTCGCCGGCTCACCCCGAAAGCGAATGGCGCCGCTGTGCCCGAGGCGGGTCGAGCATCTGAATACCAAAACCGGTCCGCGCTGCAGATATCAAGCACATAACCGAGCGTCTCTTGGACTACAAGAGGGTGACTGTCACAAAAAAACCACGTAATAGCGCAATGACAAATCAAAGGTGGGCTGGGTAGAAATGAACCCCACGCTACACTGATGCAACTCATCACAAACATTGCAGCCCTTGCGCACCGACAATCTCGGCACGCCTGCGAGCTTTCAAATCAGACGCTTATAAAAAATCATCCAATTGATGGATACATCCAAATTCCTTGAGCGACTCTGTTTAACGGTGCGATGCATTGCCATAGAAAATCAAGAATCTGGCGACCATTTAAAAATCAAAGAATATTTTTATTTGATCAGAATTTTTAGCTTGTCTAAAATCATCTCAACAAATGGCACTTTCAAAAATAAATAGCGGTTAACTCATCGGAGAAATCAATGAATAACAACATGAGCCTGACAAATAGCGGAAGGACCAATGTCGTAACAGGAGAGGTCAAAAATAATGACGCCATTGGAACACCACCACCACCACCGCCCCCGCGTATAAAATCAAAACAAGCAAAAGAAATTGTGACTTCGGCCGAAGGACGTCAATTCAAAAATGGTATCGAATTATTTGATAAAAATTCAATAAACAAAGAATTAGAAAAATCAACAAATAAAAAATTTCAACCAAGACCAAAAGAACTATTTGCAGCAGTAACAGAAAACGACGTAACAACCGCAAAGAAGTTGATCGAGAACAATCCCGATCTTGTCGCTACATCCCCTACATATGGACTAAACCTTTTTCTTTTCGCACTTAAAAAGGGATATCTCAGACTTGCTGAATTACTGTTCAAGGCTGGCGCTATCCAACATTTAGATCAGATTAATACAACTGAAATTCTACATCGAATCATTCTGCAGGGACACCTTGAAATTGCCAAATTACTGGTTATTGAAGGCGCAAATCTAAATCCAGGAGCCGACAGATCTTCTAGCCCACTGATGCATGCAGTTACCCAAGGTTATTTTGAATTTGCGAATTTTCTGATAACGCATGGGAGCGATGTTGACTATAAATTAGATAATGGCTGTACGCTGCTACTTAATGAATGCATTGAAGATCCCAACCCGAAAATTGTTGAATTTTTGGTAGCCAATGGAGCCAATACTGGCGCTCAAGATGACAATGGCGAAACCGCACTGGTGTATGCTGCTCGGCGTAATGACATAGAAATCACCGAAATTTTGTTGAAAAATACAAAAAATATTAACGCTGGAAATCATTTCGGCGATACGGCATTGATCTTTGCTGCTCAACAAGGCTATTCAAAAATAGTCTCCTTGCTAATTGAAGCCGAAGCAAGCATTGATCAATTAAACAACAGAAGAAATTCAGCACTTTCTTATGCTTGCTTTGGAAATCACGCGGAGACTCTTGACCTTTTGATAGATGGCTTAGGGGGAATTGATTTTAACGATATCAATTTTTCACTTCACTACCCTCTGCGTGCAATAATTCAACGTGGAAACTCGGAGGTTCTGTCGGTTTTATTGAAGCGAGGGCTGAGTCTCGATGCTCTGGACCAGAATATTTGGGAATATATAGAGCATGCCTCCGACAATGGGCATACCGAAGTTATTCGGATACTCCTGCAAAATTTTTCGTCATCACTACCATTATCAAAGCCCGGCCCGCTCAGCAGAACTCCTGCCTTAGTATTTGAACACCTCCATGGCGCATTGAGACTTGCGGCTCGAGGGGGCAATGAGGAAATCGTCCGTATGCTGATCAGTGCCGGCGCCAAACCTGATGTTCGTAATACAGACGGAGAATCTGCAATTTCATTCGCAATAAAAAATGAACATCTAGGGACGATGCTACTCCTGACTCAAGCAGCTGGAAAACTAACGTACAGAAAAGAGAACGGGAAGGTATCAGACGAACTTCTTTGGGCTTTAGATAGACCTGAGCCCGATTCTTTGATCATTGACGTCTTGCTCAATTTTGAAAATGAGATAGCCATTAAGCAGGGCAGTCTTACCTACACGGTAAGATTCAACGAGCTATGCAATAAAGTCCATAATCTAATAGCCGCAAGTCGAAAAGGAAAGTTGGATCAAGACATCCTGCGGGATCTCAATGCATCACTATGCGCCGATTTTGACTTGAGTTATTTGAATGCGGATGCTGTGGCAAATATAATTCAACGCGTATCGACAATTTATTCGCCAAACACTTCTTCTGGCGCTCCACCCACAGCGAAGCAATTGAGAATGTCATTTGTCGAGAGTATCGCTAGCGATCAGCGACTGCATGACCTTATCCGCCGCGACGATCGCTCCGCCGAGGAGCATTACGCAAAATATGCGGAAGCACCTGAAATTGCAGAAAAACTCATTCGCAGAGCCTCAGCTCAGGCTGGACTCATCGTATTGTCTGCAGAGACTGAATTGAAGGAACAGCAAGATGCGCTCAGTGGATTCCTCAACAATAGGACTCCAGCTGTCACGAGTAATCAAATCAGCGAATTTATGCAGAAAGAAGGATGGCATCCGTTGCTGATTTCGCTAGTGGTCGATTCCCGGAACGGTCTGACACACAACCAAACCAGCCACAGGTTATTCGAGGCGATCCGAAAAAATCTCGACGCTGCAGAATTTGTCGAGAAAATTGAGCAACTGCCGTCCGACGCAGCGCGTCATTTGCTCACTCAGCAGATGAACCGGCTCACAGCGACCATCAACGCCTGATCGGCGCAGGTCATACCGGCTGAGATAACTGCAGGCGCAGCGGATCAGCTGGCCTGCTTGCTCCGGATGCCGAGCCGGTCGAGCAGCGCGCGATCCTCTTCCACCTCAGGATTACCTGTGACCAGTAATTTGTCGCCATAGAAAATCGAGTTCGCACCAGCGAGATAGCACAACGTCTGCACACCCTCGCCCAACTGGCGACGACCGGCAGACAAACGTACCCGCGCCTTCGGCATGGTGATGCGCGCCACAGCAATCGTACGTACAAATTCCAGCGGATCCAGTGCCTCTTGATCTGCCAGTGGCGTACCTTCGACGGCAACGAGATGATTGATCGGTACTGACTCGGGATAGGGATTGAGATTGGCGAGCTGCGAAATCAAGCCCGCGCGCTGCTGACGTGATTCACCCATACCAACGATGCCACCGCAACAGACTTTCAGCCCGGCCTGACGTACATGACCCAAGGTATCGAGACGATCCTGATAGTCACGCGTGGTGATGATGTCACCATAAAACTCAGGTGCAGTATCCAGATTGTGGTTGTAGTAGTCGAGGCCCGCAGTCTTCAGACGTTCTGCTTGTTCTTCTTTGAGCATACCGAGCGTTGCGCAAGTTTCCAGGCCGAGTGCTTTCACGGCTTTGACCATGTCTTCCACGGCATCGAGATCACGGTCTTTCGGTGAGCGCCATGCGGCACCCATGCAAAACCGAGTAGCGCCACTGTCTTTTGCCGCCTGCGCTGCGGCCACCACGTCTTCGACCGGCATCATTTTTTGTGCAGTGACACCAGTGTCATAGCGTGCGGCTTGCGGGCAGTAGCCGCAATCTTCGGGACAGCCACCGGTTTTGATCGACAAGAGCGTGGCCAGCTCGACTTCATTGGCATCAAAATGTGCGCGGTGCACTTGCTGCGCTTGCCACATCAAATCATTGAAAGGCAGCTCAAACAGCGCAGCGACTTCAGCGACAGGCCATATCTCGTTAGCTGCAGCGGTAGCCGCGACTTTTTTAGCAGCGGTATGGAAGGCGATCGTTTGCGATGACATGCAGGTCTTTCAGAAAATGAACAACAAAATCAGATGCAAAACTTACGTGCAAAATTCAGGCACAAAATTCATACGAAAAAATCAGCGGCTGGATTCAGCCGGCACGACCCCGGTCCAGCGGAAATCAAGGTAATGCGCCGCCGCAGCTGCCGATGCTTGCGCCATGAAGGGCACCCTACCGATCAGCGGCGCGGACAGTCTAGAACGCAACGCATCGATATTGCCCTGCTGATGCGGCATCGCCGGATCGATCTGATTTGCCACCCATCCGGCCAGCCTCAGACCACGTGCAGCGATCGCCTCGGCGGTCAGCAGCGCATGATTCAGGCAACCCAGACGCAGACCGACCACGAGGATAACATCAAGCTGCAGCTTTTCAGCCAGATCGGCCGTATCAAAATCGTCCGTCAGCGGCACCCGAAAACCGCCCACACCCTCCACCACCACGGCGTCGGCCTGCGCTGCAATCTGGGAATAGGCCGTCAGCAAACGCTGCGGATCAATCGCGGTGTGCTCCAGCGCTGCGGCGATATGCGGTGCTGCCGGCTCGCGCAGCAGATAAGGCACCACCAGCTCGCGCTGCACGGACAGGCTAGACGCGCCTTCCAGCGCTGCCACATCATCGTTATACAACGCACCGTCGCGCATCTCGGCGCCGGCCGCCAGCGGTTTCATACCGACGGTTTTCATTCCTGCCTGCGCGAGCCCATGCAAAAGTGCCGCAGAAATCAGGGTCTTGCCCACACCGGTATCGGTGCCCGTCACAAAACATGCGAATTTCAGGCTCATGCGCCCTCCATGGCATTGATCGCTGCAGCCAGCTGCGTTATCTGCGCGCTGTCATGCGCAGCAGACAGCGTGACCCGTAAACGCGCCGTATCTTTGGGTACCGTGGGGGGCCGTATGGCAGCAACCCACAGACCCTGCGCACGCAAAGACTCGCCGGCCTGCACAGTGGGCTGATTCGCGCCAATCAGGATGGCTTGTATCGGCGTCTCCGAGGACAGCAGGCGCCAGCGTTTCAGCTTCAGTGCCTTGTGAAATTGTTCGATGTGGGCCTTTAACTTCTGACGACGAGCATTGCCATCAGATCCGCTGATGATCTCCAGACTGGTCAGCAATGCGTGAGCGATGGCCGGTGGTGTCGCCGTGGTGTAAATATAAGTACGTGCACGCTGCACCAGCCATTCAATCACGGTGGCATGGGCCGCAACAAAAGCACCCGACACACCTGCAGCCTTGCCCAAGGTGCCGACATACACCAGCTGCGGTGAACGCAAAGCGAAATGCTGCAAGACGCCCCCGCCCTGCTCGCCAAGCACACCAAAGCCATGCGCATCATCGACCAGCAGCCAGGCCTGATGACGTTCACACAAGGCCAGCAGTTCGGGCAGAGGCGCTATCGCACCCTCCATACTGAACACACTATCCGTCACCACCAGCTTGGTGCTGGCCGTACTGGCGGCGAGCAGACGATCGAGTGCAGCCAAATCATCGCGGGTGTAGATCGTCACGCGCGCACGCGAGAGCCGCGCACCATCAATCAGCGACGCATGATTCAGTGCTTCGGAAAAAATATCAGCGTCTTTTCCGGCGAGTGCCGTCAGAACGGCCAGATTGGCCATGTAACCGGTGGAGAAAAACAAAGCCCGTGGCTGGATCAGATGCGGTGCCTGCATGTCGGCCAGTCGGGCCTCCAGCTGCGCATGAGCAACAGAGTGCCCGCTGATCAAATGTGATGCACCACTACCCGCACCATATCGCAACGCACCTTCGCGCAACGCTTCAATCACCCGTGGGTCGGAGGCAAGACCTAAATAATCGTTACTGCAAAACGCAGTCAGCGACTGGCCATCGACAATCAGTGAAGGCGCCGTGGGTGTCTGCACCTCGCGCAATTGCCGGCGCAGCTGCTGGTCGGACAAAGAAGCCAGCTGATCTTCAAGTTGACCGAGCAGCGAAAACTCAGGAGGCATTCGGTGCATCCGTGAGCCAGGCAGGTTTGCGTTTGTTCAGAAAAGCCTGCACACCCTCACGTCCCTGCTCGGATACGCGAATCTGCGCGATCCGGCGCACGGTTTCAGTGACAAGTTCCGGCTCGATGGTTTCGCCCGAGACATCAC
>JACCDK011948314.1_pt1 | contig 19031 bp, 17 predicted proteins | sample 7445871 | NCBI WGS metagenome assembly JACCDK01 (sample SAMN15323436, study PRJNA562643) | freshwater metagenome | isolation source: river surface water | place: USA:Blue River Watershed | collected 2017-08-15
CAAGCTCAGGGGCAGCAAGCATGAACTTAATAAGTGAGTCTTGGGTAATCTCTTCAGCCTTAGCCGAATCCTTCAATACTCGATTGGCATGCGCGAGTAGCTCTGAACGGTGCTCAGTGTAAAAAGCCCCCAGTTCAGCAACTGTCCATACGCTAAGTGCCACTTGATAGATCCTTCATAAACCGGTTTTGTCCTGCAGAGCCAGCCGTCGCTGCCTCTATCCCCTACTACGAATCCCAGTCTAGATTGTAGTGGGAAGGGTACAAAACGGACATTTTTTCAGTTTGGCTTTTTGGCTGTGGCAAAGATGCTAACGCCAAAGGGAAGGCAGGAAAACCAGCGATCCGGAAAAAGCATGATTCTTAGTAGATAGCTAATCGCAAGGCTGTTAGGTGTTAACTGGGACCGAAGCTCCTTACTTCCACTCAGCTTCCTTTGCAAATACGCAAGCAGGAATACCGATGAATAAATGTATCGAATTGAGGTTATCTCCAAACCTGAGGACGACAAAAGTGTTCGTAATTCATTTTTTTTGTACCTTCTGAAATGCTTTAAATAAACGTCATGGTTACTCCACAAACACATATGTGCTGGCACGGTGACAATGAAGCTAGATCCAGGTTTTGCTTCCTTGACAATTCCTGACAGAAAGTCTGTGTCACCATCTATGTGTTCAAGAACATCCGTTAGCAAAAAGTGTGAAAAGCGCTCGTATTTTGTGGATTTTCGAAATGAAATCTTTAACTCTGAATCGTCAAACTCTTCCAGGTACCCAGTATCGACTGCTACAACACTCTCAGTCTTACCTAGGCGCAATAACTCCTTGCTGAACAGCGCAGAACCCGCACCTATATCAACCAATCGCGATTCAATAGGTGCTGTACCCCGAATTGAATTTTGGATGAACCAAAATTTATGACGGTAGTACCAGTGTGAAATTGGATTGACTAATTCACCTTCAATGAGATCCATGCATATCTCTTTTCAGTAGCAGAAATTTACGTACTTCTTTACGGACATATAGAACCTCTACAAGAATTCGGAAAAAATGTGAAGCCTTTATCTTTGACCCATCAACGTCTTTCCACGAATTCAGAGGTTCTTCCCAAAGTCTTATCTGTCCATTGTTGAAAAGTGCAATCTTGATAAAGATTTCAAGATCAAAAAACCACCTAGTAGAAAAATCCTTTGCTACAGAATGTCGAAAAGCTGCAGTGTTATGAAACAGCTTAAAGCCACTCTGTGTATCGTAAGGTGCCTCTACCCATCCTCGGGTAAGTAGTGTTGCAATTATTCGACCAAGGTAGTGTCTCGATGGCTTTCGGTGGATTGCCCGTCCAGCTAGTGCAACGCGTGACGATAGAACAGCATCAGGAATCTGGTCAGAATTATGCTCGATCAAATGTAGCAACATATCTATCTGAAATCTAATGTCGCTTGGAGAAAAGGCGCCATCTGAGTCAACAAAGCCAATGACTTTGAATTCAGGAGTTCCTGCTATCGCCGCCTGAAAGCCATGGCGTATTGCATTTCCTTTTCCGCTATTTGAAGAACAATCGAGCAGTCTAAAGTTAGGTTTTGAATCTAAAGCTTTCAGTACCTCTAAAGTTGAGTCAGAACTACCGTCATTTACAAAGAAAAAAACTACATGTTGATTTGTTGAAATAACTTCTTGCCATAAGCTGAGCGGGAATCGGGTTTCTTCGTTATAACAGGGGATAACTATTGCAACACTTAAATTCATTTGTGCGAATCTCCCCAAATCGATTTACGAATGGAAAAATAAACCGTCAGGGCAAGTAAAGAGTATGCATATGTGTACCTTCCATTGCTTCCAATATAGGCAATGGCACTGAGTATCGTCCAAATTGAAGCTCCAAAAATCAGAGTCACTGCTAATCGGTCAATGTAGAAATCAGATGTTTTAAACTTCAGAAATCTTTTTAGTGGAATTAGAAAAAGCCAAAACATCAATGCGATAATGGAATACAAGTGTAGGGTTATCGCCAGATCATATGGGGCTTTGTAAAGAGCACTCAAGGTTGAGATAGACAATTCTGTAGACGAGAGTCCGAAGCTACGAGTATCTGACCCAATGATTAGTTTGCCAGCAAAGATAACTTTATTTTGGATGTAACTGATTGGATCCTGGAGAATTAGATTAATCCAGCTCGACTCAAGCTTTTCGTAGGCAACCTCTTCTCCGGCAGAGATTAACCATAAATCTGTTTCTAGGTTTTCAGTAGAAGCATTTTGATTCTTGGTAAGGCTTAGCCAAGTATCTGGTCGAAAAAATTGGCAAGCAGAATCTGTCAATGAACTACCGCCTGGAAAAATCATTAAAGCCTCACGAGCTCTAATTCCTGAATTTGAATTGTTTGAGTAACAGTATGTAGAGGCCACATCCATCAACATAACTTGCTGTTGTGGGTAACTATTTTTCAAACCTAATCCCTGGGCTGCGATAAACTCAAAAGATAACGGGAGGACCGCTAGTGAAAGTGAAAATGAAAGCGCAAGCAGTCTTCGTTGTTCGCGATGCCTTATGACAATCCATACGATCGGAATAAGTGCAAGTGAGATCCACGGCCTAAAACTCAATGCTATGCAAATAATCAAAACAGCTAGAGCGAGAAATCCTTTATGTGAGTCTTTTCGGGTTACAGAAATAAGGAGCCCTACACCACAGATTAGCAAACTAAACATGAGGCCATCTCTAGTCATTTGTGAACCGAACATTAAGCAGGAGTAGGAAAGTAGATAGGAGATGCATCTAAACCACTTAGTCTGAAAACCGAGATTTCGCATTTTGTGAAGCCCTATTGCTACTAATGCAATTTGAAAGATAGCAAGCCAGATCTGCCATCTGAATCCAAAGTCAGGAATATAGGCATATATCAAGGTAGACATACCGCCCCAGAAATCGGTCTTCTCCCCAACTAGGTAGTTGTTGCGAGCATTAACGATATCTTCACCATAAAAACTAGGTAATTGTGTAAAAAACGTTGCTAAGGCAAAGAGGTAGATTGATGCTGATTCCGGAAAATCAACTCGGATTGGCCAACTTATTCGGCCCAAGTTGATCTCTTTACTGACTCTTTCTGTATGGTGATGCATTATCTCTTGGGCTCGGTTTCTTTTCCTGCGGCGAAAATTGATTCTTCTAATCCTGGATTAGATTGTAGTTCAGGAATTGATTGTATTTGCTCGTAGTAATCGACATAAGTCTCCAAATTTGAAGCGAGATCTAGCCAAATCCAAAAACTTATTTGACTATCTGGTTCAGGAAAATCTCTTTTTCCCCAACGATTGCTTACGTCAACTTTAGTGCCCTTGTTAAAGACTAGGCCTAGTTCTTCATTATCGGCAACAATGAAATGGTCGCGAAGCACCAAAAGGCTATCCGCAATATTGTTTCTTATCACCCTATTCGACCGTGATAGGTATCCACGCACCAGGTACGACTCAGCAAATCGGAAATCCTGGGTATCTTTTTCTACCATTGGACTATTCCAAAATTGTTCCAAGTCATTTAGTTTTCCAAATTGAATTTGGTCAGATGGAGAATACAATCGAAACAGAAAAGAATTATAGGATGGAATAACAATTTTGCTATTCGATTTAGTGAAGGTTGAAATGAGAGTGTATAAATTTTCTAAAAATGAATCTGAACTGAGCAACACGTCACTTCTGTTTTTTAGAACATATTCGCATTTCAGGGATTTACAGTAATCTATGCCAGATATTGTTGACTTTATTTGGAGATTGACATTTGCTGGGCCTGCATTTTCAGGAATCACATTCTCCAAGACATGGATTCCCATTCTCCGAATTCTTGCTAAATCAAGAGAGTTTTGATTCTGCCAGGTCGATAGAACAATTCTTGTCTCTGGGTAGAGCTCTCTGTACCTCTCGCAAATCTTGACTGTAATTTTCTCTACAATTGGCCCTTGAATGACGATTCCCGTCTTCTTAAACTTAGGAATGAGTGATTCGTGTCGTTGAATTCTTCGAAGAGAAGTTTTCAAGGGCTTTATTCGATAAGTTGTAATGGTTGAATTTTTCTCATCTAAATAATTGATTATTCTGAAAAGAATAGGTGTTGTAATTCGAGACACAAGGCCACTGCCTTCAGGAATCTCTAGTTTCATTTGCTACACCCTTCTAATTGGTCTTATTCTGTGAGAGGACGGACAATAAGCCTTTCTAGAGCCCCATTAACTTGGCCTGCTTGGCAAAATCGGGCACCGCTGCCTTCAGTTCCTCAAAAGTTCCTGACTCTGTTAATTGACCATTAGACATATAGTGAATTACATCTGATTCCCGCACAGTTGAAAGTCGATGAGCAATAATGATGATTGTCACCCCACCTTTTAGGTTGTTTACCGCATCAGTTATATCTGCCTCAGTGACTCCGTCTAGCGAGCTGGTTGCCTCGTCCAGAACGAGAAGTTTTGGCTTTGTGAACATAGCTCTTGCAATTCCCAAGCGTTGGCGTTGTCCACCACTTAACTTTGCCCCTCGATCTCCAACATGTGTGGATAGCTGATCTGGGAGAGATTTCACAAAATCATAAAGTTGGGCAACTTGCAATGCGTTCCAGATTTCCTCATCTGGTACCCCATCGACAGGATATCCAAGGCAAACGTTTTCCTTGATTGTTCCATTGGAAACCATCACATCTTGAGGCACATATCCGATTGCCCCTGGCCATTCCCGGATTGCATCTAATGGTCGTCTTCCGTGAATCTTCACATTCCCAGAATCAGGTTCGAGTACGCCAAGGATTACATCGATTAGCGTCGTTTTCCCGGCACCTGATTGCCCTACAAACGAAGCAACCTGCCCTGATTTAATCTCCAAACTTATCGAACTAATAGCGGGCGATTTCTTACTTGGATAAGTTAAGGAAACTTTATCTAGCTCAATATCAGCCTTAAAACCATTATGAAGGAAATTTAGTTCATCAACATTCTCATGTGATCCACCTAAATTCTTAACCTCATCAATGAGATCCAAGGTGGGTGCGGCCGACCCTATATTGGATTTAATTCCGACCGCTGTCTGCTGTAACCGGAGCACGGCTGGAGATATACGTGTGCTTGCAGCAGTAAACACAGATAAAACAGCGATTGCACGAGAAGCATCGTTAATCGCAAATTGAATTCCTGCAATTGCCAATGATCCAATAACAACGGTAATTTCAATGACATACTTACTTATATTTGGCATAAAATTACGTTCGGCTGTGACGTCTGCCAGCTTGAATCTGATTCGGCCAATCTCGCGCGCATAATAATTTCGGCGATTTCTCACTACTATTTCCCTGTAAGAGTTCAAGACTTCAAGAGTTCTCTCTGAGCTCTGTATAGTAAGTAATCTATCTAACTCACCGAGCTTGACAGCCCTAACTTGTAAAACTCGATATAAGATATAGACGATACAAGAAAAAACAATTAGCGTGCTGAGTGCTACCCCAGGGTCTACCAGGAATAATCCTATTCCAAGGATAGCCAGTAGTGAGAGATCGCTAATCATGAGAATTATTGCATTTAGTACACCCAGGACAACAGCATCTACGCCCGCTGTTACGGTGTACAGAGTCTGTTGCATTGATTTTGATTGAATTTTGATTAACGGCTGAGCTAAAACTCGAGAAATCAAATCCGAAGAAATGAGCGCACTCCTTCGAGCTAGAAAGAACATCGTCTTTCGCACGAATAACACAGATAAAATTGTTTTGGAAATCAGGAGTGTTGCTGCAAGCAACCCAATTACGGTGGCTTGTTCTTGCAAGCTTAGTTGATCTATGTTCAGGAGTCTCAGGACTTCTGAAACCCGATTACCTGGGCTTCTAGACTGCACGCCATTTACCGCTAAAGCTCCTAGGACTCCCACAAGGGCGACACCTGCAAGATCTAGCAACCCGAAAAAGACTTGAATGACTACAACCCCGAAAAGTTTCTTGCGATCGGATACAGAAAGGATGCGGAATGACCGAGCCACGATTGAGTTAGTGAACATTCGATTTCGACCCCTTTCTCAGGCTTTCAGTCTACATACACTCGGGGGATAGTTTACTTATGGAGTAAATTGCTCGTATGCGCAGAGACTTGTTACTCATCTCAGGAATATTTCCACCTGAAACTGGGGGCCCGGCTAAATTCACTGCGGAATTCGCATCTTGGTGCGCATTAACGGGTAACAAGGTTGCCGTCATCACCTATAGGAATTGCAGCAACCAGCTAAATTTGTCAGATTTAGGTTACGACGTTGTCCCAGCGTTAAAGAGTGAATCTCTGCTAAATACGTATATAAGGATGATAAACACAATTCGACGAAGTGTGGGTACGGGTGTACCGGCTCTAGCGGTTGGGGCATTTTTGGAAACCTACATTGCTTCTCTTTTATTCAGATTTAACTATGTTGCAAAGGTTCCAGGTGACATAGTTTGGGAGCGAGCTCGTAATAATCGCATCACCAATTTAGACATCGAGTCTTTTCAAAATTTCAAGTTGCCGCTTAAGTACAAAATCTACCGGTTTCTTTACACCCAAAGTTTAGTTCGAGCCTCTCAAGTTATTGTTCCTTCTAAAGGATTAAGGGACTTATGCATAGAGTGGGGTATTCAAGAAGAAAAAATCTCATTGATTTACAACTCTGTGAATATCGATAAATATTTGACTTTGACCAATACTAAAAGCGAGTTTGATGTGTTAACGGTGTGCAGACTGGTTCCCTGGAAGGGAGTTGACGAGGTAATCCGATACTGTTCAACTCGCGGACTTAAGTTAGCTGTAGCTGGCGACGGTCCCGAAAGAACTTCCCTTGAGTCTCTCGCTATAAGCCTCCAAGCAAAGGTTTCTTTTCTGGGGAATATTCGGGAAGAAGAAATGTTGAATGTGATGAGTAAGTCTAAGGTCTTTGTTCTCAACAGTTCGTACGAGGGGCTTCCTCATGCACTTATTGAAGCTCGAGCTGCAAGACTTATTTCAGTAGCTAGGGATGGGACCGGTTCGGCAGAAGTTATCCACGATGACGTAGATGGGTTATTGGTTCGTAGAGATCGCAACCTTGAAGAAACTATGGATTTGGCGCTCTCTTCAGCAGATGAATTATCTGGATACCGTTCCAAAGCCGCCCTCGACGCAAAAAATAGGTTTAATCGAGAGCAGAATTTTCAAAGAATTTTTGACGCAGTCACCGTGGGTTACAGATGAGATCGGTTTACTTCATTCAGTCTAAGTTTCCAAAAAATTCTGGAGAATTGAATAGTTTATTGAATAGATGGGAATATTACGGCGCGCGAGTTAGAGAATGCTCTGGGGACAATCTAATAACAATTGTTCCACTGGCATCACGCCTCAACTTCAACGATCAGTTCAACAACTTACGCACTGTTTCACGAAGTTCAAATTTTTTAGTGAATCTGTACTGCACAATCCGTGATATTCGGAGCAGAGAAAATAGGACTACCTTAGTCGCTGGAGACAATCAGATATCTTTTCTATTCTGTTTTATTGTCAAGATAATTCTCTCTTCGAAGATCAGAGTGCAGATACAATTTCATGGCGACATTTACTCACTCCGAATGAACGGTGGATTTAAAGGGTTGTTTCGCGGTATTACCTCAAGATTTGCATTAAATTTTTCTGATTCGATTCGCATTGTTTCTCAATTTCAGGAATCAGAGATTCTTAGTATTTCTGAAAAACCACTGAAGCGCTTTGTGGTTGCTCCAATCCAGATTGACTACTCCAAAATTCCCCTAGAGTCTGAGATTGTTGATAACTTTGACATCGCGGTGGTCGGTCGCCTCCAGGAAGAAAGGGGGATTCTCGAAGCGGTTTCAATACTGAAGGTTCTCATCACTGAACGACCGAACTTTCGAGTAGTTATTGTTGGGGACGGGCCACTGAGAGAAAATGCGGTTCAAAATCTTCGAAGGGAAATTGATGGAGGCTCAGTCCAGTTTCTCGGGCCACTGTTTGGCTCAGAGTTGCGGGCCATCTATGCTCAGTCAAGAGTTCTTCTATCAACTGCTCCGCGTGAGGGATACGGCCTAACTTTGCGGGAAGCTGCCCTCAGCGGGATGAGGATTCTGGCTAAAGATTCCAATGGCGCTCGGCAAGCTGCAAAAGACTTTCCGGGGAGTTTCACACTGTTTGCCACTTCAGATCAAGCATTGCACTCTATTCCTTCTTTGCTAAACATGGATCGAAGTCCAAAGGATTTTTCTAAGTTTATGAATGACCAGCGAAGGCGAGACAAAGATGGTTTAGACCGACTTATACGTAGTTGGACTTCAGATTAGATTGTGGAATCGACCCAACTCGACAAACTTTTCCGAATTTCGGGGCGTATTGCCCATGCAATTGTTTCTGAAACTCCGGTTTCTAGCCTTATCTCAGGTTTCTGTCCTGTTAACTCAATCAATCTCGTGACATCTGCAAATGTGTAATCGGTATCAAGAGGGTTAAGCGAAGTCTCCGAAATGATGATTTCTGAATTAACTTGATTTGAAACTTCTCGAACTAGATCATTTAGTGAATGTGGGTTGCCACCGCCTATGTTAACCACATCAGCAAATCCCGCTTCACATGTCCTTAATTGAGATGCAAGACTTTCAATCATTCTAGTGATGTCGTCGACAAACGTGAAATCTCTCTTTACCTCACCATTTCCAAATTTTTTGAACTCAGAACCATTGAGTGCCGAATTGATAACACGAAGATAAGCCATATCTGGTCGACCCCAGGGTCCATAAACAGTAAAGAATCGCATTCCTCGCGCTCTTGTATTTGTCCCAGAGACATAGACAGGTGCCAGAATCTCGTTTGCAAGTTTCGTAGCACCATAAATACTTATAGGAACAATTGACCTATCATCTTCTTTGTACGGGTAATCTTTTGAATTACCATAGACACTCGAGGATGACGCATACAAGAAATTTGGAACACTAAACTCAACAGCTGTTTGTAGGACATTACAGAAGGCCACCATATTGCTCTGGATATACAAATCTGATTTTTCAATTGGAGTTCTAACTCCTGGCTGTGCAGCGAGGTGAATGATTGTGTCCGGTTGAAAAGCTCTCACCAAGGAACGTACAGATTGAATTTCTGTCAAATCTAATGGCTCCACTGAGATGCCAAGAGGCTTCAGGAGTTCCTCAACTCGCAGTATTTTTAACCCTGGGGAGTAATACGCATTGTAATTATCTACTCCAACAACTTCAAAACCAGAATTCGCAAGACGTGCGGAGATATTGGATCCAATAAACCCTGCGGCACCGGTCACAAGGAATCTCACACACTTTTCCTTTCAAGGACTTACTCACCTGTCTACCTCTGTTCAACTCTACACTAGGCCCATGCCTGAACGGACTCGACTGCTCGTTGTGAACTATGCGATGGACTCTCAAGACCCACTTTTGTCCCACCAATTAGAGGCAGTTGCTGCACTTGCCAAGAATTTCAACAAAGTTACTGTCCTAACAGGAAGAGTTGGATCGATGATCCCCGCGGATAACGTTAGGGTCATAAACACTAACTGGGTCCCTGGAAAAAAATTGAAAAGCCTAGGCAGATTGCTATTCAAATCACTACCAACAATTGTTCGCGGGAGTTACGATTCAGTTTTTTTTCATATGACTGATTTGCAATGTGCAGTTCTCTCTCCCTTGATCCGGATTAGAGGAAAAAAGCAACTTTTCTGGTATGCGCACACAAAGAAATCCTTCTTTATGTGGTGGAGTTCCATGTGGGTAAACTCTATCGTTACATCAACACAAGGATCTTGTCCTATAAAAGGAGGCAAGGTCATTGCAATTGGTCAAGCCATAGATGAAAATCATTTCACTGAAATTCCATTGGTGAAACTAAATTTGAGCAAACTTATTCATGTAGGGCGATTTGATAAATCAAAGAATATAGAATTGCTCATCGAGCAGGCAAAGAAATTGCGGACTGAGTTCAAAGATATTTCTTTGAACATCGTTGGTTCTCCAGCCAATGACGAATCGCAAATTTGGGCCGATAATCTCATCCTCGAAAATCGTGACGAAGTTGAACAGGGCTGGCTGAAGTTCTCAGAATCTATAGCTAGGGCAGAAGTTCCGGCAACAATTGCACTTCACGGTTGCTTCTTTCATTCCTATTTGGGCTCTTTAGATAAAACTTTAATCGAGTCAACGATGATGCGTGTTCCAGTCATTAGTACAAATCCTGAGTACGCCGCTATTTTTGGTACATGGTCTTCGCTGGTGCGGCCTAGTTTGGCTGATGAATACAGATCTTTGATGAAACTGAACACAAATCAGATCGATGAAAAGTTAGGGGAGAGAAGACTGATTGCTATTGCAAGCCACTCTCTCGGAAATTGGACCAAACAACTCTCGCTTTTGTTGCAATAGATGGATATTTTGATCATTTATGCAAGGATTGACTTATGAAAATCCTTCTAACGGGTGCAGCAGGGTTCCTTGGATCCCATTTGACTTCAAAGCTCCTTGATTCTGGCCATCAAGTGATTGGGATTGATGACCTTTCTACTGGATCTATGAATAATCTCAAAATTTCCATGAAGAATTCAAATTTTCACTTCATAGAACATGATGTTCGGTCACCATTCAGTGCTGACGTTGATGCGATTCTTAATTTTGCTTGTCCGGCATCCCCTAAGAATTATCAGCTTGACCCGGTTCGAACCATTGAAACCAATTTCTTGGGAATTATAAACATGCTTCATCTAGCAAGAAGTTCCGGTGCTCGAATTCTGCAAGCTTCTACAAGCGAGGTTTATGGTGACCCAACCATATCGCCGCAGCCTGAAACGTATTGGGGAAATGTAAATCCTATTGGAATCAGGTCTTGCTATGACGAAGGTAAGCGTGCTGCCGAAACCCTGTGCTTTGATTACAAACGTCAGTACGGTGTAGATTCTCGAGTGGTTAGAATTTTCAATACATATGGTCCACATATGGCAGTTGGTGATGGGAGAGTAGTTTCAAATTTTATTGTTCAGGCATTGAACGATTCACCAATTACAATTTATGGGGACGGATCTCAAACTAGGTCTTTTTGTTTTGTTGCTGACCTAATTGATGGAATCTACAAGATGTTGATGTTGGAGAATGGTCCTGACTCCCCAATTAACTTGGGGAACCCTGTGGAGTTCACGATGCTGGAACTTGCAGAAAAAATTGTCTCAATCACTGGGTCCAAATCTACAATTGTTTTTGAGGCTCTGCCTGAGGACGATCCACGCCAGAGAAAGCCCGATATTTCAAAGGCGCGAGATGTGCTTGGCTGGGAACCGCTAGTCTCGTTGGAGGATGGCGTCAAATTAACAGCAGAGTATTTCGTGGAAGAGTTGAGAGTTTGAACACTGTCTTCCATCTCATAACGACTATAGAACGAGGTGGCGCTGAAAACCAATTACTGATTTTAGTTCGAAAGCAGATCGAGAACGGCTTAGTTGTTCACATAGCTTTTCTTAAAGGGAATCCAGAATTGGAATCTGATTTTCAATCAATAGGGGCTACGGTTCATTCAGACTTAGTCAAGCTGCCGCCATTTATCCAGCCTTTTGTATTCCGAAAGCTTATTAGAGGCCTTGATGCGCTTGTCCACTCTCATCTCCCCCGAGCGGAATTGGTTGCAACCTTCACTCCAGCTAGGTTTAAATTACTTACGACAAGACATAACTCTGAACCGTTCTTTCCAGGTACTCCCCGATTTGTATCTAATGCTTTTGCCCGACTGATTGAACTACGGGCAACTAAGATTATTGCTATCTCCAATGCTGTCCAAGATTTTTTGATTTCGCAAGGGGAAGTGAAGATTCATCAAAAGATTGAAGTAGTGCACTATGGTTATAGACCATCTGTTGAGCAAAGAAAATTCGACTCAAACGTTAGTGCACAAAATATTAACGTGGGGACTATTTCTAGGCTTACCGAACAAAAAGACATTCCAACTATGCTTAAGGCCTTTGCGAATTTTAAATCAGAGAATGATTTTGCAAGACTTTCTATTCTTGGTGAAGGCCATTTAGACAAAGTTCTCAGAGAAGAAGTTAGAGTGCTTTCAATTGAAGATTCAGTGCATTTTTGCGGAAGAAGCTCAAAAACCATCGAATTTCTGCAAACTCTTGATGTTTTCATGTTGACAAGCAAGTACGAGGGATTTGGTATGGTCCTCCTAGAGGCTATGGATGCGGGAATTCCTATCGTTGCTTCCAGAAATTCAGCTATTCCAGAAGTTCTCGGATCTGACTTTCCGGGTCTTTGCGAAACCGAAAACTCAAATGATTTCGCAGACAAGTTGAAGCTTCTAAGAAATCCCAGCATTAGGAAGCAATTTCTTGAGATTCAGGAGCAAAGATTAAGGATTTTTAGCGCAGAAGCTATGTTTGAAAAAATTAATCGCCTATATTTTCTTTAGCGGAAATCAAGAATTCAAGTAGGGTTTCAAATTTCTGATTGACAATAGATTGCGCGGCACGTTCTTGGTAACACTTGTTTATCTTTTCCGCGTATCCATTTCGAACTTCTAAATCGGAAAGCAAATTGATTGCGTCAACCAGCTCCTCGGTAAATGGTTCATTAACAAACACGGCGTCATCTGAATCTAGAAATTCACAGATTCCTGCATTCTCCGCAGAAATATAGGGGGTGCCAAAGAATCCCGCTTCAAATGCTTTATGTGGAATCGTATGGCTCAACCGAGGATGATGGGAAATTTGACCCAGGGATATATCTGCCAGTTCGTATATTTGCCTCATCTCCATATCAGAAACTCCAGATACCCAAATTACATTGGGTGAAAGGGAACTTGGCATGTCACTCTCGCCAAGTAGAAAGATAAAAGAAACCTTGTTATTTAACTGAATCGCAGCATTATTTATATTGTCGAACCCAGATTCATTGTTTATTTTTCCCCGAAACAGAACCACCATTTCATTGTTCAGAATAGATAGTTTCTTCTTGACTTCGTCAATCAAGTCAGATTTTAGATTTTCTTGCTTGAAAGCATTCTCATTCAAACCGGTAAGGGAGACGCGCATTTTTGATTTTGGGAGCAGAAATTTTCGTTGGGATTTCTGAACCTGAGCCTGACTTTCCATCAAAATTAAATCTGCTGAATGAAATGCTAGGAAATCCACCATGAAAATGGTGGCAATTCTCAATAGATTGGATTGACCCCCACCTCTCGAAAGTTGACCGTCTGTTAGCGCCCACCCAGCATCCAGAATTACTGGTCTTTTTACAAGAATTTTTACGACAGGCGTCAGAATGTGACAAGGAGACATAATCACAATGCAACTAGCTTGTCTTATAGCTTTGCGGATAGAGTAAAGATCGCGAAACGCACTTAAAATTCCTGGCGAAACTTTCTGGAATTGTTTTATAAACTTCTCTGAATTAGCGTTTAAAATTGTACTTGATCTCGAATAACTAGGTCCGACAAAGCTCAAAAAAAGTACTTTGTCTTCGAAATTCATTGAGGCGTTCATCGCCCCAGTTTATGCCTTTCGCCTTTATAATCGTTCGGTGCGCTTGATACTTCCTCCATTAAAAATTCACACCTGGGGCGGTCTAGGCTCGCAACTTTATGCAGTCGCACTAGCACATGACCTAATGGCACGGTTTCCTCGTAGAAAACTCCAGGTAGTTTTACACACAGGAGGCGTTACTCGCCGGGTGCCAGAGATTCTGGAGCTTTTCCCTTCTATTGAATATAGATTCGAAGAAGATTTTCAATCTCCTAAGTACTCGGAATCAGGAAAGAAAAATTCTTCGGGCCGGAATTTTAAAGCAATATTGAAAAACTTCCTGATTAGATTTCACTTTATAGCCCTGTGTAATAGTGACTCGGAGACCAGTAGCGTAAGAATTTGGACTATGTCCACTCGTGGGCACTATTCGTACAGAAGTATTGGCGACAGTTTTCTATTCATGCTTTGGGACTCGTTGTCTATGGGAGAGCTCTCGGAGGAGTGCTCGTTGGCTTGTTCTATTCATTACAGATTGGGTGATTTGCTCGCTCTTGAAGAGAAGTCCCCTATTTCGGAAGAAGATATTAAGACAGAGTATTGCAGGATTAATGAAGCTTGGAATTTCAACAGCACTTTTGTTTTTTCTGATTCGCCTATTGAGGCGAAACTAAGGTTTTCTAAGTTCGTAACTTGCGAGCTACATGCACCAGATATGGATACTCGCCAAGTCATGGTGAACGCAATTCAATCTGCCTACTTCATTGGGACCGCGTCAAAGATTTCATTTTGGATTGCTTCCATTCGAGCAATTAGCTTTGCGGGCAAATCATCTCTTCCAAAGAAAAACTTGCCCCAATACATCGGGCTATTCCAAAAGCGAATCAGCTACGTATTTCCTTATGAGACCGACCAGAAATAACTTTAAACTCTGGGAGTGGAACTACAAATTCACAATCTGCTACACCCCACTTTGATATGATTGCATCCAAATAGTTCCACGCCAGAACTAAAACAACTTCATACTCGAGAGTATTGATTAGATCAAAACTCATGACCGGTACTCCGTTTTGGGCCATCAAGCGTCCAACTCTTTCTGGAGACTGATCGATCACACCCGGCAATATGCTGCGCGCGCTTGGGAGGTTGGCTAGAAGCATGTTCCCTCGGCCCGAAGCCCCAAAGGCAATCACTCTCTTCCCCGACTCAGACTCAGTTTTAAGATACTCATCAACTTTACCAAGTTCAAATCTATACTTTGAGATGCAGTCCACAATCTTCTTGCCTTTTAGATACTCTGTCTCGCGAGCAACTGCATCATGGGCCTTGCTATTGGAATTTGGAGTGTTTTTTCCGAAGACAAGTCGATACGAGCCACCGTGAGTGGAGATAGCCCAATACTCCAGGAGATTCAATCCAAATTGCTCAAGCAGGCCAGAAATGCTTTTTAGTGTGTAATAGTACTTATGCTCATGGTAGATAAAGTCAAAAGCATTCTTTTCTAGAATACTCACAAAACTTTGAACTTCAACTATAAAGCGTCCTCCGGCGTTAAGGGACTGGGAAATCGTCTCTGCGATAGAGTAAATGTCGCTTATATGCGCAAAAGAATTAGAGGAGAATATGAAGTCCACTCCCTGAATTTCCTCATACTTGGAAAGTGCTTCTTTTCCAAAGAAGTCGTTGATGACTCGCAAACCCTTTGCTTTGGCTATGTCAACTATATTCGTAGCCGGATCGATGCCGATTGGAGTAAATCCATGGGCAGTCAGTGCGGAAAGAAGCGGCCCATCGTTACATCCAAATTCAATAATCTTAGAATTTAGCGCTGCATTCTGAGTGCTGACGAACCAAGATGCCAGTTCGTCAAAGTGTGATTGCATCCCAATGGACGAAACGTACCTATAATCGCTAAATAGATCGCTATCGTAGAGATCGGGAGATATCTGGTATAGCTCACAGGCTTTGCATTGCAATAGTTGCATAGGCAAAAGAGGAATTAATGAGTCATCTACTTTCGGGAAATATCCAGCCAAAGGTACTTGGCCAAAATCAAAAATGGTTTCTAAAGAAATTGACCTACAACCACCGCATCTGACAACTTCAGAATAGCTCGTTAAATTAACTTCTTGTTTCTTCACAGATACATCATATAACGTAATCTCAAGTTCGAGAGTGTTTTCATTTGAATACAACCTAGCGGGAAAATCTAAGTGATTGATTCAATAGCAGTCAATAATTCAATTCTATCCAATCTTGCTCCCTGCTCTTCCATAGACTTTATTGTTGTCTCGATTCTCGGAGGTAGTGAATTAGGAGCAAGAAACTTTCTAACTGCAAACTTCAAATTATCCGAAATTGGAATCCTTCGACGTGATAGTCGCTTCTGTTCGTAGTCTTCACTCGACTTTCTCAATTTAAGAATAGCCTCCATTACCATTGAAAACTCTTCTGGAGTTAAATCCCCAACATTACTTAAACGTTGGCTCCAACGTAGAAATTGATCCTCATAATTGGAATCTGAGACCCAAGAAGAGAAATACAATTTTCGATTCCAATTTCGGTGTTCCACTGGTTGATTTATCCAATTCCTAATCCAGTAGACATTGGGAAGATAGACAGACTTCCCGAACGCATTAACGACAATTTCTCCGGTGACTTCGTAAATGTATGGAGTGGCAATAAAGCTTTGAGTGCTAAAGAGTTGCATCAATTCAATCATGAGATCTTTTCTCATGAGTCTATACATAGCACCATTCCGATACTCACCATGAACATTAAAGTGTTTTGACAACCTCTCAAAACTAGTCTCACCTAAATTTGTGTAGGCTCTCATATTTGTATAGCAAGCTACTGCAGTGCTCATCGGTCCATATTTGCCAATTGCAATTGTCATTCCCCCGACGGAAGCAAGTGAGGAATCACCTATGAGTAATTCTTTCATTTCAGCCAATGCGCTCGGAACATAGAGTTCATCATCGGATGAGAGAATTGCATAATCTGTAGTCAAGAACTCTGACACAAGGCGACATCTTTCGCCATAGCTTCCTTTATCAACGACGTACGTAATGTTAGATCCTAATTCAGAGGAACAAAGTGGATTCTCTGAATGATGGAAAACCAAGACAGTTATGTTGAAATTTGACCAGAACCTTAAAGTATTAGTCAGAACTGCTTCACGTCCTCTTGAGAGAATAACAATGGTCAAATCTGATAAGTCCAAGAAAAAGTCTCCCCCGATGGTTTGCTTGTTGCAAATAGTAGTTTACAATCATCGGTATCTAAACAATTCAGAGTCTAATTGGAGATTTATGTTAAAGGATAAATGCTTCCTGATAACTGGGGGTACGGGTTCTTTTGGACATACATTGGTTAATAAATTGCTAAGTACCGACATTGGCGAAATACTGATTTTCAGCCGTGACGAAGCTAAACAACATTTTATGAGTCAGCAAATTACTGATGGGAGAATTCGCTTTATTCTTGGAGATGTACGTAATTATGATTCTTTGTCTAGAGCTTTAATAAATGTTGACTACGTTTTTCATGCAGCAGCGCTTAAGCAAGTTCCCGCTTCGGAATCGTTTCCTTGGGAGTTTCTGCAAACCAATGTGCAAGGCAGCCATAATTTATTGCGCGCAATATCCGATTCAAAAGTATCCAAGTCTGTATTCTTGAGCACGGACAAAGCTGTTTACCCTCTGAATGCGATGGGTATGACTAAGGCTTTAATGGAGAAACTTGTGAGATCTGACGACTATTCCTCAAACTCCACTTCAGTGATTACACGGTATGGGAATGTAATCGGGTCTCGAGGTTCGGTAATTCCTCAGTTTATTGAATCGATAAAGAACTTTGGTTATGTGTCAATTACAAATCCGAACATGACTAGATTCATGATGTCACTAGAAGAATCAGTTGAATTGGTATTGTTTGCACTCCAAAATGGGAAAAATGGGGATCTATTTGTGCAAAAGTCTCCCGCTGCATCTGTTGAAGTTATCGTTGGAGCGCTTGCTTTGCTTTTGGAGAAGGAGAGCGTTGAAATTCGGCAAATTGGGATTCGTCCTGGCGAGAAAATACATGAAACTTTACTCACGGCTGAAGAACGATCACTTGCTATAGAACATGAAAAATATTTTCAAGTGGGAAAGCGAACCGAAGCTTCGAGCTCTCAACCTGCTGCGTCCTACGACTCGACTCAAGATTACACTTCAGCAAATACGGTTAATCTTTCGGCCGAGGAATTGGCAGCATTGTTGGTGCAGATTCCGCTTGTTACTACTTTGCTAAAGTAGATAATTGTGCCCAGAGTCTTGTTGCTTGGAGCGGGTGGCATGCTTGGCTCACACTTGTGCAAGAGTATTTGCGAAATGGATGGTTTCGAATTAGTTTCGACTTCAAGAACTGCAACATCAGATGTTCAGTTTGATTACAAGATCAAGGAATTGAGTCGATTGTTGAAGCGATATCGTCCAGATATTGTAATAAATTGCATAGCCGTCACTTCGGAGAAATCTTCTTTACATACTATTTTCAAAACAAACAGTCTTCTCCCAATTCATCTAGCAGTTCTTGGATTTAGATCCAAGATACGGGTGGTGCATATCGGCTCTAACGCAGTGTTCTCGGGAGCCAGTGATGTTAATTCAGAGAATTCCTTCCCAATCCCCTGCTCCAAATACGGGATGTCTAAACTCCTCGGAGATCTTGCAATGGTTTATGGACTAGTAATTCGAACCTCATTCGTAGGTATTTCCAGAGATTCTCGCTATGGGCGGGGTCTTCTTGATGTGTTGATTAAACTGCCGGCACATTCAGTTTTTACGATTCGAGAGAATTCGACTTGGAATGGGATTACAGCAGGGGCGCTATCCGAGTTTATTTGTTCGGTCATATCATTAGATAGATTCCCTACAGGCATAATCCATCTTGGAACTGTTGAAAGAATGAATCGGCTTCAATTGGTCGAAACGTTATTGACTCATCTGGGGAGAGAGGATATTTCAATAGAAATACTTTCGCGAGAAACAAAACGTAACATGGCGCTTGATTCGATCAGGACTGAAATGATCTCGCAAATTTGGGCTGGAACCAAATATGGTTCAAACCCGACCATGATCCAGTTAGTTCAAGAAATTCCTTTACCTAATTAATAGCTAAGGAGAATAAATACGATCCATATTCCGTATTTTTGTATTGTTTCGCATTACGCAATAACTGCTCTTTTGAAATCCACCCTTTATTGTAGGCAATTTCTTCGGGCACGTTGAATCGGAAACCTTGACGGTTCTGAAGCACTCGAACAAGTTCACTGGCGGCATATAGAGATTCGGTTGTTCCTGCGTCCATCCAACCAGTTCCTCGGCTCACATTTGTCACTGTTAAGGTGCCTGCTTCAAGGTATTTCCTTAAGAGATCCGTTATTTCAAGTTCGCCTCTAGGGGAAGGAGTCAAATCATTAGCGAGGTCGGGTGCTTTTTCATCCATAAAATAGATTCCAGGAACGGCAAAATGTGACTTTGGATTTTCGG
>JACCDK011550212.1_pt1 | contig 19030 bp, 11 predicted proteins | sample 7445871 | NCBI WGS metagenome assembly JACCDK01 (sample SAMN15323436, study PRJNA562643) | freshwater metagenome | isolation source: river surface water | place: USA:Blue River Watershed | collected 2017-08-15
AAAAAGTTGACGGAGTTTCTTACCTAAATATTTTTCAGGGAATTTTCAAAAGGAACCCTTTGTAATATACTTCTACCAAGTGTCACCTCATCTGCATATTCTAATTCGTCGCCAACGGCAATACCACGAGCTATAGTGGAGGTTTTGATTGAAAAATCTTTCAGTTGTTTATATAGATAAAAATTGGTGGTATCCCCCTCCATTGTTGAGCTTAAAGCAAATATAATTTCTTCTACAGAACCCGATTTTACTTTATCTAGTAAGGTGGCAATATTCAACTGACTCGGACCAACACCGTCAATAGGGGAAATTTTACCCCCCAATACATGATAAATTCCTTTAAACTGATTGGTATTTTCAATAGCCATTACATCACGAATATCTTCCACAATGCAAATAATAGCATGATTTCGAGAAGAATTGGAGCAAATTTCACACACTTCGATATCAGAAATATTATGGCAATTTTTACAAAATTTTACCTCCTCGCGCATGGTTGTAAGTGACTGAGACAAATACTGTGTTTGTTCTAAAGGTTGTTTTAATAAATGCAAGACCAATCGAAGTGCGGTTCGCTTACCAATTCCGGGTAACTGCGCCATTTCGTTGACTGCTTTTTCTAATAATTTTGATGAAAACTCCATTTAGCAAAAGTAAAAAATAAAGTTGGAAGTTAGATGAAATTCTGATCGTCGAACTTTCTTAATGCTCCCAACTTTGCACTTCCATCTTTTTTACTATTTTAGCACAACTAAAAAACCAAAACTATGTCTCCAATTGCTATTTTAACTTTAATTGTAATTTATTTTAGTGTCCTTATCTTAATTTCTGCTTTGGTAAGTAAAAAAAGTTCAGATAATGATACTTTTTTTAAAGCCAACAAAAATTCAAAATGGTATTTGGTGGCAGTCGGAATGATTGGTACAGCCATATCTGGAATTACTTTTATTTCGGTTCCTGGTGAAGTAGGTAACCCCGATTTACAATTTAAATATTTTCAGTTTGTATTGGGATGCGCACTAGGTTTTATCATTGTAGCCAAAGTGTTGCTACCATTGTATTACCGAATGAATCTGACCTCAATTTATGGCTATATTGAGCAACGACTGGGCGTGGTAAGCTATAAAACCGCGGCAAGTATTTTCTTAATTGGAAGAACAATTGGCTCTGCTTTTAGATTGTATTTGGTTGTTTTTGTATTGCAAAAATATGTTTTTGACGACCTTCATGTTCCCTTTGCTGTAACCGTTTTAATATCTTTAGGATTAATCTTTGCATACACCTACAGAGGCGGACTTAAAACCATAATCATCACCGATACACTGCAAACATTTTTCTTGATTTCTTCGGTGTTTTTAACCATTTATTTCATATGCCAAAGCTTAAATTTCAATATGATTAAAGCGTTTGAACAGGTAAAAAACAGCAACTATTCAAAAGTGTTTTTTTATGAAGATTATCTAGCTGGCACCTATTATTGGAAACAAATTTTAGGTGGAATTTTTGTTACTATCGCAACTGTGGGATTGGATCAAGATTTGATGCAAAAGAATTTAAGTTGCAAAAATATCGGCGAAGCACAAAAAAACATGTTCACCTTTACCGGAATTTTCCTTATAATCAACATTTTCTTTTTAAGTGTTGGTGCCCTACTTTATTTGTATGCAGAAAAAAATGGAATTGCAGTTCCACAAGTAAACGGAGTAGCCAGAACCGATTTACTTTTCCCTGAAATTGCCATCCATCATTTAAGTATTGTTCCAACTATTGTATTTTTATTGGGATTAACAGCAGCTACTTTTGCAACTACAGATAGTGCATTAACGGCATTAACAACTTCGTTTTGCGTTGATTTTTTAGGTATGGATAAAACCGAAAATCAAAACAAACCCAACATTGTAAGAACCCGTCATTTAGTGCATGTAGGATTTTCGATCTTGATGTTTATGGTAATTATATTATTTAACGCCATCAACGATGATTCGGTGGTAAAAATGGTATTTAAGATTGCTACCTATACCTACGGCCCTTTACTTGGATTATTTGCTTTTGGATTGTTTATGAAATCGAAAGCGGTACACGATAAATTGGTACCTTATATTTGCTTAATTTCTCCTGCCATTTGCTTTTTGATTACTCAAAATTCGGAAAAGCTTCTAGGCAAATATGTAATCGACAATGAACTGATTATTGTAAACGGATTGATCACTTTCATTGGTTTACTACTAATAAGCAAACCTGCTACAAGTCAGACGAGATTTTAATATTGATTGGTAGCCAATAACACCAAAGTACATGCTTCTTCGACTTTAATGTTATTCGATTTTAACAACTGATAAAACTCTGGATTTTCTGTACCTGGGTTAAATAGCACCCGTTTTGGTTTGGCTTCCAAAATGTAATTATAGTAATCGCGTTGGCGCATTGGATTAAGATATAAACTTACCGTATCTATATTTTTTAGTGGAATATTTTTGGTGCAAATGGAAATTCCGGCAACTTCTCCTTGATTTTGGCCAATAGCAATAACGGAATGTCCGTGTGCCACCAAACTAGTTATGGCTTTAAAGGCATATCTTTCTGGCTTTGTTGAAGCGCCCAGAATTAGTGTTTTTTTATTTTTCATTTTTTCTGAATAAACTATGCTTTTGGAAGGAAAATTTCGGCCATCATACAACGCGCACTTCCACCACCACATGCTTCAATGGTGTCTAAACTAGAGTGAATAATGGTGATGTGTTCTTCTAGTTGGGCAATTTGTTTTTTGGTTAATGCGTGGTATGCCGAAGAACTCATAACCAAATATCTTCTGTCGTCTGCACCCAACACTTCAAGCATATTCCCAGCAAAATTATTCATCTGATCTTCTGTTATCAAAATGATTTCTTTCTCATCGGAACGCAAGCTGTCTAAAACCATTTTGCGTTCTTTTTTATCATCAATACAATCAGCACAAATTACTGCAAAAGTATCGCCAATACACATCATTACATTGGTGTGATAAATTAATTTTCGTTTTCCATCCACTGTTTGAAAAGCTTCAAAAATAATCGGACTCAAATCAAAATCTTCGCAAAATTCAATAAATAGTTCCTCATCGGCACGCGGCGAAAGAGCACAATAGGCTTTACCATTTTCGCGATCTAAAACTATACTGCCTGTACCTTCTAAATAATAACCATCTTCTTCTGCCGAAGAATAATCCATGATTTCTTCATTTATTTGAAAACCGGCCTCTTCCAATAAATCCAATACATCTTCTCTACGCTCAGCTCTTCTGTTTTCGGCAAACATTGGATACAAAACCACATCTCCATTTTCATGAAATGAAATCCAATTGTTAGGAAAAATACTGTCTGGTGTATCTGGATATAAAGTATCATCAACCACGGTCACATCTACCCCTACCATTCGAAGTTTATTTACAAATGTGTCAAATTCTTCTTGCGCCTTTGCATTCACATTTTGCGGAGTCAATCCGTCTAGAACCTTTTGATAATAGTTGTTTACGGCCGTTTGCTCGTTCATTCGAAAAGCCACAGGACGAATCATTAAAATAGAATTGGTGGTTTGGTTCATGGTGTATTTGTTTGAAGTTTAAAGTATAAAGTTCAATGAATCTTTAACTTGAAACGGTTATTAATCTCTAAGTAACGGTAAAGTTGAGCAGCGCAATAGTCCTTCTTGCTTCGCTATTTCTACATAGGGAATTTCTTCAACGGTAAATCCTTTTTCTCGCAGCCATGTATTCAATCGAGTGAAGTTTTTTTCAGAAACTACAACATTAGGAGCAATAGAAAATACATTGGAATTCATGTGATACATTTCTTCTCGGGTGATATGAAACAGGTTTTCTTTTCCAAATAGTTTTAGCAAATACCTGTAATCAGATTCCTCTCTAAAACCACTTTTATAAATAATCCCCATATTATCTCCAATTGGCTGAAAGCAACAATCTAGATGCAAGGCATTGTCACGCGCTTCCATTTTGGATTTTACCAAATCAAATTCTTTTACAATTTTATGCGGAAATAACTCTTTAATGTAATTTACCCCAGCCATATTGGTTCGAGCAGTAATATATTCTTTGTAATCAGATCCTTTGTAGGTTCCGATAAAAATATAATCATTCCAAAGCATAACATCTCCACCTTCAATATGTACGTCATCTGGAGGGCGAACCACTTTAGTTGGATCCATTTGATCAATTACATATTGAATGGCATCTAATTCTCGTTCTCTATCCGGAAGGATATTGGCTTTAATAAAAATATCATCTATTACGAATCCGATATCTCTAGTAAAAATTTGATTGTAATTTTCTATTCGCTCAGGGCGGAATACTTTAACATCATATTTTTTAAAAACTTCATTAAATGCTTCCATTTCATGAACCATGTCTTCTTCTGTTGGATACGTTCCAGCAAGAATGTGCTCTAATGATTTGGGATCATAAGCTTCTTCGGCAGTAGGCGTTGGACCATTATCAACAGCAGAACCAAGCACAACAGCTCTCAGTCTTGAAGTTTCATTTTTTACATTTAATTGCAGCATAAATTTTGCTTTTGGCTTAAGCAAATATAAAAAAGCTCCGCCGAATAGCGAAGCTTTTGTTTATAAGTATTGATAGATTTTTATCTTTTATCCATCGGAACAAAGTCTCTTAACGGATGTCCAACATACACTTGTCTTGGTCTTCCGATTGGTTCTTTGTTCACACGCATTTCTTTCCATTGTGCAATCCAACCTGGTAAACGACCAATAGCGAACATTACGGTAAACATTTCAGTTGGAATTCCTAATGCACGGTAAATAATACCTGAATAGAAATCTACGTTTGGATATAATTTTCTAGACACAAAGTACTCATCTACAAGAGCAGCTTCTTCTAACTCTTTTGCAATTTGAAGAATAGGATCATTAACCCCTAATGAAGCCAATACCTCATCGGCTGCTTTTTTGATGATTTTTGCTCTTGGATCGAAGTTTTTATAAACTCTATGTCCGAATCCCATTAAACGGAATGGATCATCTTTATCTTTGGCTTTTGCCATGTATTTATTCGCATCACCACCGTCTTTTTGAATTGCTTCAAGCATTTCAAGAACCGCTTGATTTGCTCCACCGTGAAGAGGTCCCCATAATGCAGAAACTCCTGCAGAAATGGAAGCAAATAATCCAGCGTGAGAAGAACCAACAATTCTTACTGTTGAAGTAGAACAGTTTTGCTCGTGATCGGCATGTAAAATAAATAATTTGTCTAAAGCATCAATTACCACTTGATTATTTGCATAAGGACCTGTTGGCAATTCAAACATTAAACGCATGAAATTTTCAACATATCCTTTTGTATTATCATAATAATTCAATGGATACCCCATCATTTTTCTATATGTCCAGGTTGCAATAACAAGGAATTTACCCATTGTTTTACAAACTGCCTCATACATTTCTTTTTCATTTTCAACATTAACTACTTTTGGGTTAAAGGCAGTTAATGCAGAAGTCAACGAAGATAAAACACCCATTGGATGCGCCGTTTTAGGGAATCCATCGATGATGTTTTTCATTTCCTCATTTACTAAAGTGTATTTGCGGATGTCGGTTTCAAATTGTTCTAATTGTTGTTTTGTAGGAAGCTCTCCAAAAATGATTAAGTAAGATACTTCTAGGAAATTAGCCTTAGCTGCTAAATCTTCAATAGCGTATCCTCTGTAACGAAGAATTCCTTCTTCTCCGTCTAGGAAAGTAATTTCACTTTGACAAGAACCCGAGTTTTTATACCCAGGATCTAGAGTGATAGCACCTGTTAAATCGCGTAGTTTGTTGATATCGATAGCAGGTTCATTTTCGGATCCAACAATTACTGGAAACTCAAATTTTTTACCATCGTACTCTAATATTGCTGTTTTTGACATGATATAATTGGAAATTAAGTCTGAATATTTTTAATTTAACAAATTTATGGAATTATAAGCGAATTATAAAATTATATTTATAACGTTTTCGTTAATTTTTAATTAAATTTTGCAAGTTTAATATACACAACTAAATAGTGAGTAAAAAAAATGCCCTTTAGAAACTAAAGGGCATTTACAGTATTTAATTACTAAATTATTTTTGTTTGAAGGCGTTCACCCCAGGAAAATAAGCTGTATCTGCTAATTCTTCTTCTATACGCAACAATTGATTGTATTTTGCCATACGATCTGAACGAGAAGCTGATCCTGTTTTAATTTGACCACAATTCAAAGCTACCGCTAAATCAGCAATAGTATTGTCTTCTGTTTCTCCCGAACGGTGCGACATTACTGAAGTATACCCAGCATTTTTAGCCATATTAACCGCAGCAATTGTTTCGGTTAACGTACCAATTTGATTCACTTTAACAAGAATTGAGTTGGCAATTCCTTTTTCAATTCCGGTTGATAAACGCTCCACATTAGTTACAAACAAGTCATCTCCTACTAATTGCACTTTATCTCCAATTAATTCGGTTAAATACTTCCAACCATCCCAGTCGTTTTCTTGCATTCCGTCTTCAATTGAAATAATAGGATATTTGGTAGCCAATTCAGCCATGTATTCTGCTTGTTCTTTGGAAGTTCTCACTTTTCCGTTTGGTCCTTCAAATTTAGTGTAGTCGTATTTTCCATCTACATAAAATTCTGAAGCAGCACAATCTAAAGCAATCATTACTTCATCACCAAATTTATAACCTGCATTTTCAACTGCTTTTTTAATGGTTTCTAAAGCATCTTCAGTTCCGCCAGCTAAGTTTGGCGCAAAACCTCCTTCATCACCTACAGCAGTAGAAAGATTTCTATCGTGTAATACTTTTTTCAAATTGTGGAAAATTTCAGTTCCCATTTGCATTGCATGAGTAAATGAAGTTGCTTTAACCGGCATCACCATAAATTCTTGAAAAGCAATAGGCGCATCAGAATGCGATCCTCCGTTGATGATATTCATCATTGGAACAGGCAATGTATTTGCGGAAACGCCACCAACATATCTGTATAAAGGCAATCCCAACTCATTAGCAGCCGCTTTGGCAGCAGCCAAAGAAACACCAAGAATTGCATTAGCACCTAGGTTTCCTTTATTTGCAGTTCCGTCTAAATCAATCATAATTTGATCGATTAAGTTTTGTTCAAAAACAGAAACTCCTAATAATTCGGGAGCTATTTTAGTATTTACATTTTCAACTGCTTTTAAAACTCCTTTTCCCATGTAAGCTTTTCCTCCATCACGAAGTTCTACCGCTTCATGTTCTCCTGTTGAAGCTCCACTAGGAACTGCAGCACGACCTAATACTCCATTTTCGGTAATTACATCTACTTCAATTGTAGGATTTCCTCTAGAATCTAAAATTTGTCTAGCGTGTACTTTAATAATAATACTCATTATCTAAATTATTTATTTGTTTTTTGGTTAAATCATCAAAAATTGCACACAAATTTAAGCATATTGAAAAATAAACCATTTGTTTTTTAAAAAACTTATAAACGCAAACGATTTAGTAGCAGCTAAATAGCATTGCCACTACTCATTACTGCATCAACTCAATGAATTTATCAAAAAGATAGGAAGAATCATGTGGCCCAGGACTAGCCTCTGGGTGGTATTGCACTGAAAAACATTTTTTTGATTTCATTTGCATTCCGGCAACTGTATTGTCATTAATATGGTAATGGGTGATTTCAAGATCGGGATGTTTCTCCAGCTCTTCTCTGTTTACTGCAAAACCATGGTTTTGAGAAGTAATTTCACCTTGACCTGTAAGCGTGTTCATAACAGGATGGTTAATTCCTCTGTGCCCGTTGAACATTTTATAAGTAGAAACGCCATTAGCTAAGGCGATAATTTGATGTCCTAAACAAATTCCGAATAAAGGTTTGTTGGAATTGATAATTTCTTTTGCAACTTCTTGTACACCGGTAAGTGGTTCAGGATCACCAGGGCCATTTGAAAGAAAATACCCATTTGGATTGAACGATTGCAACTCTGCAAAAGTTGAATTGTAAGGAAACACCTTGATATAACAATCTCTTTTTGCTAGATTTCTTAGGATATTTCTTTTAATTCCAAGATCTAATGCTGCAATTTTATAAGTAGCGGTTTCTTCTCCAAAAAAGTAAGGTTCTTTAGTTGAAACTGTAGATGCTAATTCCAAACCTTTCATATCTGGAACGGCAGCTAATTGTTTTTTTAGTTCTTCTATAGAAGTTCCATCGGTAGAAATTACTGCATTTTGCGCTCCATTATCTCTTATATAGCTCACTAGAGCTCGGGTATCTACATCGGAAACACAAACTAAATTTTGTTTTTCAAAATATGTATATAAATCACTTTCTGAATCGGGACGCGAATGATTAAAACTAAAATTCTTACAAACTAAACCTGCAATTTTAATACCATCCGACTCCACTTCATTTTCATTCACACCATAATTTCCAATATGTGGATTGGTAGCAACCATTATTTGACCAAAATACGATGGATCGGTAAAGATTTCTTGGTATCCTGTCATTCCGGTGTTAAAACAAACTTCTCCAAAGGTAGTGCCCGAAATTCCAATAGATTTTCCGTGAAAAATTGTTCCGTCAGCTAGAAGTAGAATGGCTTGTGGTCTTGTAGTGTATTTCATTAGTTGTTGTTTTGCCAAATAGTTAGTAGTTGCGTGCAAATTTAGGATTTTCGAATTAAATATCTAAAGTTCTTTTTAGAAACTTTATTAAGATTTTTAATAAAATTATACACAATCAGGAAAGCAAGAAAACCTTTAATTTTTTAGAATAAAAAAGTCTTTCTAAAACCATCATAGTTCTAGAAAGACTTCTTGAAGTATCGTTAGAAAAAGTTTATGCAGAAACTCCCTTTTTCTTGTACTTGTAGAATTTAATTCCAACAAAGATTAACCCTGCTGCTAGCAAAATCCATAAATTGCCATCTATTGGAGCATCGGTTGGGTTTGGATCGGTGTTGTCTCCAAAATCTCCAGGCAATTGCGAAAAAGTAACCAATGGCATAACCAGTGCTACTAAAGTAATTAATAAAGTGGTCTCATATTTATTCATCTTCTTACTTATTTTTAGTTGATTACTTTTATGGTTACTACTTTCCCCTCTTGCGAAGTGATTTTCAATAACAATACTTGGTTAGCCGTTGACAATCCGTTTAGCACGGCTGTTGTTGCGTTAATATCTTTTTGACTGTAGATCAATCGTCCAGAAATATCATATACCATAATGTCTTTCATCTCGATTCCTTTGGTTGTCACATGAAACCAATCGGTGTTTTTATAAACGATAACCGAGTTTTCTGTAAAGTTAGTTGAAGGAACACCTAGTGCTTGTTGGTAAACTAATTTAAATCTTGAATCAAAAACTCCTGCCTCAGATGTAAAGGTATACGGAGCAGTTTTAATACTGGTATCGGTTCCCGTTAGGTTGTCTCTTACCAGTATATCTTGACTTCCTGCAAACAACCCATCGGTATTTGTAAGTGAAATACTATAACTTCCTGCCGTAGCACAATTAAATCCAAGCGGCACTTCGTCTGTTGTATCAAATGGAAGGCTTCGTGCTTGAATTACATAGTTATTATTATCTATTTTAGAATACAAATAACTTCCGGTGTTTCCAAAGCTTAAACCATCTAAGCCGGCATCTACTCCTTGGGTAGCGCCATCCATATAACCAACTAAGATTTGGTTGACGTCTACACCCGTATCGGTTTTTAAGTTCAACCACATACGGTGTGTTTCTGGCGTGGTGGTTGCGGCTTTCATGAATTGATTTTGTTGATTTGCCACACGCATTGCATTGGTGAAGGAAACGGCTCCAGCTGCAGTTGCTTTTACTATAAACCCTTGCCCAACTTGTATGATTCCGTTTGGAGCCACAGCTGGCGTATGACCATCTCCTGCTGTTGCAGCAGTTCCTCCTAATCCTGTCCATGTAGCATAATTAGTTCCTGTAGGAAACAATCCACTTGAATTCATAGTTAGTGTATGTGCATAGAAATACAAGGTTCCTCCTATTACCGAAGAATTGGCAGCATAAAAATCACTAGCGCTTATTGTTGATGGATATGGATTTCCAACTAAGTTGTAATGGTATCCATTGGCAGCATCGGTAGCTAAGGTGAATGTTTTAGTTCCATTGTTTGGAACTCCTGTAAAGGTACCGGTCCATTGTGCTGGTGTGGTAGCGGATTGATTGTTTGGCGCACGCACTGCAAAACCTTTGACCGGGGTAAACAACGAGGTATTGGATAATCCTGTGGTTACATAACTATTGGTTGCTGTGTTGTACACATAAAAACGATTCACTAAAGTATTTGGTGAGAACGAAAATAAATTCTGTCCTGTTACTGGAGATGACCAAAGGGTGTGATCCAAACGAACAATGTTCGAGGTATTTCTTTTCACAATTATATTACCCGTATTTACTGCAGTAGCATCCGATTGTAATAAATTGGAATTGTTATTGAGAGTAAAGCTACTACCCGAATCAACAGTGATAGCTCCGTTTAGATTCACATTGTAATTGCTACTTACTGAAACCACAGCGTTATTGGTCACTCTAAGAGAGCACGCTGTAAAATCGGCTGCAATGGTGTAATTACCAGTGAAAATGGCTGCTTTAGTACTATCTGGATCGCCATTACTCCAAGAGGTTCCGTCGTAGGTGGTGGTACTAATTGTAATGGTTGCAGGGGAAGCAGTTGCTTCTCCACAACTATTGTTATTTACTACAGCTCTAAACTTAGTTGTTTCTGTTAATGCACCCGAAGTGTAAGTGGTAGCAGTATTAGAAATGGTTGTCCAATTGGTAAACGGACTCACAGCACTTTCCCAGCGCACCACACTACCCGAATGACCAGACAACGTTAATACACCACTTGTTGCACCCGAACAAATAGAAGTAGAACCTCCAACTGTTCCTCCAACTGAGGCATTTACTGTAATCGTAACTGGATCTGAATCGGAGGCTACATCTGGATTGGTGCCGGTGTAATGCGTTACCCTTTTATAATAAGTAGTTTGCGTTAAGGCTCCAGGTGAATACCCTGCTCCAGTTTCACCACTAATAGTGGTGTACCCTGTATTGAAACTCGTTGTAGATTGCTCCCAGGTATAGGTAATAGAGCCAAAAGTAGAAGATCCATCTGTAACACTTGTTAATGGTGCTGGTGTAGCTCCCGAACAAATTGTTTGATTGGTTCCTATAACTCCATGACCCACACTCGTAACATGAAATTGGAATGGATAGTCTTTACTACAACCCGTTGTAGAATTAGTTACTGTTAAGACAAAACCATACTCGGCGGCACTACTAGCAGGAATCGTTACTGAAATTGGGCTTGAGCCTAAAGAAGCATTTGTAACAGCTGTAAAATTTGGCATCATAATGGTAGAAGCACCTCCCCCAACTGTTGAAGTAACAATTGAATATTGATCTGGGCTACCTGATGTAGCGGTAAACGGAATACTAAACGAAGTATCGGTTGGTAACACATCGTCGATGTAACTTAGAGTTATCGTTGGTAATGGGTTAACGGCAACAGTAACCGCATTTGAATTAGCTGCACTACATACACCACTTGTTACTACGGCTCTATAATAAGTTGTAACAGTTAAGTTAGGAGTAGTATAACTAGAAGTTGTAGCTCCAGACCCACCGGTAACATTTGTCCAACCACTGGTTCCATTTAAAGATTGTTGCCATTGAATTGTTCCTGTATTACCAGATAAAGATAGTGTAGTACTACTGCCTGAACATAAACTAGAATTAGCTGCTGAAGCAGTTCCAGAAGCAGAAGCTGAATTAACATTTAATACTCCACTGACATTTGTTGTTCCATTCCAGTAACCACCACCTATGAAAGAATAACCACCATATTGCCAACTACATGCATCTTTTCTATATCTAAAAGTATAATAATACGTTCCAGAAGAAGGAGGATTAAATGCGTAAGTATATTCGTCATTATTCCCATATTGTGCATTGAAAGTAGCCACACTCCAATCAGTCCAAGTAGATGGATCTGAATTACTAGTACTATAACCAAATTGGGCAGTAATTGCTGAACTTGATCCTGCTGGATCAGTTACACCTGCTTGATATATTTGTCCATATGCATTAAAAGTACCCGTTTGACAAATTGTGCCAGAGGCAGGATATTGTAAATTAGCATATGTAGGCTCAGCAGAAAGAGATATTGTTGCATAAGAAGAGTTAGCAGTTGGATTTGAATAGCTTTGAACAACCGCTCTAACATATGTAGTTGAAGTAATATTTCCTACTTGAGACCCTGTTAATGTAGCAGTTGTATTTGCAATATCTGTTGGTGAAGTAAAAGCTGCATCAGATGATTTTTGCCATTTAATAATTGAACCATTATTACCAGATAATGTTAATGTAGCTGGCTGTGAACCAGAACATACTGTTTGATCAGAAGAAACCGAGCCACCTCTTGAGGCAGGATAAACCGTAATTACATTTGAATAAGCCGAAGGTGTACCATCGGTAGCACTAACTCTATAATAATAAGTTGTATCTGCAGATAACCCGGTAACACTTGATGAAATAGTCGCTTGCCCAGAAATTGGTTTCGCATTATAACCTGAAACAAAAGAAGGTATATATTGATTTATTATAACATCATCTAATCTCCAAGGTGATGTAGTAGTAGAGTTTTTATTAAAACGAATATAAACATTTTGATAACCAGAAAATGCAGATAAATCTACTGAATATTGACTGTAACTACCTGCAGGAACATTAGTATGATCATAAGTTGCTATTGTTGTAAAACCAGTTGATTGGCTTGTCGTTGACACTTCTATAGATAATGTCTTTGCAGTAGTATTAGAACTTCTTCCCAAGTAAAAAGTCAAATTTGTAGGATAAGCTACAGAGCTTGTTGTTAAAGTTCCAGTATTAGAAGTAGCAATTGCTGCAGCCACTCCGTTTAAAAAATCACCCGAAGTTGTACTTCTAACCCAAGAAGTAGTTATCCATCCTGAAGGTGGAAAAGTACTACCTTCAAATCCCTCATTAATAGCTACACCCGATGTCCCAAAAGTAGCACTTGTACTCACATCGAGTAAATATCCCGATGAGGCACCCGTTACTGCATTCCAATTGGCAGAAAAAGAAGTTGCTGCAATGTTAGTTGCTGCAGTTGCTGTAGGAGCTGGTAAAACTCCGGTGCCTATTAATGCAATTGTTGGATTATTTGAAGTACCCCCTCCACTAAAAGTTAAGTTTCCTGATTTTGATCCTGAAGATTGTGGAGTAAAACGCACATAAACTGCTGTTGATGCTAGTGTTTGAGTAGTGTATGAAACGGTGGCTGTAGACCCCCAAGTTGTATTATCATTTGAAACTTGAAAATCAGTATTTGGAGCAGTAACAGTAATAACTCCTGGAGCCCCCGACAAATTTGAACCTGATAAATTAAATGTTTGTGATGCAGATTGTGTTATTGGCGCTTGATTACCAAAGGCTAAACTAGAAGTAGAATTAGATAAAGTAGCTGGAGGAGCTGCAACAGCAATTGTAAATGTTGTTGACCCAGGAACTCCACTACCATAGTCATATACTCTTACATAATAAGTAGTGTTTGCAGAAAGTCCAGTTGCAGAAACCGTTTCTGTTCCTGCAGAAGCTGTTGCATCAGCACAAAAAATATTAGTCCCATTACAAGTTCCCGAACGTACATCTACAACAGGGTCAAAAGAAGTAGAACCAACTACTGTGATTGTGTATGTTCCAGCTAACCCTGTAGTAAAAGAATACCAAACATCATCGTTTGCAGTACCTGCACAAGTTGCTGCCAAAGATGTTGTTGCGTTTAGTATATTTCCAGTAATTGCTGTTGCATCTAAAGTGATTGCAGTTGCACCACTACAATCATCATTGCTAGGAGGAGTTGCAAATACAGCTCCTGTATTTCCTAAAACTAATTTATTATTTCCTGAAGAAAGTGCTACACCTGTAACCGTTTTACTTTGAGCAGCCATGGTACCAATGGAAGTTATTGCATAATTAGGTCCATTTGTATAATTTCCCATCTCTCCAGTTCCTGTAGTAGAATAGGAACTTCCTTGATTGGCTGTATTCCAATTAAATGCAATTGTAGCAACCGCTCCTGAGCCAGCTGAATTTAAATTCCATTCAAGATTCACTATTTTAGTAGCATCTGATACTGTATTGGCAGGTGGTGAAGTAACAACCAACGATAGCGTATTTGAAGTGCCTGTATTAGTAACTGAAAGTGGCGTATAGGAAGTAGCTAAACCAACAGGAAATGAAGTTGCATTATTTCCTACACTATTTTTCACCAATGCACCGGTGCTATTGGTAACAACGTAGGACGTTGCAGAAGCATTTGTAGCTGTAGCAGCTTGCAGTAAGGTTAAATTATTTGCTCCTAAAGTTAATTTTCCAGCGGTTAAATCTAAATTAGTATTTATAGTTACAGGGGATGACCCTTGTAGAGTTACTCCAGCTGAATTATTTAATTTTAAAAAATCGTATGTATTCGTCCCCGACAAAGTTTGGGCGGCACTCCCTGAAAAAACAACTTGTCTTCCGCTACAATTAAAAGTCCCGCTGTTAGACCAGTTTCCTGCAATACTAATATCACCACCTGCAGTTCCCGACATGGCAAGTGTTGCCCCTGAAGCTATAGAAAGATTTCCACTAACATTCATTATTTTATTAGTTTGATCCATGCTAAAAGTCCCTCCAACAACATTAACATTTGCTATAGTTGATGCTCCATATCCTGAGCCACCGCTACCAAAATATAATATTCCAGATCCTACAACTAAATTACCAGAAATAGTCCAGTCTCCCCCTGAATTACTTCTAGCAACTTGAAAACCAGATCCTGGATTTACAGTAAAATCCCAAAAAGAGGCAGCACCAAAACCATTAGAAGTTACTCCAATAGGCTGACAATAAGAAATTCTTGAAAAAGGCAATGTACTGCTTCCAGAAGTAGTTGAAGATACAGTATAATAGCGATTGGCTGCTAAGGTATAAGCCGTAACATTTTGTGCTCCACCTGGATTATTGGCAGGTATTTGACCATAAACACCATTATTTGATGCACCGCCATCATAGACTTTATATGCAGACCAATTAAAAGTAGCAGGTAATGATCCTCCCAAAACACTCCATGGAATTGCAATTTCCTGTGATTGAGAAGCTCCTGCACCTGATTGCGCATAAGTTAATCCCGAAGTAACCGGTGAGGAACTCCATCCGCCACTGCCATTAGCGGATCGCAATTCATAATAACCACTTTTAAAATACAAAACATAATCTGCCCTAAAAGCAGGATTAACAGTGCTTCTATCATATGCGAAACCAATGTTTGTTCCATTAGTATTTGTACCTCCATTAACAGGGACAATCGGATTCACATCGATATAAACCACTGCGGCTTCTGTTGAATTATTACTTGCAGCACCGATACCTAAATATAAATTGGTCGCATCCCACGTATTGAACCAAGTTATGGTATTGGTATCCTGATTACTCCCATTAGTATGGGTACCGTATTCGTTAGTTGCAATTGTGCCATTTACTGTTGGAGAGGAGGAGGCTAAAGTAGGAGTAAAACTTAAATCATCCCACCCTAAGTTATCCGAACTTGAACCTCCTGGATGTATAAATCTTATAAAAATATACTGGCCACTAGATATACTCAAACCTGTAACGGTTTGACTCATTGTAGCCCCAGTATTTATATTTGCAGTAGCATCATTAAAAGTTAAATTTGTTAAAGCGTTAGCTAATGCACCTGAAGCAGGATTGGTAATCGTTGCACTATTAGAGTACGAAACTGTTACAGATGGTGATGCAGTTCCAGATCTCCACATCCTTGCTGTAAAGCTTAACGTAAAACCAGATAAAGTTGTACCAGAATTATTTTGCAATAACCACGTAGCATTAGCATTTGAAGCACTCCCGCTACCTAAAAAAGACATATTAGCATTTCCATACCATCCACCTGCAGTACCTGTAGATTGATTAGTACCATTTCCAATCGTAGTCCCTCCTGTAGCAACTAGAGTCCAATTTGCAGGTGTCGTAGCTGTGGTACCTACATAAGAAGTCAAAGCATCAGTTACAGCAGTCCCTGAAGTTATACTCGCTTGCCCAAAAGAAAGTGAGCACATAAGAAATATTAAAACAAACCCCACATTTTTTGTGATATTAACAATAGAAAAAGTATATTTTTTCATAATATATTTATTTTGAAAGGTAAATTTATAATATTATAAATTAAAAAAAAAGAAAAAAATTAATTCTATTCTACTAATTTTAAACTTATTAGCTTAAATAAAGAAAGATCTTATATTATAAGTCAATAGATAGGAGAAAGCGGGAAGCGGGAAGTAAGAAATTAATTGCGTAGGAAGCTTTTAAGTTTGAATTTGGATTTTGTAAACAAAAACTGACAGCCAACAACTAAAAATTGAAAACTGTGAACCGAAAACTAAAACAAAAAAAAACTCCTCAATTGCTTGAGGAGTTTTAAGTATTAGGCTTGTCCCGTAGGACCAAAATTTAAAGGAATTGCCGGTTGTTCGGAATCTTTTATTTCGCCATGAGCTTGTTCAAATCGGTGAATGTTTTCTCCAATTGCCTTTAGCAATCTTTTAGCATGCTGAGGCGTTAGGATGATTCTCGATTTTACTTTCGATTTTGGAACACCAGGCATGATTGTTACAAAATCTAACACAAATTCTGAAGGTGAATGATTGATAATAGCCAAATTAGAATAAATTCCTTCTGCTACTTTTTCATCCAATTCAATATTGATTTGTCCTGGTACTTGTTCGTTTTCGCTCATAATTAATAAATATATTCTTCTTTACTAGCCATAATTTCATTGTAGTCTTCTTTAGATCCTACAATTACATTATCGTAATCTCTCATACCTGTACCTGCAGGAATTCTGTGTCCTACAATTACATTTTCTTTCAATCCTTCTAAAGTATCTACTTTACCTGCTACAGCAGCTTCGTTTAATACTTTAGTAGTTTCTTGGAAGGATGCAGCAGAGATAAACGATTTCGTTTGAAGCGATGCTCTTGTAATACCTTGTAAAACTGGAGTTGCAGTTGCTGTAATAACATCACGAGCTACAACTAAGTTTTTATCATTTCGTTTCAATAATGAGTTTTCATCTCTAAGAACTCTTGGAGAAACAATTTGACCTGGCTTAAGAACTTCAGAATCTCCAGCATCTTCAACCACTTTCATTCCGTACAATTTATCATTTTCTTCTAAGAAATCAGAAGTGTGAATTAATTGCTCTTCTAAGAATAAAGTATCTCCTGGATCTTCAACTCTCACTTTACGCATCATTTGACGAATAACTACTTCAAAGTGCTTGTCGTTAATTTTTACCCCTTGTAAACGGTATACCTCTTGAATTTCATTTACTAAATACTGTTGTACAGCTGAAGGTCCTTGAATTCTTAAGATATCATCTGGTGTAATAGCACCGTCAGACAATGGTACACCCGCTTTAACGAAGTCATTCTCTTGAACTAAGATTTGACTTGATAATTTCACTAGGTATTTTTTAACTTCTCCAAACTTAGACTCGATAATGATTTCACGGTTACCTCTTTTGATTTTTCCAAAAGTAACTACTCCATCAATTTCAGATACTACAGCTGGGTTAGAAGGATTACGAGCCTCTAATAACTCGGTAATTCTTGGTAAACCTCCGGTAATATCACCTGCTTTAGAAGAACGACGAGGAATTTTAACAAGGATTTTACCTGCTTTAATTTTCTCTCCATCTTCTACCATAAGGTGAGCCCCTACTGGTAAGTTGTAAGAACGGATTAACTCTCCGTCTTTACCATATACCAATAAAGTTGGGATTAATTTTTTATTTCTTCCTTCAGAAATTACTTTTTCTTGGAAACCAGTTTGCTCATCAATTTCAACCATGTACGATTGACCTTGCTCTAAATCTTCGTAAGCAATTTTTCCAGTAAATTCTGAAACAATAACTCCATTATACGGATCCCATTTACAGATAGCAGTTCCTTTTTCAACAACATCACCATCTTTAACATTAATTACAGATCCATAAGGAATGTAATGCGTGCTCAATAAGATTCCTGTTTTAACATCGATTAATTTTAATTCAGTTGAACGAGAAACAACGATATCTACTTTGTTTCCATCGGCATCTTCTCCAACAACAGTTTTTAAATCATCGATTTCTAGCTTACCGCCAAATCTAGCAATGATACTAGATTCTTCAGAAACTCCACCTGCAACCCCACCCACGTGGAAAGTTCTAAGTGTTAACTGCGTTCCTGGCTCTCCAATAGATTGTGCTGCGATAACTCCAACAGCTTCTCCTTTTTGAGTCATTTTTCCGGTTGCTAGGTTACGTCCGTAACATTTAGCACAAATACCTTTTTTAGCCTCACAAGTTAATGGAGAACGCACATCGATTTTTTCAAGTGGCGATTCTTCAATAGCTTTAACAATAGCTTCAGTAATTTGTTCACCTGCATGAACTAAAATATTTGAATCTAATGGATTAATAACATCTTGTAATGCTACACGTCCTAAAATTCTTTCTCCTAATGTTTCAACAATTTCTTCGTTTTTCTTTAAAGCAGAAACTTCAATTCCTCTTAACGTACCACAATCTACAGAGTTCACAATAACATCTTGAGATACATCATGTAATCTACGAGTTAAGTATCCTGCATCGGCAGTTTTAAGAGCGGTATCCGCTAGACCTTTACGAGCACCGTGAGTTGAGATAAAGTACTCAAGGATCGAAAGACCTTCTTTAAAGTTAGAAAGAATTGGGTTTTCAATAATTTCACCACCACCAGCAGTCGATTTTTTAGGCTTAGCCATCAAACCACGCATACCAGTTAACTGACGAATTTGTTCTTTAGAACCCCTCGCTCCAGAGTCAAGCATCTTGTACACCGAGTTGAAACCTTGTTGGTCTTCTC
>JACCDK011289978.1_pt1 | contig 19018 bp, 18 predicted proteins | sample 7445871 | NCBI WGS metagenome assembly JACCDK01 (sample SAMN15323436, study PRJNA562643) | freshwater metagenome | isolation source: river surface water | place: USA:Blue River Watershed | collected 2017-08-15
CAACTGCAATGCCTGAGGCACCATTAACCAGTAGGTTCGGGAAAGCGGCAGGCAGGACACTGGGCTCGGTTAGTTGAGCATCGTAATTAGGTTCGAAATCAACAACATCTTCATCGAGGGATTCGTTTAGCAGCATGGCCGCCGGGGCGAGTCGTGCTTCTGTGTAGCGCGCTGCAGCCGGACCGTCATCGAGGGACCCAAAGTTTCCATGCCCATCTATAAGCGGAAGTCGCAGCGAGAATGCCTGAGACATCCGCACTAGCGCGTCATAGATGGCGCCATCCCCATGCGGATGGAGCTTTCCCATTACCTCGCCGGTTACTCTGGCACTTTTTACGTGACCGCGATCTGGCCTAAGTCCCATCTCGCCCATTTGGTAGACGATGCGGCGCTGGACTGGCTTTAGTCCATCCCTGGCGTCTGGAAGAGCCCGTGAATAAATTACTGAGTAGGAATACTCCAAGAAGCTCTCGCGCATTTCCGTAGCGACATCGATATCGATTATTCGCTCTTGGTTCTTAGTCATATTCCTCGGCTGTGCCAGACTTGCTCGGTGGCCCCAACTTTACCTTCGATTCCCAAAGAGCTCGGGAGTATCCGCCACGTGTTCAAATCCGGTTTGCACGCGCTTAAGGGCGAGGCAAACCCACTGCAACTCAAACCTAAATCCAAGGTTTTGGTCATCCTCGTTGATGGTCTCGGCGCAGAACAAATTCTCGCGAGGAGCGGCCACTGCCGGTTTCTGGCAGCTGGCGTAGCTTCAGGTCAAACAGCTTTCTCTGCTTTTCCTGCAACTACTAGTACAAACATAGGTTCGTTCGCAACCGGTCTTAGCCCTGGGGAACACGGACTGGTTGGTCACCAAGTCCTGGATAGAGAACATAATCTTCGAATTAATTTGCTCACCGGTTGGACCAGTGAAACAGATCCCTTGAAGTGGCAACCAAATCTCACAATTTCAGAGCAGTCCCTATCAAGCGGCATTAGAACAAACGTCATTGCCGCTTCTGAGTACGAAAAGACTGGCTATACCTTTGCGACCATGAGGGAAGCTCAGTTTCTTCCCGCAGAGGGAATTCAAGAGAGGTTTGATCGGGCTCTAGAGGTGCTCATCGCCAAAGAGCCTTCACTTACGTATCTTTACATTCCGGAGCTGGATAAATACGGACACCGAAATGGCTGGCAATCACCTGGCTGGTCTGGACTATTAGAGGAAGTTGATCAACAGATTTCAAGACTGGCAGCGAAGTTGCCCAAGGACTGCGGAGTACTTGTTACCTCAGATCACGGAATGGTTGACACTTCACCTGAAATGCATCTTGTCCTCGACAACTACTTCGATTCCTCTTTGGAGTGGTTTGGTGGCGACACTCGAGTCGCTTATATCTATCTAAACGACGAATCTGCCGCGCCCTCAGTGGTTGCTAAATTCGCTGCCTTGCAGAACTCGGTAATCGCGGCAACTACCAGCGATCTCATTAGCGCAGGCTTCTATGGGCAAGTGTCAGCGCTTGCTCAGAAGCGTCTACCTGAAGTTGTTCTGTTTGCAAAGGGGTCCCATACGCTTTTTCATAGCGAGTATTCCAAAAAGAAGAGCTTCGAAATGATCTCTCACCACGGTTCAGTAACCGCTGCAGAGATAAGAATTCCTTTAGTCCGGATTGGCTTCTGAGTTAGTCTCAGAAACTATTTCATCCCAACTTGGAAGTGCGGTACGTCCCTTAGCGCTTGTGGGTTTCGCTTCCTCTGTTCTTCGCTGACGAAGTTGAGCGACAAGATCCAAGACTGAAGCTCCCGCAGATTCAACAATTTCGATCTCAGGCTCCGCTGGCTTTTCCGCTTCAACTTGGGAAGCAGGATGCTGCGAAATTGGAGTTGGTTCAACTTTGGGTGCGGGAGTCTCAGGCACCGAAGAAATCAATGGCTTCGATGGAATTAGCTCGGGTTTCTTTCCCTCGAGACGACTAATTGATTTTGAAACCGAATCAGTGGCATCCAAAGTTCTTGACTGGGGAACGTAGTGCCAACGGGCCGTTTGACCTGAGGATGACGCGGAGACAATCCACTTGCCATCTTCTTTATGGATATCCCAATGCGCATTTGGAAGTGTTCGCTGAACCAGTTCATCAAAGGTAACCATGTGCTGGCCATCGGAAATCATCACCGATTGTGCCGACTGAAGAAGGAACCGAAGTTCATCGAGAATTGGAATTGCGAACGGCTCAACCGATTCGATTGGCACGGAGAATTGTGTGGCTACCGCCTCGACGGTTAGTCCGGATCGAATAAGTTTCTGAATGTCGGCCGGGGAGACATCACTAGTTTGAACTAAATGGCTCCGCCTGAGTGCGTCACGAAGGTTCTCCTCGATCACGACCTTGTGCTTGAGGCCGTCCGGAGTCTCAAAAACCAGGTAATCGCCATCTCTGGTAACGAATTTCAGTTCGGACATTGCTTCCTCCAATAGGAAGTTTGTCACCAGGCAGGCCCAAAGACGCTCTTGATACTCGGTATTTCAAAACTTGGGCTTTCGGCGAGCCTAACTTGCAAAAGTGGCTTTGTTGGGGCATAGTTCACGCCGAAGCAGATACAGAGAGGTGCTCAGTGGCAACAGATTACGATGCCCAGCGCAAGACTGATGACGATACCGAGTCTCTGGAAGCCATCAAGGAGAGAATCCCTGCGCGCCCGAGCTCAATCAGCGAGGACGAATCTGAGGTCGTAGACAGCTTCAATATTCCGGATGTAATTAATGAAGAACTCGAGGTAGTGATCCTGCCTATTCAGGAGAACGAATTCACCTGCATGAGCTGCTTCTTAGTAAAGCCAATTAGCCAGAAAGTGCCCAGGGCGAAAAATGGGCCACTCTGCATCGAATGCGCTAACTAAGCGCCGCGACCAAGTCGCCAGGTCTTCTGGTGCTCAGTAGCAAATAAGGTGTCGGGTCTTGAGGGTCCAATATCTCAATCTTGACAACCGGGCCAATATCTCCTCGCAGTAGCAGCGCAGCCGCAGGCGAGAGTCTCGGCCCCTTGGCTTGCCTGGCCTCATCGCCTTGAAATGCAATCGCCTGGCCTATGACAGACCTTGGAATCGAGATTTTGCCGGCCCGAAGTTCGGAGTCTGACACTTCAATTTTTGGGCTGAGAAGCCAAAAAAGAAGAATGATCCCGGCCCAGGTAATAACGCCGATCGAAAGGGCAAGCCACCAACCAAACGGTGCAAGGGCGAGGCTAACCATGGGCAAAGCCAGGCTTAGCGCCAGGAGGGTAGTTGCGCTCGGCCTGAGAGTCTCTCTGAAGGCAGGCTGGGGCACCTGAATAGATTACGCTGTCGGGGTGAGTGTTGAGATATTGCTCGTTGCCGAGCCAGGATTTGAACCAATCTACGCACAGCCAGGAGATGCTGGTGCAGATCTGAAGTCGACCGAGGATGTGGTGATTCCAGCTGGTAGTTGGAAGCTCGTCGGAACCGGAGTGAAGGTAGCCATGCCAGACGGCTATGTCGGTTTAGTTCACCCCCGATCTGGATTGGCTGCTAAGCAGGGCATCACAGTTTTGAATACTCCAGGCACGGTTGACGCTGGTTACCGGGGCGAAATTAAAGTAAACCTATACAACGCATCCTCTGAGGATTTTCAAGTCAAGCGCGGCGACAGAATCGCTCAACTAGTTTTCCAAGAAGTCTCCCGCGCAAAATTCATCCAGGTTACCGAGCTACCGGAGACAGCGCGTGGCGAAGCTGGTTTTGGTTCAACCGGGACTCGATAGCGAAATGAAACTAGCACCGGTCGATCGTGATCTTCGAGGACCATTTGACTCCTCAGAAGTTGGCCTTCTGGCCCCGCATCTTGACTTCGGTTCACTTAGAATCTCCCCGAAAGAGGGACTTCAGATCAGGGCAGAGGTAGACGAGATAACCAAACGAATTGTTGCTCTCACTCTTGAGCTTGAGAACCACAAGCTACAACTGCAAGCCTTTAGCGCTCCAACCAAGGAGGGCATGTGGGAAGAAGTGATGCAGCAAACCATCAGTGCCATTCAGGAGCAAAACGGCACTGTCGAATTGCTCGAGAGCCAACTGGGCAAAGAACTGAGGGTTACAGCACCGGTGTCGATGAGTGGACAGGTGAGCTTCAAGGAGACTCGCGTCGTTGGCGTTGACGGTCCGCGTTGGTTTCTCAGAGGAATATTCTCGGGCGAAGAGCTTTACTCCACTTCGCGTTATCTCACTCTGGTCGAACTATTTAGATCCGTTGTGGTTCATCGAGGTGACTTCCCGATCCCTCCCGGTGAACTGTTGCCAATTACCCTTCCGGTCCAGGAGCAAGCTTGAGCGACCCGGAATCCGCAGCGCGTCGGCTCGGTCTAGAGAAGAGCGATTCCGGATACGCCCTTACTTCCGCATCGCTTTTGGCTGGAATCGGCGGTGTGCAAGGAATTTTAGAAACTGTTCTTCCTTCCTTTGCATTTCTGGTGAGCTTCGCAATCCTGCAACAGGCTCTAGTCCCAGTCATAATCGCAGCCTCCACAAGCCTGCTTTTTGTCTTGCTGAGGGTTATTCAGGGCAAGAGCATGGTTCAAGCCCTTGTCGGTGCTGCTGCGGTAGCACTGGCTGCTTTCCTTGCCCTGCGGGACGGTGGCACGGCGGCGGATTACTTCGTACCTGGTTTTTTCACAAACCTTGCCTACGGTTCGGTTTTGGCCCTTAGCGCTTTGTTTCGGTTTCCAATCCTTGGTTTCGTGGGTTCAATGCTTTTCGGACTGAGCGATTGGCGAAAGGATGCCCGCCTCAGAAAGCGTTTCTCGCTTCTAACTTGGGTATGGGTTGGCTTTTTCTCCCTCCGACTGCTGATTCAGGTTCCGCTTTATTTCGCGGGGGAGATTGAGCTTCTGGCCACCAGTCGAATAGTCATGGGGGCTCCTGCTTATGCGGGTTTGCTGGCCTTGACTTGGGTGCTTATGCGCCGGATTGCGATTGGTTCCAGCGGTAGATTAGAGCAGTAACACCTAGGGAGTCCAAGAATGGTAGATAGTTTCGGTTCAGCTACGTCCTTGAATGTTGGCGGTAAAAGCTTCAAGTACTACAGCATGGAGAAATTGGGGGCAGAGAAGCTCCCTTACAGTCTCAAGATTCTGCTTGAGAACATGCTTAGAACCGAAGACGGTGCAAACGTAACTAAAGACCACGTGAATGCAATTCTGAACTGGGACCCAACAAGTGAACCCGACACGGAAATTCAATTCACCCCAGCTCGTGTGATTATGCAGGATTTCACGGGCGTACCCTGTGTCGTCGATCTTGCGACAATGCGAGAGGCGATTGTAAATCTTGGGGGAGACCCAAAGAAAGTAAATCCCCTAGCCCCGGCTGAGCTGGTAATTGACCACTCCGTCGTTATTGATGTCGCTGGCACTGCAGATGCAGCTGAGCGAAACGTGGAATACGAATATCAGAGAAATGGTGAGCGTTACCAGTTCCTTCGTTGGGGTCAAACCGCGTTCGACAACTTCAAAGTTGTGCCACCTGGCACTGGAATTGTTCACCAGGTAAATATCGAATACTTGGCAAGAACTGTTATGACTAGAGAAATAGATGGCGAGACCGTTGCTTACCCGGACAGCTGTGTCGGAACAGACTCACACACCACGATGGTGAATGGTTTGGGTGTGCTCGGCTGGGGAGTTGGCGGAATTGAAGCAGAGGCCGCAATGCTCGGCCAGCCAGTTTCCATGTTGATTCCCAAAGTCGTTGGTTTCAAGCTAACTGGAGACATTCCAACTGGAGCAACTGCAACCGACGTGGTTCTCACAATCACCGAGATGTTGCGAAAGCACGGCGTGGTTGGAAAATTCGTTGAGTTCTACGGTTCAGGTGTGTCAAAGGTGCCGCTTGCAAATCGCGCCACAATTGGAAACATGAGCCCGGAGTTTGGTTCCACGGTTGCAATTTTCCCAATTGACGAAATTACCCTCGATTACTTGAGGATTACAGGACGCTCCGAAGAGCAAATCAACTTAGTCGAGGCCTACACCAAGGCCCAGGGCTTGTGGCACAACCCAAGTATCGAGCCGGTTTACAGCGAGTACCTCGAACTGGACCTGTCTACGGTAGTTCCTTCAATCGCAGGACCGAAGCGACCACAAGACAGAATCGTGCTCTCTAAGAGCAAGGATGCCTTCGCAAAGGATTTAAAGAATTACGCAAGCTATGATTCGAAGCCTGCGGCTGTTAAGGGCAAAGACTTCGCTATTGATCACGGTCACGTGACAATTGCGTCTATCACATCGTGCACCAATACCTCCAACCCATCAGTGATGCTCGCTGCGGGATTGCTTGCCAAAAAAGCCGTTGCAAAGGGCCTGAAGGCTAAGCCCTGGGTGAAGACCTCTTTGGCACCTGGTTCCAAGGTTGTCACCGAGTACTACAAGAAGGCAGGTCTCACCGATTCGCTGAATGCTCTAGGTTTCAATCTTGTTGGATACGGCTGCACCACTTGTATTGGAAACTCCGGACCACTATCTGAGGAAATCTCCGAAGCAATTAACTCAAATGATCTAGCAGTAACCGCAGTTCTATCGGGAAATAGAAACTTCGAGGGTCGCATCAACCCCGATGTGAAGATGAACTATCTCGCATCACCTCCGCTAGTGATTGCATATGCACTCGCCGGCACCATGGATTTTGATTTCGAGAATGACTCATTGGGCAAGGACAACAGCGGATCAGATATTTTCCTGCGAGACATCTGGCCAACCCCCGAGGAAGTTCAGTCAACAATTGACTCTTCGATTAATTCGGAGATGTTTAAAACCCAATACGCATCCGTCTTTGATGGTGATGACCGCTGGAAGGCTATCCCTACGCCAAAGGGTGCGACTTTTGAATGGGCTGATGACTCAACGTATGTGAAGCGGGCTCCATACTTCGATGGAATGTCACTAACACCCTCACCGGTAAATGATGTGCACGGAGCTCGAGTACTCGTGAAACTTGGTGACTCTGTGACCACTGACCACATTTCACCGGCTGGATCGATCAAGGCCGACTCTCCAGCGGGCAAGTATCTAACTGAACGCGGTGTAAGTCGTGTTGATTTCAACAGTTATGGCTCAAGACGTGGAAACCATGAAGTAATGATTCGTGGAACTTTCGCAAACATTCGTCTGAAGAACCAATTGTTAGATGGAATTGAAGGAAGCTACACGCGAGACTTCACAAAAGCAGATGGGCCACAGAGTTTCATCTACGACGCCTCTGAGAATTACCTCGCTCAGGGAACTCCGCTAGTCGCTTTGGCTGGCAAAGAATATGGTTCAGGCTCGTCTCGAGACTGGGCAGCTAAGGGAACTAGCCTGCTTGGAATCAAGGTAGTTATCGCAGAGAGTTTTGAGCGCATTCACCGTTCTAATCTGATCGGAATGGGTGTTTTACCCTTGCAGTACCCAGCCGGGCAGAATGCCGAGTCGTTGGGTCTAGATGGTACTGAAGTGTTTGATTTCGCAGGAATCGAGGAGCTGAACCAGGGAAGAACGCCAAGAACTGTGAAGGTTACAGCGAAACCCTCAGAACACTCGGCCCCAGGAAAAGCCACAGTGAGCTTTGACGCGGTGGTTCGCATCGACACACCTGGAGAAGCGGACTATTACCGAAACGGCGGAATCTTGCAATACGTGCTGCGCCGGATGGTCGCCTAGGAATCCCGCTTCGGGAGAACTGGTTATATAACCCATGAGCATTTTGGATTCCATCGCAGGACCAGAGGACCTCAGGGGTCTTTCGTCTCAGCAGTTGGATACTCTGGCCGGGGAAATCAGGGAATACCTGATTCAGGCCGTTTCCAAAACCGGTGGCCACCTGGGCCCTAATTTGGGAGTGGTTGAGACCACAATTGCCATTCATAGGGTGTTCGATTCGCCCAAAGACGCGGTGATTTTTGATACGGGTCACCAGAGTTATGTGCACAAGCTGCTTACCGGTCGCAAGGACCTTTCCACCCTGAGGCAGAAGAACGGCATTGCCGGTTACCCTCAGAGATCCGAGTCGGTCCACGACATTGTCGAATCATCTCACGCATCGAGCTCTCTCTCCTGGGCCGATGGCGTTTCTCGAGCCTTTGGTGCGACGGGCCAGACGGAACGTCATGTTGTCGCAGTTATTGGTGACGGCGCACTCACCGGCGGTATGGCGTGGGAGGCTCTGAATAATATCTCCGATGACAACAATCGCAATCTCGTGATTATCGTGAACGACAACGGTCGTTCCTACGCACCGACGATTGGCGGATTAGCTAAATCACTTACCGCAATTAGAACTGAGGGCTGGTACAAGAACTCATATCGTCTATCGCGCAAGTTCTTCTCCATGTTTGGAAAATATGGGAAGGCATTCTTTGATGCGGGCCACGCGGCAGGTAACGCATTCCTTAGGTCATATGCACCAAAGGGTATCTTCCCAAACTTAGACATTAAATACATCGGCCCTGTAGATGGTCACAACCTCAGGGACATGGAGGACGCGCTTCGCAGGGCTAAAGAGTATGGCTCGCCAGTGATTGTGCATGCCATCACGCAAAAGGGTCGAGGCTATGATCCAGCTATTTCGGATGCGGCAGACCAATTCCATGCTGTTGGTCAAATTGATCCAGAGTCTGGTTTACCAATCAAGAAGTCGAGTAGCCAGACTTGGACTGGGATATTCGCCGATGAAATGGTTGAAATTGGTAGAGCGAACCCCAAGGTCGTCGGAATAACTGGAGCAATGCTGATTCCTGTTGGCCTTCACAAATTTGCCGAAGAGTTTCCAGACCGGGTTTTTGACGTTGGAATCGCGGAACAGCACGCAGTAGCTTCTAGTGCGGGAATGGCATTCGGCGGATTACACCCGGTGGTTGCTATATATGCAACTTTCCTAAACCGCGCGTTCGACCAAGTTCTAATGGACGTCGCACTTCACAAAGCGGGTGTGACTTTCGTGCTAGACCGGGCTGGAATCACAGGACCGGATGGCGCAAGTCATCACGGAATGTGGGATCTTTCAATTCTGCAAGTGGTTCCGAATATTCGGATTGCCGCTCCACGAGACGCTCAGACTCTCCAGGAAGAGTTGCGCGAGGCAATAGCCGTCGAGGACGCCCCTACAGTTGTCCGGTTTCCAAAAGGCGCGGTTTATCCATCGATAAAGCAGTTGCGACGCACAAATGATGGTGTTGATGTTTTGTACGAATCACCATCCAAGGATGTACTGATCGTTGGTGTAGGTGCCTTTGCCGGAACTGCGATCGAGACTGCGAAACTTCTTGCAGCACAGGGGATAGGTGCAACTGTAATTGATCCTCGATGGATACTTCCCGTTAAGCAATCAATTGTTGATATGGCAAAAGCCCATCGACTTGTTGTGAGTCTTGAGGATGGGGTTCGCGTTGGCGGAGTTGGCTCGAGGATCCGTCAAGAACTGAGAGCACAAGAAGTTGACACCGGACTAAATGAAGTTGGAATTCCAGCTGAATTCCTTGAGCACGCAGAGAGGGATGAGATTCTCGAACGACTTGGATTGACCGCCAAAGACATAGCCAGGGACATTACAGCTCAGGTTCTTGGTTCTAAAGTTCCTCATGCGAAGTCTCTGCCTGAGCAGGGTTCAAATCAGGTTCGCGAAGAGATTCAGTAATCAAGTCTGAAACTAGTTCTATCTGCCACTGTCTAGCGCGCAAAGCTTGAAGCTGTGCGGGTATGTCCCCTTCAGGACTGAAACAAATTCTTCTTAATGTATCCGGGCTTAACAGGTTCTCTTGAGGAATCTCAAGTTCTGAGGCAAGCTGCAGTATTCGTGGCCGCACTCTTTCCAATCTGGCGTGCGCCTCGGGAAATCTTTTTTCCCAGCTTCGGTGATTGGGGATGAAATTTGGGTCTTGATCCAGCTTTTCGGACACGTCAATGGTTGTTGAGTTTTCAATTGCATTCCACCAAACGTCAAGCATGGATCTCGATGCCCTCCCGTGAAATTCCTTATTCCTTGCTAACTCGGATTTAGATTTGGGTTTCGCTGTTGCAGCGAGCGAGATTGATCGGTCGGGAATTAGACGACCCGGGGCTATGTCTTGTGATCGAGCAATCTCGTCTCTCGCAATCCAAAGTGCAGCGGCAATTTGGACCTGCAAAGAATCCCTGAATTTCGAAACACCGGGTAGCGAACGCCAAGGTTGGATCTTCTGGGGCTTTGGCTTGAAGTTGACTAAGTGATCCATTTCCTGCAACATCCAGTCTTCGCGGCCCAATTGAATTAGCCGCTGCGAGAGGGAATGTTCAAGTTCGAACAATATGTCAACGTCAAGCGCAGCGTAAATCAGCATTTCCTTAGAAATGGGTCTGATGGACCAATCGCTTGCCGAATGCTCCTTAGCAAGTTCAAAATCTAAGAGAGTTGATGCGAGCGAGCCGAGACCAACTCTCTCAAGACCTAGTAATTTGGCCGCAACTTCCGTGTCAAAGATTCTGGTGGGAATAAGTCCAAGCTCTGAAAGGCAAGGCAGGTCTTGAGTTGCGGCATGCAGGATCCACAAACGACTAGACATTTCGTCCCGTAACGAATTCCAAAGTTCCGGGTCTTCAATTCCAACCGGATCTATGAGCCAGTTGAAAACACCATCGCAGATTTGAATAAGGTATGCCTTCTGGCTATATCGAAATCCGGAGGCCCTTTCGGCGTCGATTCCCAAGGGCCCTGAGGTTTGGCGTAAGCCTTCTAGAAGGTCTGAAAAAGCTTCGTTCGAGTCAATTAGACGGATTTCGAGCCGAGGGAGCTCTAGTTTCAAGCCAACCTCGCGATACCGCCCTGAACCGGAGGCAGACCTGAAATTAACCCCAGCAGTTCCAACCAAGCTTCGACATGGGGAAGCAGGTTTGAATCGGCGGGAGCCCATGAGGCCCTGATTTCAATCTCAGCATGCTGCGGCTGGGCTATGAGTGCTCCATGACCAGTGGAGAGGATCGTGGTGGTGGTTCCGGCCTCGCTTGTGAAGCTTGCCCCTCTTGAGCTAAGTGAGTCCTTTAGCCACTCCCATGGCATCTCGGACATAAGTTCATCCTTAGCCATATGCACTTCCACCGGGCTCTTCGCATAACCAATGATTCTGTATGCGGAGTTCCAACCCTCTGGCTCTTGTGGGTCCCGGCACATGACCAATCTGGAGACGCCATGGTCGGAACTAATCTCGTGGTTTATTTCGGCCGCAATCGCCAAAGCCTCAGGGGCTATTCCTTTTGGAGCCGGTATCTGGGTGACGGTGATCTCTTCACGGAGAGTCAACTGAGACAGAGGACGGAGCATAGAAACGAATGGCTCGCCAATGCCCTCAAAGTCCAGATCCACCTCTAGAGGTTATGCGTTGGCTAAGTGCCTAATCTGTTGCCACGCCGAAAGCCACTAGTCGCATGAATCCAGGCCCAAGTTTTAGTGAAAACATTGCCATAGGTGCGAATTCGTCGAGAAAAGACTTATCTATGAAGCTGTCGACCAATAAGTCGATTCGCCCGGAGCCAAGTGCCCGGACCATGGTTGATGGGCCGTACTCCACATGCATTCGCTTATAACCCAGAGATGCGAGGTGGTCTATGTATTCGGAAGAATCTCCATGCCCAGAGAGGATCATTAAATTTGGATCGGTAGGGTCAAGACGTGTGCCAGAAAGGTCGCCGCTGTTGGAGATTACTGCCAGCTTTGCAGATTTTGGCATGCGCAGATTCTCAGCCCTTGCTGTCGCTCCAGTAGTTAGTACCAATTCGGCATTTCGCCTGAGTGCGGCAAGCAATTGCTTATCTTCTGGCCAGGAGATCGTACTTGAACCACTTTTGGAATCCAGCGCCTGCCCAGAGCGCGAGACTAAAGAAGCTGTGACCTGGATACCGCTGGTCAGTCCTTGAAGATAGAACCTGAAAAGTGAATCCGATGTCGAAATCTCTCCGAAGCTGTCCTCAGCCGTCAGCAATTAGCTCTCGCACCTTGCGTTTGATTCGAAACAGCATTCCTCTTATTCCTCGGACGCGAAGTGGAGAAATTAGTTTGTCGAGACCGAGCATTGCTGGGAAGTCGTCTGAGGTTTCAAGAATGCTTTCTGCATCTAATCCGTTTAGTGCTTCGTGGAGCAGGCTCGCGAAACCACGAGTAGTTGGCGCTTCCCGAGGTGCACTAAATACCAGAGTGACGGATTCCTTATTCCCCTCTATGGCTACAAACACAGGGGACTGACACTCTTCGACACGCTCTAAGAGTTCAGGGTTTGAACCATAGCGCTCCGGGAGTTCTGGTAAACGTTCACTGTATTCGAGAAGAAGTTGAAGTCTCTCTCGCTCGGGCGTGAGGGCGAAGTCGTCTACTACTAACTGTGTTTGATCTTTCACTTAGTCGATTGAACCAGGTTCCGCACCTACGGCGATGGGGACACCTACGAGATTTCCCCACTCGGTCCAGGAGCCGTCATAGTTTCGAACATCCTTTACACCAATTAGGTACTTCAGAACGAACCAGGAATGTGAGGAACGCTCACCAATGCGGCAATAGGCAATGAAAGGGTCGTTCTTGTTGAATCCCGTTTGGGTTAGGTAGATCTCCTCGAGTTCGGCCAAAGACTTGAAGGTCTCATCTTCATTGATTGCTTTGGACCAAGGAATAGAAGCTGCGGTTGGGATGTGTCCACCACGGGAAGCGCCCTCGTTCGGATAGTCGGGCATGTGTAGGCGCTCTCCGGTGTACTCGGGTAGCGACCTAACATCGACTAGCGGTAGTCCTAGGTGATCTAGGACATCATCACGGAAGGCGCGGATTGTTGTGTCGTCACGCTCTACAACTGGGTAATCACTCTTGGAAACACTCGGAGCGTCCTTCGTGATTTCGCCGCCGTCGGCGATCCACTTGTTTCGTCCGCCGTCGAGCAATTTGACGTTTTCGTGACCAAAGAGCTTGAATACCCAGAATGCATAGGTGGCCCACCAGTTGCTTCTATCTCCATAGAGCACAACGGTGTCATCACGATTTATGCCCTTTTCGCGCATGAGGGCCGCGAACTCAGGACCCTTTAGGTAGTCGCGGCGTAATGGGTGGTTAAGTTCTGTGTGCCAATCAAGCTTTACAGCACCTGGAATGTGGCCGGTTTCGTAAAGCAGGATGTCCTCGTCGGATTCAACCACCTTGACACTGCGGAGGTTCTCCTTTAGCCACTGGCTAGTCACCAATACATCTGGAGATGCATACTGACTGATTTTCTGCTCTTGAGACACAGTTCTCCTTCTTATCTAACCTAGACTTGGCACGTTCTTGGAGGTTTACTAAATGAAACTGGAGCCAGGCGCTGCCAATTCCCTTCTAGAGCGTAACCCAGAAATTTCTACCACTGAACTGCTCAAGCAGCTCACGCCACCGCCTGAATTCCAAGGCGCAAGGTTCGAAAATTACCGTCCTGACGCGGATTTCCCCTCGCAGGCCTTAGCTCTTGAGCGGGCTCAACAATTCGTAACACCTCAATCCAGAGGTCTTTTTTCGAAGCAAAAAGTTGCTCCTGGCGTCTACTTTGATGGGGGATTTGGTGTTGGAAAGACACACCTGTTGGCAAGTCTTTGGCACGCATACAAGGGAAAGAAGGCATTCGGGGCTTTCCTCGAATACACATCCCTGGTTGGTTATCTGGGCTTTGCAGAAGCTGTAGCACAACTAGCAAAGTATGAGCTTGTCTGCATTGATGAGTTTGAACTGGACGATCCAGGGGACACGATGATCCTCTCGAGGCTGCTCAAAGAATTGGAAGCCAAAGGCGTGAGATTTGCTGCAACTTCTAATACACCGCCTAATGCCCTGGGCCAGGGGAGGTTTGCTGCGGAAGACTTCAAGCGTGAGATTCAAGGTCTCGGAGAACGCTTCGAAATCCTCACCGTTGATGGAGAGGATTTCCGCCACCGCGATGTCGATGCAGACTCTAGGAATCTTTCCGAACGGGAATTGAAGGGCTGGATAGGAACTCAGGAGAGCGTCTTTCACAATGATTTCGACGAGTTGCTCTCTCATCTCGCGCAGCTGCATCCGACCAAGTTCCGAGCCTTGCTCGCAGATGTCGGTGCGCTAGCAATTAGCGGTGTCCACCCGCTTTCAGATCAGGTGGCGGCTCTGCGATGGGTTTCGTTTATCGACCGTCTATACGAACAGCAAATCCCGTTGCGAACCTCTGGTGAAGTTCCAGCAACAAAGATTTTCGATAAGACAATGCTCGAAGGCGGCTATCGAAAGAAGTACTTGAGATCTGTATCGAGAATGGGTGCGCTATGCGCTCTCTACTAATTAGTCTTTAGCTTTTTGTAGTGTCTGACTCTCGCAGTTATAAGAATCGCTCCAAGGCCCATTGAGATTAGTGATCCAATCACAACTGCAATAGTTGCCTCAGCAAGCAATTGTGGCGAGTTGGCAAATGCAAGTTGGGTCATAAGAAGCGAAACCGTGAATCCAACACCGGCTATGGCACCGAGTGCAACAAAGTCAAAGGCCCCCAAGGCCAGCTTGGCCTCTTTACTGGCCAGCCTGTTTGCGATTAGCGCGAAAAGCGCGATTCCTAGAGTCTTGCCGATAGGAAGTGCTAGAACGATTCCAAGAAAGACACTAGATGGTGATTGTGAGAACTGGGGAAGTGCAATCGAAACCGCAGAGAATGCAAATACTGGGAGAACGAATGCGTTTGTCACTGGTTGCAACCTATCAATAAGGCTATTTGCTCTTTTGGCTGATATGACGAGTCCCATTAGTACTCCAGCGATAGTCGGATGAATACCTGCCTGTAGAACGGAGTACCAAAGAACGACGAATAGTACGACTCTCGATGTGGTGTGAGGAAAGCGCGCAATTTTCTCGGTGTATGCGAGGGCAGCTGCCGCGACAGCCGTAACCAAAAGCCAAACTGGTTGCAGATTGGAGGTAAAGAAGAAGGCGATTATCAATATTGCGATCAGATCGTCAAATATTGCCAGGGCAAGCAAAAATACTCGTGCCTCTTTTGGCATGCCCCGTCCGAAAATTGCTAGTACTCCAAGCGCAAAGGCAATATCAGTAGCAGTAGGAATAGGCCAACCCTGGACTCCCGCCCCAGAGGAATTGAACCAGAAGTAAATAAGTGCGGGGACTAGCACGCCACCCAAAGCAGCAACAATCGGAACCATTGCGGTTGCTGGTCTAGAGAGCACTCCGCTCCTGAGTTCGTACTTAAGTTCAAGGCCCGCAACCAAGAAAAAGACGGCCAGCAGTAGATCTTTAATCCAGTGCTCTATAGATAGCTCTAGTCCCAGGGACTCAGGTCCAAGCGAGAACTCCTTAGCCTGGAGTAACCACGGACCGAATGGGGAGTTTGCCAGCAGTAGTCCAAGCACGGCGGCCGAAATCAAGGCCAGAGCGGCGCCCCTATCTGACTTCATGATTCTCCCTGGTTTTACAAACTGGAAACATAACTGGTGACTGTTGGAAACAACCGACTTCCACAATTGTCGCAGGCCCACGGATAGTGCGCTACTTACATTGAACTAAGGAGATGAATTATGGATCAAGGAAACACAGCATTCGTGCTCTTTTCCGCAGCATTTGTGCTTCTGATGACCCCAGGTTTGGCTTTCTTCTACGGAGGATTAGTCAAGGCTAAGAGCGTGGTGAGCATGATGATGCTCAGCTTCGGTTCGCTGGGGTTAGTCGCAGTGCTTTGGATTCTTTACGGGTATGCAATTACATTCTCAAACGAGGGAGTGGGCGATTTCGTTGGAATTGACGGAATCATCGGAATCAATTTGGCGAATATCGGCCTCTCCGGTGCAGTTGCTGACGCGGCCGCGCCGGCCCTTGCATTTCCGGAGCTAGCATTCGTGTCTTTCCAGGCGACCTTCGCAATCATCACAGTCGCCTTGATCTCCGGCGCAATTGCTGACCGTGCAAAGTTTGGTGCCTGGATGGTTTTCGCAGGCCTTTGGGCAACGTTGGTTTACTTTCCGGTTGCAAGCTGGGTATTCAACTTCACACTCGACGAGAACCTCGCTGTAGTAGACGGAGGATGGATTGTTTACAATCTCGGCGCGATTGACTTCGCCGGTGGAACTGCGGTCCACATCAACGCGGGAGCTGCCGCACTAGCGTTAGCGATTGTTCTTGGTAAGCGCTTTGGATTCTCAAAGGGAATCATGCAGCCACACAACGTTCCACTTACTTTGATTGGTGCGGCGCTACTTTGGTTTGGATGGTTTGGATTCAACGCAGGTAGCGAACTAGCTGCCGACGGTGTGGCTGCTCTGGCATTTGTAAACACCATCGCTGCACCTGCGGCCGCAATGCTTGGTTGGATCGCAATTGAGAAGCTAAAGCACGGCAAGGGAACTTCGGTTGGTGCGGCTTCAGGTGTTGTTGCAGGTTTGGTTGCAATTACGCCAGCCTGCGCTGTTCTAGATCCTATTTGGGCAATCGTGCTTGGTTTGGTCGCAGGTGTATTGTGTGCGCTCGCTATCGACCTAAAGTTCAACCTTGGATTCGATGACTCACTAGACGTGGTTGGAATCCACCTTGCCGGTGGAATCATCGGAACACTTTGGATTGGTCTGTTCGGAAACGGTGTTGGACTGTTCTTTGGTCACGGTTTCGATCAACTAATTGCCCAGGCGGTAGGAGCCGGAGCGGTGCTCATTTACAGCTTCGTAGTGGCTCTTATCATTGGCTTCGCTATCGAGAAGACAATGGGCTTCAGAGTCAAGGCGGAAGACGAGATCGCGGGAATCGACACAGTGGTTCATGGCGAACTTGCCTACAGTTTCGGCAAAGACCGAGACTAACCCCTAGGAATCAAGGGGTGGGGAGCACTCTCCACCCCTTTTTCTATTGTCCGTGAATCGGCCAAGACAGTTCCTTAGATTTGTGGCATAATCTTCTGGTTCCCCTAAGGAACATGCGGATGTAGCGCAGTTGGTAGCGCACAACCTTGCCAAGGTTGGGGTCGCGAGTTCGAGTCTCGTCATCCGCTCTCAGAGTGTTTACACACTGAAACGGTGGAGTGGCCGAGAGGCGAGGCAGCGGCCTGCAAAGCCGTGTACACGGGTTCAAATCCCGTCTTCACCTCGCAATTCAAAGGGCGATTGGCGCAGTGGTAGCGCGCTTCCCTGACACGGAAGAGGTCACTGGTTCGAACCCAGTATCGCCCACAGGTATTTAGGCTTTGAGCTTCAGAGTCTTTGCTGTGGAGGCGAGCGTCTTTTTCGCAAGTGCAGCATCTTCATTTAGCTTTTTCCCAAGTGTTGGGATCAATTTCTTTAGTTCGGAACTCCAAGCTGAAAACTCGCTCGAGTAGAAACGCTCCAAGACATCAAGCATGACGCTTACAGAAACCGATGCTCCCGGTGAAGCTCCGAGCAATCCTGCAATCGAACCATCCTTGGATGAAATTACTTCTGTTCCAAACTGAAGCGATCCTCCGCCCTTGCCTGGCTTAATCACTTGAGCGCGCTGACCAGCTTCGTATAGTTCCCAATCATTAGCGGAAGCGTTTGGAACAAACTCTTTCAAACCTTCAATCTTCTTGGACTCGCTCTTGAGAATCTCTTTGATTAGGTACTGCACAAGTGAGAAGTTCTTCAGCGCGACCGAGAGATAGGGGATTATGTTCGCGGGTCTAATCGAAAGTGGCAGATCAAGTAGTGATCCGCGCTTTAGGAATTTCGGATTCAAACCTGCAAAGGGCCCAAATAGCAGTGAAGTCTTACCATCGACCACTCTGGTATCGAGATGCGGCACAGACATCGGGGGAGCGCCAACCGCTGCCTGGCTGTAAACCTTTGCCTGGTGCTTCGCAACAATTTCCGGATTGTCAGTTCTAAGAAAGTGGCCAGACACTGGAAATGTTCCGTAGCCCTTGACTTCGGGAATTCCGGAATTCTGGAGTAGCTTCAGCGCCCAGCCTCCGGCTCCAACAAACACCTTGGTGGCTTTATAGATAGTAGCGTCAGACTTCGTCTGTAGAGACCAGGTTCCGTCCTGGTACTTCCTGAGCTTGTTCACCTCTGTGTTAGTTCTAACCTCGACGCCATTTTGCTGCAGCCAAGAAATCATCTGTTGAGTCATTGCTCCATAATCAACGTCAGTTCCCTGTTCAATCCAAGTTGCAGCTACGGGCTCCTTGCTCCTTCCTTCGATAATCAAAGGTGCCCACTTTGCAATTTGCTTGTAGTCCTCAGAATATGCAATTCCATCAAAGAGCGGTTGGCTCTTGAGAACCGCGAATCTGCGCTTTAGGTAGTCAACGTCCTTTTGCCCTCTGACAAATGTCATGTGGGGGACAGTTCTTATAAAGCTCTCCGGTTTACCAAGGATTCCTTGCTTCACAAGAGCACTCCAGAATTGGCGGGAAACTTGGAATTGCTCGTTGATTGCAATTGCCTTCTTCGGGTCCGGTAGCGATCCGTCATTACTGTCAGGCATGTAATTCAATTCACATAGAGCTGCGTGTCCGGTACCCGCATTGTTCCAAGGGTTTGAACTCTCCAGAGCAACGGACTCGAGTCTTTCAAAAAGAACAATTTGAAACTCGGGGTTCACCTTCTTGAGGAGCACGCCAAGGGTTGCGCTCATAATGCCGCCACCAATGAGCGCTATATCGAAGGTTTTTACCGTGGACACCGCTAAAGAATACCTTTAGGCAAGAACGGTTGTGCCCAGCAGCGCACCAACACCGTACGAGAGAGCCATGGTGAGAATGCTCACGGCGACGTTTCGAACCACTGACTTTGCTGGGTTAGATCCACCAACCTTTGCAGCCCAATAGCCCGTAATTGCAAGGGCTAGCACGACAGAACCGACAGTCACAGGTATTCGAATCTCGGTTGGAGGGATGGTTATGGCAGCCAGAGGTAGTAGGGCACCCGAAGTGAATGCGACCATGGAGGCCCAAGCTGCGGTCCAAGGGTGGGCAGCCGTTTCTCCTATCTTCCTGCCATTGGCTAGCTCTGTATCTCTTTGAGCG
>JACCDK011523072.1_pt1 | contig 19013 bp, 17 predicted proteins | sample 7445871 | NCBI WGS metagenome assembly JACCDK01 (sample SAMN15323436, study PRJNA562643) | freshwater metagenome | isolation source: river surface water | place: USA:Blue River Watershed | collected 2017-08-15
AGGTCTTCCTTCATATGTGGCCTTGCAAGATCAATATAACTTGATGGAGCGCAATCCATTTGAATCCGAACAATCTGAGATTGTTATCAAGAACGGAATCTCAGCGCTGCCATTCTTCGCCCTCGCCCGCGGCTTTCTCTCTGGCAAGTATCGTCAAGGCGTTACCGTCGATTCGATTCGTGCTGCAAGCGTGACCGATTATCAAACCGATAAGGGGTTTCAGCTCCATTATCGGCCTTTGAGATCAGCTCTTTGGCAGAGGCTCTAAGTTCCTTTTCTTCCTGCGATAATGCAATCATTTTTTTTCGTAAAGTAGGATTATCGTAGGCATTGTGTTTCAGTTGTTCAATGTAGATTTGATTGACTACTTTTTTATCAATATTGATTTGGTTCAATTTATTTTCTAGTTGAGCATAATTCTCTTTTTGATTAGAGTGGGTTACCTTTTCCACATTAATCGGATTGAAATGTAGGGGTGCGTCGTTGAATTGAAAAAAAACAAAGACCAATACGCCGGTCAAAAGAATAAAAAATTGCATAGGAACCTTTAAGATACCGTTCATGATCAATCCCATTTGACTTTCTTTAATTGATTTTCCTGATAAATAACGACCAACTTGGGACTGATCGGTGCCAAAATAGGATAGCATTAAGAAGAAACCACCCGTTATTCCGCTCCAAAAGGTATAGCGCGTTTCGGGATTGTAGGAGAAGTCTAAAATGTCCATTTTGCCATTGGCTCCAGCAATGTGTAATACGTTTGAAAAATCGACATCTTCAGGTAAGTAGCCTAAGATGACAAAAAAAGTAATGAGCATACCAGAAAGGATGACAAACATTTGTTGTTTTTGGGTTACATTTACCGCTTTCGTACCACCTGAAACAGTATAAATGATTACTAATATTCCAATAATAATATTTAATAGGGTTAAATTCCAACCCAAGAGGGCTGAAAGTATGATGGAAGGAGCATAAATAGTTATTCCTGTTCCTAAGCCTCTTTGAATTAAAAAAAGAATCGAAGCTAAAGTACGTGTTTGCACATTAAATCGCTGTTCTAAATATTCATAGGCAGTAAAAACTTTAAGACGGTGGTATATTGGAATAAAAGTATAGGCAATTACAATCATGGCTATGGGCAATCCAAAATAAAATTGTACAAACCCCATACCGTCATGATAGGCTTGACCCGGTGTAGAAAGAAATGTAATGGCACTCGCTTGTGTGGCCATCACTGAGATGCCAACAGTAAACCAAGGCGTTTCGTTGTTATCTAATAAATAATCTTTAACGGTTGCGCTTCCTTTGGTTTTTAACGCACCATACACCACTATAAAAAATAGGGTAGACGTTAATACAATCCAATCTAAAATTTCCATATTAGTTATAGATTTCCATTAATAAATAGAAAAGCAAAATATAGATTGCATTTAAGAGCAGCACTAGGCTGTAGCTTTTTTTCCATTTTGATTTTTCCATAGTTATCGTATTCAAATTGTGATAATATTATTCCAATGCAATCAGATTAGCCAATAAACGATAGGCGCCACTAACGCCCTCGGGAAGTTCCCTAAAAAAACTTAATCCTGTATACACGTAATTCCCTTTTCCATATTTGGAAATTAGTAATCCTCCTTGTTTTGGGTTTTCTCCATCATCGCTAGACGCAATAATGGATGTAAATTCTGTACCCCATTGACTGGGGTAATACAAGCCTTGTTCTTGGACCCAACCTGTGAAATCGTTTTGGGTAATTTTATTAGGATGGTGCAAGACGCTATGTTGTGGAGCAATAAAGGATACTGCGGCATTTTCATTGGTGACACGATCGTTAGTTATTTTTAGTGGATATGGAGCTATTTCTTTAGTAACAAGATTGTTAGAGGTGTTGTATTGAACAATTAGATTACCTCCATTTTTAACATAGTCAAATAATATTTTATTTTTATATTTCAACTCATCTACGACATTAAAGGCTCTAATTCCTAAAATAATAGCATCAAAATCTTTGATTTTTTCTGTGGTAATCGCTTGGGGTTGTAGTAAAGTTACTTGATATCCAATTTGTGATAAATTACTCGGAATTTCATCGCCGGCACCCATAATATAGCCAATGTTTTTTCCTTGAATTTTTAGATCTAATGCCACCGCTTTTGCTGAAGCTGGTACTAAAAGGGTTTGTTTTGGAATATGAGGGTACTGCAAAGTAATTAATTTCCGGTCCAATAGTTGATCTTCAATTTGTACAAGAGCAATCAAGGTTGTTGTAGTGCTATTTTTAGATGGATAAACTGTAAAAGTTACATTTTTTGATTCATTTCTGGTTCTAATCTCAATCGGAATTTCTTTAGGTTCCACTTTCCAATCAGACGGATAACATAGGCTAACAATTCCTTTGATCTCTGGTTTGTGGGCCGTAACAGTTACCGTAACAGTTTTAGGTTTTCCGCCATTAAAAAGCAATACTTCAGGAGTAATAGCGCTGGTTACTTCGGGAAGTAAAGTAAACGGAACATATGTCTCTCCATCATCAGGTGAATTGAATTTATAACAAATGTTTTTTACAATTTCTACAGTATTTCCCTCTATTTCGAGTGTGAAAATTACTGGAAAGGTCGTCGTAACTTCTGGTAGAATTCGCAAAGCGGGTGGACTAATACGATACATTCCTTCTGACTTGGTTTCTTTTAACCAAAATAGGTTGGAGTAATCTGTACCTGAATTACATCGAATGTTTTTTACAGATAAACTAGTTTTTACATTATTTTTGAGTTCGATATTTTTTGTCTCAGTTGGAAGCCCTAATACTTTTACAGCTACAAGTTTTGCTTTGGATGGGCTACGATTGATAACTTCTAATGTAAGATTGAAAGCATCTGACGGCGTTGTAGATTCTGAATCGGCTACTGCTTCCATAAATAAACCGCTACAGGCTTCTATGATTTTTAAGAGTTGCTTGCTTTTAATAGCTTTCCAATGGGCGTTATCTAGTTGTTCAATTAATTGATGGGCTTTTATCAAATTCGGAAGATGAACTGAGGGATTGTTAAAATTGAAGTTTTTTTCTACTTCGCTCAAAATTAAACCAATAGCTTGACCACCTTGAATACGATTCCAGGAGGTATCAATTCCTTCAAATAAATTATTTGATGTGGGTAACTCACCTTTCAATACTTCTAAATATTCAGTTTCTTCCCCACGTGTTCCAAGTGTACCAAAACCTTGGCATTTGTGTTGGCTTCGACTCAAGGCAGCAATTTCATTATTACTTTTCCCTTTTAAAGGATAATAGACATTGGTTGAAAGCGCCATTAAATTTGATTTATCAGCTGCTTCAAAGGCTTCTTGGCTTCCGTAAAACCACCAAGAAGTATTAAAAAATACACGTTTCGGTGGACTTTTAAGGGTTTGAATGGCTTCCAAACTCAATTGAGCCGATGCTGTATGATGGCCATGTGTAGTGCCAGGAGTATTGTGGGCAAAACGATGGATCACAATATCAGGTTGGAAAGTTGTAAGTACTTGAATAACATCGTCGAGTACTTCTTGTTTGTTCCAAATGGCATAGGTTTCATTCGGCTCTTTTGAAAAACCAAAATCGTTAGCACGGGTAAAGAACTGTTCGCCACCATCAATTCTTCGGGCTGCTAGTAATTCTTGGGTACGAATAGCACCTAATTTTTCGCGTAATTCGGTTCCGATTAGATTTTGTCCTCCGTCACCACGGGTTAAGGATAAATAGGCGGTTTGTGCGTGATAGTGATTTGAAAAATAAGTGATTAACTTTGTGTTTTCATCATCGGGATGAGCTGCTATATAGAGGACTTTCCCTAAGAAATTCAACTTTTGCACCTGCTCGAAAATTTCTACCGCGTTGTATTTTTGTGGTGCCTGAGACCAAAGAAAATTAGGGATAAGTAGTAGTAAAAGCTGTAAATGTTTTTTCATAATATAGCAGTGAGATCAATCAAAAAATTCTTTTTCTTCCGTAATTCGATACATTACAGAAATTCCTTTTTGCATTAATAAATTATTGGGATAGGTAACCATTTCGCCATCATTCGATTGTAAAATAATATAAAACGCTTTCACATCCATAATTTCTCCTTCAATTGGAAAATCTTTATCGTGAATTTTTATTTTATCACCAATTTTAAAGGGATACGAAAAAAAGATAATAATACCCGCTGAAATATTACTCAATATGGACCACTGTGCAAAAGATGCAACGCCCACTACTGCAAACATAGAAGAGGTGATTAGTAATATTTGATCTTTTTTTACGCCCCAAATAATGATGATTGAAATGACAGCTAAAATATTAATCAGTAAATGAATGTACTTCACGACTAGATTGGTACGATGTTCAAGTATCGCGTTTATTTTGGCATATTTTCGTACCAGTTTCGTACTACTTATTCTTAAAATAAAATAGATAATAAGTACGATTAAGGTGCCAATTTCTTCGTGTAAATAGGGGTTTTCAAGTAGTTTAAACATAGGTAATTATTTTTTTAAATAATAATTCAGTGGGCAGTCCTACTACATTGGTGTAGGAACCTTCAATTTTTGAAATTCCAATTAACCCGATCCAATCTTGAATGCCGTAACTTCCAGCTTTATCAAAAGGTTGGTATTTGTCTAGGTAATAAAGAATGGCTTCATCGGATAGTGCGGCAAAGGTGACCTTGGTAATGCAATGAAATATGTCTGTTTTTGCTAATGATTTTAAACATACTGAAGTAATTACTTCGTGGGTTTGGTTGGATAATTTTTGAAGCATTGCATAAGCGTCAGCTTTGTCTTTGGGTTTACCCAATGCTTTTCCGTCTAACCAAACTATTGTATCTGAAGTAACTAATATATCCTTTTCTTGAAGTTCGCCTTCAAATGCTTTGGCTTTTAATTCTGCTAAATAATTGGTTATTTCTTCTGCTTGTAAATGGTTTGGATACACTTCTTCAATTTCTTTTAGTTGTAAAGTAAATGAAAGGTCCATTTCTTTGAAAAACTGTTGTCTTCTCGGTGATCCTGAAGCTAGAATTATAGTTCTATGTTGTAGTAGTTCTTTAAGCATGTTTCAAATTATAGACAATTACAGCAATAGACAATATGCTGGTTAGAAAGACAAAATACAATATGCGTTCTAAAATTTTGAATTCTTTTATGGTGCTACTCCCTATTAATTTTAATCCAAAAAACAAAAGTGGACCTACTAATGTGAGTATAATATAATACAATGCAAGGGTTAATTCAAATAAATGTATTTTGCAATAATAAAGGATTACTGCTATAGGTAATACAGTAAATATCCCAATGCTGATTTTTGTTTTTGTTATTCCTAAATGCGTGGCTACAGTTGCATTACCAATTATTTCGTCGTCTTGTTTGTTTTGGAGTGTACGAAATAATTCAAATAAGAACACAAGTAAAAAACCAAAAATTGCATAATCTACAAGTATGTTAAAAGCCTCGCTCATTCTAATTTTATTGACAGCATCTGTCGCTGGATAAATATCAAATAAAGCAATGACGAGTATACTAATGGCTATTAATACAGCCGAAAGAATATTACCAAGTAGAGGAATGCGGTTAAAGTTAGTAGCTTTAATGTAGAGTAGGGTAGCTACCAAAACAAATAGGGACGCAAAGGTAGGTTTGTATATCACATTGGCTAAATAAAAGCCAAGACCGACACCTAGTATTGTTAATCCGATATACCAATTATAAGCTGAAGCTTCGGTAATGGTGTTTCCTACGATTCTTTTTTGAGGCTGAGTAATTGCATCGTCATCTTGATTGACAATGTGTTGCATTACAGCACCTCCAGCAGCAATACAGATCGTTGATAGGGTCAATAACCAATAATTCAAATCAGTTAGTGCTAAATCAATATAGGATTGTGTTAAAAATAAATAGCGGATGACCAATTGCATAAATGCAAGTAGAAATAGGTTTTGAAATCGAATAAGTTGTAAGTATTTCATTGTATTGAAAATCAACTGAAATTAATCAAATTTTGCATCAAAATGTTCCATCCATTTTCCTTGAACTTTCATGACTTGTTCAATTACATCTCTTACGGCTCCTTTTCCACCTTCAACATGTGAAATATATTTTGAAATCCCTTTGATTTCCGGAACTGCATTTTGAGGACAAGTTGGTAATCCTACCAATTGCATTACATGAAAATCAGGGATGTCATCTCCCATATATAAGACGTTTTCAGATTGAATTGCATAAATGTCTGTAAATTCTTTAAAGGTTTCTACTTTATTGGGTACACCTAAATAAATATCAGTGATTCCAAGATTGCGCAAACGCACGCGAACACCTTCATTACTGCCTCCCGAAATAATGCAAACGGTATACCCATTTTCTAATGCCGCTTTCATGGCATAGCCATCTCGAATGTTCATATTACGCAACATTTCACCAGTAGGCGTTACATGTATGCTCCCATCGGTAAGTACACCATCTACATCAAAAATGAAGGTGGTAATTTGATTCATGATTTCTTTATAACTTTTTGACATGTTGTATCGATTGAGTGAGTAATTGGTATAGGTTTTTATATTCGGGATTTTCTAAAAAATCCAAATGTTTTTCAATGGTTTTGGTGTCGTTTCTCAAGGCTGGACCCGTTTGGGCTTCTCTTGGGGATAGTTCTGTAATCTTGTGTGCTGTTTCCTGAATTAAGGGATGCAACACTTCAAACGGAACGTCGTTTTCTTCGCAAATTTCATTTCCAATTTGGTACAAATGATTTACAAAATTACATACAAAAACAGCAGCTACATGCAAACTTTTTCGTTGTTCTGAATTGATTAGAACTACTTTTTCAGAAATGCATTGTCCTAATTTTTGTAAAAGTGTATAATCAGTTGCATATTCCGTTTCCAAACAAATAGGAATTGTAGTGAAGTCGATTTTTTTTCCTTTAGTAAAGGTTTGTAAGGGGTAAAAAACACCCGCTCTGTTTTTTGGATCTATGACTGAAAGCGAAGAGGAACCAGATGTATGAACAACCAGCCGATTTTCAAACGGAAGTTGTGCAGTGACCGCTCCGATAGAATTGTCTGAAACCGAGACAATATACACATCGGCTTCACTAATTTTTTGATAATCTGATGTAATTTTAGTACTTGGCAAAAGCGAATTAAGTTGACTCGGGTTGCGTGCAAAAGCTTGAACCAATGCAACATCCTTTGTTTGTAGCAAAATCGCAATCAAGTGCTGTGCTACATTTCCCGAACCAATTACAACTACTTTAATCATGTGGCTAAAATAGTGAATTTTAGGTAAAAATAGAATTAAAAACTCCCAATTCATTTGAATTGGGAGTTTTTAATAAAGTACTACTTAATTGGTATCAATAACCGGATAAGTTTATAACTATCTCAAGCTCGCACCTAACTGACTTTCAAAATTACTTTGCAATTTACCCATGATTTTATCAATTTGTAAATCAGTTAGCGTTTTGGAATCATCTTGTAGAATGAAACTAACAGCATACGATTTTTTACCTTCGGGTAAGTTTTTACCTTCATATACATCAAATAAATCTATTTGCTTCAATAGACTTTTTTCGGTTTGCTTGGCAAGATTGAAAATTTGTTCAAATTGAATTTGCTTGTCCACTAACAACGCAAAGTCGCGACGAACTTCGGGATATTTCGGGATATCGGAAAATTTAATTTTGTTTGAAACATACTTTTGCAATTTTCCCCAATTGAAATCTGCAAAAACTACTTCTTGTTTGATGTCAAAGTGTTTTGCAATATTTCTTTTAATCGAACCAAATTCGACTATGATTTCTTTACCAATGGCTAAGGCCAATCCTTCTGCATAAACATCGTTGCTATACGGTAAGGAAATTACTTTTTGATCCAATCCTAATCGGCTCAAGATCGTCATTACATAACCTTTGAGTAAAAAGAAATCTGATTTCTCTTGTGTTTTTAGCCAACTCTCAGCTGTTCTATTTCCAGTAAGAGTAAGTGTTAGGTGTTTTTCTTCTAAATAGCCTTCGGTTGTATTGTGGTAGGTTTTTCCAAATTCAAACAATTTTAAATCACTTCTTCTTCGGTTGTTGTTAAAAGCCACAGCCTCCAGTGCCGAAAATAATAAAGATTGGCGCATTGCAGATAAATCGTTGCTCAATGGATTCAACATCATAACATTTTGCTCCGTTTCTAATTGATTGGATAACCCAATATAATCTGGAGTGGTTAGGGAGTTGGCCATCATTTCATTAAAACCCAAACTACACAATTGATTGGCTATGGTGTTTTGAATATGAAATTCTGCGGTTCGCGGCGAATTAGATATCGTAGCATTTAATTTGCCTGGAATTTTCACATTGTTATACCCGTATACTCTTAAAATTTCTTCAATAACATCAATTTCTCTCGTAACATCTACACGATAGGATGGAATAATTAATCCTAAACCAGCGTCAGAAATCGAATTGACTTTAATGTCAAGCGAGGCCAATATTTTTTTAATGGTTTCGGGTTTGATTTCTTCTCCGATAATACGATTTACTTTTTGAAAATGGATGAAAACACTAAAATCTTCAATGCGTTTCGGATAGACATCAATAATGTCTGAAGTGATTTCACCACCGGCAACTTCTTGAATCAATAGCGCTGCTCTTTTTAGAGCATATTCGGTTATTGTAGGATCAATACCGCGTTCAAAACGGAAAGATGCATCCGTACTTAAGGTATGTCTTTTAGCTGTTTTACGAACAGATACCGGATTGAAATATGCGCTTTCTAAGAAAATAGTTGTGGTTTCATCTGTTACCCCGGAAGTTTTGCCTCCAAATACACCTGCAAGGCATAAGGGACCGTTTGCATCACAAATCACTAAATCTTCTTGATGCAGCGTTCGCTCAATATCGTCTAGGGTTGTGAACTTTGTTCCGGCCGGAAGTGTTTTGATGATTACTTTGTTGCCTTGAATTTGTGCGGCATCAAAAGCATGAAGCGGTTGGCCTAATTCATGCAACACATAATTGGTAACATCGACAATATTGTTTTTTGGACTTAATCCAATAGCTTTTAATTTATTTTGCAACCAATTCGGTGATGGTTTAACTGTAACACCAGAAATAGTAACGCCGCAATAGCGGGGGGCAAGTTTACTATCTTCTACTTTTACATCAATTTTTAAGGTGCGTTTTTCGATTTTGAATTTACTTACAGATGGGGTAATCAACTCGGATGATTTACCTCGCTGTAACAAACCTGCGCGAAGATCGCGTGCAACTCCCATATGGGACATAGCATCGGCACGATTAGGAGTAAGGCCTATTTCTAGTACTTCATCACATTCAATATTAAAGACGCTTGCTGCAGGAGTGCCTGGTGTTAGTGATGGATCTAAAATTAAGATGCCTTCATGGCTTTCGCCTAATCCCAATTCATCCTCGGCACAAATCATACCGTGACTTTCTTGACCACGAATTTTTCCTTTTTTTATTTCGAATGCATTACCTTCTTTGTCGTACAATTTAGTGCCAATGGTAGCAACGGGAACTTTTTGCCCAACAGCTACATTGGGTGCTCCGCAAACAATTTGCACGGGAGCATTTCCATCGCCTAAATCTACTGTGGTGATTTTTAATTTATCAGCATCAGGATGTTTTTCACAGGTAATAACATGCCCCACGACTACCCCTTGGAGACCACCTTTGAGACTTTCGAATGTATCTATACCTTCTACTTCTAAGCCTAAATCGGTTAGAATGTCAGCAATTTCATTTGATGGTAAATCGGTTTTGATAAACTGTTTTAACCAATTATAAGATATACGCATTTTTTGTTTCGAATTTTAAAGAAGCAAAGATACTTTTTAAATTTAGAATTTAGAAATATGAATTTAGAAATTTTGACGGTTTTTTTTTGATTCTAGAGCACAATTACAGCAGTTAGATTACTTAAAAGGTTTTTCATATTATAAACAATGTAGCTGTATAATTAGTATATTCATAAATATTTTTTTTAAATAAATATTGATCAATCAATTTTGTGCTATTAAATGCAATAATTGTGCTATTTTATTTTTTGGGTTGGGACTACATTTGAATAAACCAAAAATTAATAGTTATGAGTAATTTAGTACAAAGACCACAATTGAAAGAAAAGTATGATAATTATATCAACGGAAAATGGACGGCACCTTCAACGGGCCAATATTTTGAAGTACTTTCTCCTGTGGATGGAAAATTAATGGCTAAAGCAGCCCATTCGGCAAAATTAGACATTGAAATGGCAGTAGACGCAGCAAATGAAGCGTTCCAATCATTTAGTCAAACTTCGGCTACTGAACGAAGCATTATGTTGAATAAAATTGCTGACCGTATCGAGGCAAATTTAGATTTTATTGCAGCCGTAGAAACCATGGATAATGGAAAAGCGATTCGTGAAACCATGGCAGCAGATATTCCATTAGCGATTGATCATTTTAGATATTTTGCTAGTGTAATTCGTGCCGAAGAAGGTTCTATAACAGAATTAGATAAAGATACGGTATCTATTATCGTTCATGAACCTATTGGAGTGATTGCTCAAATTATTCCTTGGAACTTCCCAATATTAATGGCTGTATGGAAATTGGCTCCAGCTTTAGCAGCAGGTAACTGTGTGGTATTAAAACCAGCAGAAAGTACCCCTGTTTCTATTATGGTATTAATGGAAATCATAGGGGATTTAATTCCAGCTGGGGTCGTAAATATTGTAAATGGATTTGGTGCCGAATTAGGTCGAACACTTGTAACGAATCCAAAAGTATCTAAAGCAGCGTTTACAGGTTCTACTGCAACTGGTAGAATGGTCATGCAATACGCAACTGAAAACATTATTCCAGTAACCCTTGAATTAGGTGGAAAATCACCAAATATTTTCTTTCCATCAGTAATGGATGCTGATGATGAATTTTTAGACAAAGCCTTAGAAGGTGTTGCCTTATTTGCCTTAAACCAAGGGGAAGTATGTACCTGTCCTTCCCGTTTGTTGATTCACGAATCTATTTACGATCGATTTATTGAAAAGGTATTGGCAAGAGTCAATGCCATTAAAACAGGTCATCCACTGGATCCTACAGTTATGATGGGGGCTCAAGCATCTCAAATCCAAAAAGATAAAATCTTATCCTATATTAAATTAGGAAAAGAAGAAGGGGCAGAATTATTATGTGGAGGTGAAGTTAATCAATTAGGTGGTGATTTAGATGGCGGATATTACATTCAACCTACCTTATTCAAAGGCCACAATAAAATGCGTATTTTCCAAGAAGAAATTTTCGGACCCGTATTGGCTGTAACTACTTTTAAATCTACAGAAGAAGCAATTGCTATAGCAAATGATACCATGTATGGATTAGGTGCTGGAGTTTGGACACGGGATGCACACGAATTGTATCAAGTGCCTCGAGCAATTCAGGCAGGTCGTGTTTGGGTAAATCAATACCACGCTTATCCTGCAGGAGCCCCTTTTGGAGGTTACAAACAATCGGGCATTGGTAGAGAAAATCATAAAATGATGTTAGACCATTACCGTCAAACAAAAAATATGTTAATTTCATACAACAAGAATAAGTTAGGTTTCTTTTAGTAGGTAATTCACTTAAAATAATCCGCAAATTCTCAAAATAATTGTTGAGTTTGCGGTTATTTTTTTATTTTTAAGATCATGGAAAAAATAAAACGATTAGAGGCTACTGACAAAGCCATTGAATTGATTCAAATACTTTCAGAAAAGTTTGGTGATTTGATGTTTTATCAAGCCGGTGGTTGTTGTGAAGGCACACAACCTCAATGTTTTGAAAAAGGAGGATTTTATCTTAGATATGGCGATGTGCGAATTGGAACCCTTCTAGGATTTGAATTTTGGGTAGATAAAGATTTGTTTGAATATTGGAAACATGCTCATTTTACCCTGGACGTTACAGATGGAATAGGAGCTGGTGGTTTTTCACTTGAAACGCCCCTTGGAAAAACTTTTGTAATAAAGTATAGATTATTTACAGAAGTTGAAACAACTAATTTAGAAGATATACTTAGAAATGACTAAATAGTTTGTTGCTATTTATTCTTCGCTTCAATCCACTTACTCATGTATTTCGTACTTTGTAAGCTATGGTGTTGCAAAATTTGTCCCCAAAAGTTGGTTTGACGATTGGCAATTAAATTTTGGAGGCATTGGGTTATCTTATTTTTAAAATCGGTAGCAAATAGTGTTTTCTTAAATCGTTGTTCAAGAATAGTATAACCATTTTTTTGAGCCTTTTCCCAAAGCGATTCATCGGAATACAACCGAACGGCTTGCTCTATAAACACTGTTTCATTAGCCGTAACAGCACCGTTCCAATCAAAAGTGCCACGCATTCCTTCTGCACCCATTAAAGTGGTCACGGAAGGCAACCCAAACTGCATGGCTTCAAATAGTTTGCCTTTCAACCCAGCACCATATGGAATGGGTGCCAATAATACTTTGGCATTAAGAAAAACACTGGCAACTTCTTCGGCTCGCCCTTGGATTAAAAAGCCTTCTTTTTCGTTGTGTAATTGTTTTGCTTTTTCAGTTACATAGGATCCATAAACGTGTAGTTCTGCATTTGGAAGTTGCTTTTTAATTGTAGGCCAATATTTTTTTAGCAAGATTACGGTTTGCCAATTGGGTTCGTGTAAAAAATTTCCAATACTCACAAAATGGTTTCGTTCTGAAAATGGGGATTTTTTTTGGGGTAAGTGATCCGAAAGAAATGGCAAATAATACAATAGTTTAGGATCTATGTTAAAAGTAGTGGTGGCCAATTCCATTTCAAATTCCGAGATGATAAGGGTTAGATCACAACGATAAATGGCTGCCATTTCGCGTTTAAAAATATCCGAAATATAATCTTCAAAAACCAATTCTCGCTTTTGCTTGTAGGCCATTTCTCGCGCTTTTCGTAAAAAATGTAAATCTTCGGTATCTAGTATTCGGAGGGCATTTGGACATTGTTCTGCCACACGCCAACCATATTGTTCTTCTGTCATAAATCGATCAAAAACCACAATAGAAGGATTGATTTTTACAATTTCGGAATCAAAACTAGCATCATTAAGTAGAATGGATTGGGGGTGTACTGAAATTTGTGATAAATCATACGAATAGTCTGAAAGAGAGGCCGAACACATAAAAGTGACTTCATATCCTTGCTCTTGAAACAACGAAATAAGCTGTAGCATTCTGCTTCCGGCTGCCGTTGATTGCGGCTCTGGCCAAACACTTCCAATAATGACTAATTGATTCATACTGCAAAAATAGTAAAATACCTTAGTTATTCACTATCGATATGCCCCTCAGGAAAGGGACGATAGGCATAATATTGCAAAACTTCTTCTAAGGCTAGTTTTAATGCTTTATTAATAGGAACCACAATATTTCCCAATTGAAAATCAATTTGCGATAAATTCATATAATAGTCGGTAAAAATAGGAACGGGTAAGTCGTTGTTTATGGCTGCGGAAGAGGTGTTATAGGCATCGTTTTGTCCTTCTTTGATAATTTTACAGGTCACCAATCGCAATTGACCGTATTTGTCTTGTGCCGCACCATAGCCAAAAAGTCGGCAAATTAGACCTCGGTGTTTGTAATCGGAACAACGGCCTTTATCAGCTTCACTTTCCGAAAAAGGTTTGTAGATGAAACATTTGGTAAAAGCTGCTGTGGTATGCAGTTGTTCAAGCATGGCTTCGGCTTCTCCGTTTAAGTACAAATGAAACGCCCAGGGCAGGAATTCGAGGGGTGAGGCATCAATGTCGGGATTGTTACAGCATTTACCGCAATTGGCCACACAACCTAATTTCGATTGCAATTGGAATTCGGCAATTTCTTTTTCCAATTGATCGTATAAGTCTTCTACTAATTTAACGCGGGCTGCTACTGACATTTTTTTTTCGAAGATAGGGAATATTGCTGATTCCGAAAAGGATAAAAAGCAAATAAAAAAAGCCCTGCATAGCAGAGCTTTTTGTGACCTCGACTGGATTCAAACCAGTAACCTTCTGAGCCGTAATCAGATGCGCTATTCAGTTGCGCCACGAGGCCGATTTTGTGAGTGCAAATATAGATAAATTCCGTATATATCCAAATTCAAATATAAAAAATAATTGCTTTTTGCTTTAATTGTCTAATGCTCTACACGTTATGTAATAGCGATACCCTATCAGTGCCATTTGCCATTTTTTTGCTTTGACAGGATCTAAGCCTTGTTTGGTGAAGCTGGGTAAAATGATTTTGTTTAGTTTGGCTAAAAGTTTAAACATCTTTATTTTTTGGCAAAGATATAAAAATAAAAAACCCGAGTGAATCGGGTTTTTTATATTATTTGGTTTCAATGATTATTTTTTTGATTCTTTTTTTCTCTTTTGGAGATATTTCATCTTCAATGATGATAAGGTCTTTGATTTTTTCAAATTCATAATTTTTAAAGAAATCGATATTATCTTCCAGAATTTTACCTTGCCATTCTAATTTTAATTGATTTAAGTATTGCATTGGATGGCCAGGAAATTTAATTTTATCACCATCAAAAACAACCACAACATCCCCATTTTTAAGGACGATTGTTTTAGGTTTAGGTTTTTCAGAATTGTTTTTTGAAATTAAATTCTCTCTTATAATAGGATTGTTTTCTATATCATACGCTTTGGTATTAATAAAAATTACGCCATTTCTGCCTTTTTCACCGTATTTTTTCATGGCGTGAGAAGCAATAATATTACCAGATGAACTGATTGTTTTTGGATCTATTTTATCTAAATCTTGATGGTTAATTTCTTTTCCATTGTAGAGAATCAGAGCCTTTTTAACATCAACCAATTTGTCACTCTTCATTCTGTCTATGTGACTGAAAGCTTCATCTTCTGAATATTCAGCCGTTACTACTGCATGCACAGCATCCGAATTAGTACTATTACGTTCTTTTTTCGTAGTGATTTCATAATAGATTTCACCTTCTATTTTGTCAATGTTGTATTTTGATTTTAAGTCTTTTTCATCCAACTCTTTAAAAATTTCAAATTCATGGTCTAATGGAATTTTGCTTTTCACAGTAGCGGATTGCAACTTTCCATTAATAATTAAATTGACTTTTTTGCCATTTTTGACCATGTTATCAATAGTAAAGTCATTTGTATTCGTTTCTACTTCAACCGTTTCTTCATCTTCAATACTAGTTGTGCTAACAACATTTGAAATTTCTTCAAAACCGCAAGTTGTATCATCATCTTTATCAGAATTAATAAAAATTCTAATGTTGTCAATAGGTTCAGTTGATTTTCTTTCTAAAATTCGATTGTAGGTTTTTCCAGAATCAAAAGAAAGTTTTATTCCAATTATTTCCCCTTCTTTATTTCGTTTAACTTTTGAAATTTTAAGTTTATATTTTTCATTTGAAAAAGTTTTTTCCAATTCTCGCAACTCTTTATCGGTGCTATTTTTGGTTAGAATAGAAGAAAAACTTGAGGAAACCGCATAAGAAACATTTTTTGATTTTTCTTTTACTTGTGCCACGGTTTCAATTTGAAACAATAACATGAAACCTACTAATAGCGGAAGAATGGTTGCATACTTCCAGGCATTTCTTTTGTGAGATTGATTTGTGTGTAGCATAACGATTCGTTTTTTGATTAATGATTGATAAAATTGATTGGTAATACTTAAGTCGTGTTGATGAGTCACAACTTTTAATAATGTTTTTTGATATTCGTATTTGTTTTCGATTTGTTCAAAGGTTTTACTATCAGCAATGAATTCAAGATTTTGCAACATCGCTTTTCGATACAACCAAATGATTGGGTTAACCCAAAATAGCGCACAAAATAGCTTTCCGAACAATACATCAATAGAATGTTTTTGTTTGACATGAATACTTTCATGCGTTAAAATATGATGTAATTCAGTTTCCGAAAATAAATTGGTATTAATAACAATAAAATGAAAGAATGAAAATGGATTTTCAGTTGTAGTCGAATGAATTAATGTAAAATCAATTGCTTTTTGTCTGCTCTGCTTTCTGATTTTATTGTAAAATGAAACCAATTCAACACCTATTTTACAAATAATTAAAAAAGAAATGGTAAGATAAGTCGACAATATGATCAAAGACCAATCTATGGTACTTTCTGGTATATTTTTTTCCGTTTTTGAACTGTTTATTGGAAGTGTTTCCTGGTACAAATCAGCAATAGGTAATGGTTCCACCCAAATGGTTTTGGTAAACGTAATCAAAGGTAAAACCAATGATAAAAATAATCCGAAAATAAAATACCATCTGTTTGACACAAAAAATGTTTCTTTACGAAGGAATAGTAGATACATCAAATAAAATAAAATGATGAGTCCATTTGCCTTTATAAAATAGAGCAATAGATTTTCCATACTATTTCTTTTTCTCGATTAACGCTAAAATCTCACGTAGTTCATCAGCCGAAATTTTATCTTCTTCAGCAAAATAGGAAACTAAATTTTTATACGAGCTATTAAAATAATGATCAATAGCGGTATTCATAAACGTTTTTCTGTATTCTTCAATGGTAACAATAGGGTAGTATTGGTGCGTTTTTCCGAATGCATGATACCCCACATACCCTTTGTCTTCCAAATTCCGAACAATTGTTGAAAGCGTATTGTAATGTGGTTTTTCGTTGATGATTTCTTCCATGATTTCTTTTACAAAAGCTTTTTTGAGCTTCCATAAAATGTGCATGATTTCTTCTTCTTTGTTGGTTAATTTTTGCATGACTTATCGTTTTGATAAATCAAAGTTAAACTATTTTTATAGTTATACAACTATTTTTATAGTTATTTAACTAAATTTTTAGTTTTTAAGATTTTAAACCGCCTTTTTGTGGACTAATTTAATCACCCACAAACCTAATAAAACACTAATAAAACCGAGTGTTCCCATAAAGAACCAATTGGCCTGGTATCCAAAGTGATCAATAAGTGTCATGCCGGTTTTTGCACTTAAAATGTGCGCCATACTGTAGGTCATGGTAAAAATAGCCATATAACGACCTTCGTGTCCTTTAGGGGCGCGACTCATGGCAAAGGAATTGGAGAAAGGAAAGGCAAACATTTCGGCAAATGTCATGAATAACATCATGACGATTAATATGCCTACCCAATTGTTCACAAGCAATAAGAACATGCTAATGGTCATTAATAATCCGCCCAAGTTAATAGCGCGCAACTTATTTATTTTATTGCGTTCAATGTAACTTACCAATGGCATTTCAACAAAAAACACCAGTACACCATTAAAGGTGAGCAGCAGGCCTGTTTGTAATTCAGACAAGTTGAATTGTTCTTTATGATATAAAGGAATCGTAGTAAACAGTTGGAAAAACATAATGCCCGAAATCAAACAAATCAAAAGAAAAATCCAAAAGGGTCCGTCTTTAAATACAGAATGCGTGAGCACTTCTCCCGGATGTTCTTTATCGGTGTATGCCGATTTTTTCTTTTCTTTTACTTTTGCCCAAAAGATAAGAATGGCTAAGATGCAAGTTGCACCATCTACCCAAAACAAACCTTTATAACCCACACTCATGATCAACAAACCGCCCAGTGCTGGTCCGGCTGCAAAACCTAAATTAATAGCCAAACGAACCAAGGTCAAAGCTCGTGTTCTGTTTTCGGGTTTGGCATAAGCGCCCAATGAAACAAACATGGCAGGTCTAAACATATCGGCGATGACCATAATGAAGAAAATGGCGATCAATAAACCATGATAACTGGTGATTTTTTGCAAAACAAAGAAGCCAATTCCACTAGTTAGTAAACTGAAGATCATTATTTTATAAAATCCAATTTTGTCGGATAATTTGCCACCCAACCAAGAGCCTAGCATGGAGCCAATTCCAAAACTTACCATTATCCAGCCAACTTGACTGTAAGAAAAATGCAAATCTTCTTTCAGATACTTGGACAAAAAGGGGAGTACCATGGTTCCAGCACGATTGATAAACGTTATCAAAGCTAGGATCCAAATTTCTCTAGAAAATCCTTTGAAGTTGTTGAAATATTTTTGAAGGGCGCGTTGTAACATATAATTAGTTAAGCAGCAAATTTACAAAAGCAGAACCAATTACATTGTGAACTAATTTATATATTTTTGTAAAAAAAATATTTAAATGAGAAGCATATTATTTTTGCTGTTTTATTCTTCAATAGTATTTGCTCAGTGCAATATTGATGCTGCTAAAAAATTTCAAATTGAATTGAATCAAAGTTTTGCAGATTCTTTAAAAAGTCCTTTAACGGCAAACGATCTAATGCAATTTAAAAGTTTAGATTTTTATTCCATCGATCAAAAATATTGTGTTGAAGCCATTTTTATTCGTACGAAAAGGGAAAAAGCGTTTAAAATGAAAACCACTACCGATCGAACCCCATTGTATAAAAAATATGGTGAACTTCATTTTTTTATAGACGGGAAAGCCTTAAAATTAAATGTTTATGAAAATTTAGAGTTGCGTAAAAGACCAGGTTATGAAGATTATTTGTTTTTGCCTTTTTCAGATTTAACCTGTGGCAAAGAAAGCTACATTGGCGGAAGGTATGTTGATTTACGAAAGCAAAACAATAAAGTTTGGAGTATAGATTTTAATAAGTCCTATAATCCTTATTGTGCTTATAATTACAAATATTCTTGTCCGATTGTACCTTTGGAAAACGATTTGAATATTTCAATTTATGCCGGTGTGAAAAAATTCCATGACTAAATTCATCAATTTACATACCCATCAATTTTCAAATGACACTGAAGTAATAGAAGTGGTCAATCAATATCCTTGGACTTTTGATGCTTCGATTCCATCGTATTCGATTGGTATTCATCCGTGGTTCATTGATGAAAATCGCCTAGCAGCTGATTTGGATTGTATTGCAGAAAAATTGCAATTGGCGCCCTGTTTGGCCCTTGGCGAATGCGGACTTGACAAACGAATTGAC
>JACCDK010077494.1_pt1 | contig 18968 bp, 22 predicted proteins | sample 7445871 | NCBI WGS metagenome assembly JACCDK01 (sample SAMN15323436, study PRJNA562643) | freshwater metagenome | isolation source: river surface water | place: USA:Blue River Watershed | collected 2017-08-15
AGGACCTGCTGATGATGAAAGACACCATCAGAATCTTATGCAGGAGGTTTTTTTATGAGCGCAATAATCCTTACCGGCCTATCCCATAATGGTCATAAATTCTCACTTACCTATCCAGAAATTGATGGTGAGGTTAAATGCTTTGCCCACTGCACCTGTGGTTATGAGGTTGAGATCCTCTACTTTAAAAGTTACTCAGGGGTGAAAAATGTGCAGAGAAAGTGGGAGGAGCATATAAAACGGAGTAAAAAATGGGTTACCAGCTAAAGAATTTAAAGCTCTATCTGTTTTGTTACGGTAGGTAGTTCAAACTTAGGTTTTTTAGCAGCATTCTCCTTTAACTCACTTTTTATCTCAGTCACAGTTTTTGGAATACCATTTTCATAGGCGTATAGCGCCATAGAAAATAGGCGAGCGAAGGCTTTGGCATCTTGGGGAGAAAATCTTAGCCCACTCATCTTTAAACTATCACCTATAAAGCGGAACGAGATTCGGCTTTAACAAAATACATTTGTTTTGGATTCAGTTTTGTGTTTCTTATAATTGGTTTTTGGGTATTAAGGCAGGATTTAGATGGAACTAACGGTCTAATATGGGGATCTTTTATAGGATCAGCGTTCTATTATTACTGGGGTTGGCTAACTGAGTTTTGGTCTTTTGAGTATGGTTAATTTCTTATAGATAAATACTTGCAGCTCAACTTTATTTGAAAGAATTACTGTGGAACAACGGTATCAATACTCTTGTAACTTGGGAGTAAGTATGGGAAAATCTGGATTAATACACTTACAGAAAAACAAATAAGGAGAGACACATGACTAGTTTTGAATCTCAACCTCCTCAAAAGACTAATGGGCTTGCAGTTGCTGGATTTGTAACTGGGCTAGCTTGCTGTTCACCAGTAGGAATAGTTTTATCTGCGATTGCACTCAGTCAGATAAGTGCTGACCCTTCTCAAAAAGGCAAAGGCTTAGCTCAAGCAGGACTGATTATTGGAATTATCTCATTCGTTCTATCTTTAATTTTCTTTAGCGTGGGAGCTTTTGACTCTCTTGACTATTGATGTACAAAAGTTTTCCCTGATAGCTAATAACTAAAAAGCCAATTGTATCTTGGTATTATGGAGAAGCGACTAATTGAAATTATTAAATATTTTAAATTTTATTTAGACTACAGAGTAATTAGATTAGTCGTAGTAGCTGTATCATTTCTTACAATAAGAGAGTTTTCAAAGAAATTTGATGGATTCTCGGAGGGTCCTATAGTTTGTCCAATCAGATTATTTGTAGGTGTACCGTGCCCAGCATGTGGAACCACTAGAGCTATAGGATCTATAGCAATCGGAGATTATGAACGTGCTTGGAGTCTAAATCCACTTGGATATTTGATCTATTTGTTGATAATACTTTGGGCACTTTCTCCCAAATTTGTTTCTAAAGTAAATCAAAAGATAAATTCTAGGCTCGGAATGATTCCACTTTCCTACCAAATTTCATCTGCTTTTTGCTTATATACTGGGCTCTGGTTAATTACATTAGTAAGGACAAATAATGGTATTGTTTAGTACTTGTTGAAGAGAGGATTTAAATGTCTTATTCAAAATCTGATCAAACTTGGGTAGTTCAAATCCCAGGTCAACCGGATACTCCAGTTAATACGGAAACTCTTAGTGCATGGGCTAAAACGAAAAGAATTAAGCCTGATACTCAGGTAATAGATATTCAAAATAAAAGAACTTACGTTGCTTCTCAAATTCCAGGAGTTTTCTCTGACAAAGAGTACATGGTTGCTCTTCTATTCTCAATATTTCTTGGATATCTCGGAATCGATCGTTTTTATATGGGACAAGTTGGAATAGGAATTGGAAAACTCTTAACCTTAGGAGGCTGCGGTATTTGGTATTTAATCGACATTATTCTTATTGCAACTAGAAGCTCTAACGACTCATCAGGACTACCATTAAAATAAGTTAAAATTGCTTGTAAATTTTCAAAAACCTATTAAGGTTTATTTCAAGGAAGACCTATCCGATAGTTTTCCTTGGAAAATGGAGTTAAGCATGTCTACCAATTCGAAAAATACTGGATCTAAAAGTTATGTCACCGCAATAATCCTGTCACTACTTTTAGGAGGATTAGGAATAGATCGATTCTACCTTGGCTACACCGGGCTAGGAGTAGTAAAGCTACTTACCTTAGGTGGACTCGGAATCTGGGCAATCATTGATTTAATCTTGATTATTTTGCGAAAAATCCCTGCTGCAGATGGAAGTGCATTAGTTTAATTGTTGATTGCTGAGCGGAACATCTAGTCCGCTCAGCACTTACTAAATTTCAATTAACTTTCTAAGTGCAACTCTGCCTTAAAGAAATATTTTACAGATCTAGGATTTGCCTTTTTTTACTTGTAAATTCTTCTTCAGTAATTATTGCTTTATCCCTTAATTCAGCCAACTTTTCTAAATCTTTTAAATCAAGATTTTCTTTCGTAGTTTCTTTTCCAGTTAAAACTGATTTTTGAGATGCTACATTTAATCCAGCTTTGCTCGCCGTAGAGCTAATAACAAATATGATTACAATAATTAGCACAAGTTTTGTGACTAAACCTGACATAAGTGACCATGCATTCCATACAAGACCATTATTGGACGATGGCAAACCAATGAATATATTTTTAAACCAGAAATTGAGATATTCCGAGGACGAAACTACAAGGCTTGGGTTAGATAAATCTGTAAACATTTGAAAAAAATCACCCATTAGGTTGAATATAAAAATAAGAATTAAACCTAATTTTAAGTAATTTGCCCGAGAAAAACTAAGCATTGCTAAGACAATGCATAAAATTGGAACAATTAAAAATATCAAGGATGAAACCAACTGTAGAACTGCAGTCAAAAAAGGATCCCCAACACGAAATGGGTAAATATATCGGTTCAATCCCGAGTTAACTAATGAGTCAAGGAGATTTAAACCTAACGATGAAATTCCTAATACTAAGATTACGATCGAATATGTTTTCGTTTTAGACATTTAAATTTTTACCCTTTCTTGAGTGTTTTTCCTGAAATTATAATTACTATAACTTAATACAAATAAGATTTATCTGCAATCAAACTGATCTATTTGCGGAAATCTTATTATGAATTAGTGATTATTTGCTATTGATTTCTACCATAATATGAGTTACTTGAAGGAATTAACAGTAGAACAATGGGTACTATTGCTAACGTTAGCACCAATATGTAGCGCCACATTGGTAAATTCACTTGATCTGAGTAACTAATAAATGCAAATAACTTGACTCCAGCTGTTACAATAACTGTGAATCTTGCAATGTTACTTGGTTCGAGAGCTCGATAGCATGCAATAAGTCCAATTATTGCCCAAGATGTACCAATAACTGCCTGCTTAAAGGTAATTCCACTATCCCCTGCTAAAGATGCTCCGGTAACGAAATCAAAAAAGAATAAATTTTCTGACGATAATAAAGTAAATGTTCCCTGTAAAATTGTTGCAAAAAAAGATATTGCAGAAATACTTAGTGCAATAGTCGCAGGTATTGGGCGGCGGTTAAATAGTTTTTGAAATGATGAGTTACTCATTCAATCTCTCCTATAATCCTAGATTCGGGAACCTTTAGGGGACTTTCTGTTAAACCAGTGCCAGGGGTAGTGAAAGAGACTTTCTGAGCAAGCAGATTTGATCCCCTATAGATAGCACATAGCTCTCTGTATTCTGCTTCAAGTAGCCGCATATTGGCCACAATCGCTTTGACTTGTATAACCCTCTTCTCTGGAGTCAAATTTCCTCGATTTGGAATCATTCTAGATCTAGTCAAGTTTCGTATCTCATTTGTGAGACGTTTAATTCTTCGCTTAGTTCTGGAAATATTACTCTCGTATTCTGAGTGATTATAATAAGACAGCGCAATTGCACAAACAATAAATGTCATTTGAATGAAGAAAAATAATATAGTTCCAAAAACTAAATCGTTTTCGATTCCAAATTTAAATGGCACACCTGAAACGGTTCCACTTCGGAGCGCAGATAACAATAGAATTACTAAAGTTAAGAAACCTAAAATTACCAATATTCCCCATTTTTGAAGTACTGGTTGGGGATTATCTCGATCAATTTCAAGCTTTGCAGTCAGGCCAATAATGTGGGCTCCGAGAATGCTCAGGGCTGCAAAACTCAGTGTGATTATCCAAGCTTTCCAATCAGCATCTCCTAATAATAATTCAACTGCTGGTAATGTCACAAAATACTCCCCAACTGCAAGGGAAATTAGGGCAATGACATAAAGAGTTGCTGGTATGTGTCTGTGCCGAGCAGCTTTACCACTTGGGTTTTGATTTTGCTCACCTTCTCGGCCACTCAATAATTTCTCTAACTGTGCTTCGTATAAAGATCGCTCAGTTTCATTTTGAGTGATTCTATAATCAATTGCGCGTTTATCTGCGGTGTCCTCTTCGGTAGAAGTGATAGACTGACCCTCGATAATTCTTAATTTTTGATCTAGGTTTTCAATTTTCTGACTGTACTCAGCGTGAAGCGATTCTAGATATGGAACTGGTCCTCCGTTCCAATCACTATTAGGTAATCCCTGCCTTCCATGAGATTTACCGCGACGGCGAGATCGACGCTTTGCCCTTGGTAGCGAATGAATTGGTGTAATCATTATGTCCATATCCTTTCTGTGATTGTGATCATGAACAAGCCCTATTAATAGATTGCGATTGACTTGACTGGTTAATTCCTGCTGCTGAGAAAAATCCGTTCCAGTATGCCACAAGGTATGATGACCGATTCAATGGAATTGGATTTGGGCCAGAACCTAGTCCGACCATTACAATTTTAGTCTTAACACTTTTGGGAAAATAAACTCCTACAGACCTAGCAGCATTTGCACCAATACTTCTTGCATCCTGTTCGGACTTTGCGTTCAATGCATGATACTCACTATCAAGAGGGCTCTTTCTTGTAATTCCCATCGAATCATTTAACATATCAGAGGCAATTGCGATACATAGCGCTGGCTTGCTCGTACTTTTTGCTAAGAGATCTGAAGCATAACTTGTAGATTTCAATATTGCTCCTGCAACATCTGAGCACCTATCAGTATCTTTGCATATTGGACTAGTTAAGTAAGTGTCCACCTTATTGTACTTCGTGGCAATATCTATTAACTTTTTACATAACTTAACTGATAATTCAGTCTGAATTTCCGTGTTTAAATTCTTAATCCAAGTCTTGTTTTTCATTGATTTTAACATCGAACTTCGACAACTAATGTCGCTTGGTGCAATAACTTTTTCCTGCTTAAAAATTTCAGCTTGCTCTGCCCAGACCCCACCCGAATCGAAAAGAGCTTTATTTAATTCATCAATTCTTACGGAGTTTAATCCCGGAATTCTACTATCCAAGGTTTTCCAGATCTCATCAGAGTCACTCCTGCTTACAATATTAAATATTGGAGAATTTGCAGAAGTTTTAGAAATTATTGAAACAGATATATCTACAGATGGTTTTGCTGGTTGTTTTTTTCCTTTAGGATTGCCGAACGGTTGCAATAATTTTTCTTGAATAGAATCTCTCAAAGAAAACCATAAATCCTTTGTAATTAAGGACTTAGAAACATCTAAAATATATAAATTGCTTTGCACCTGGGGCACAGTAGTAATTTGTGCCTGCGCCGGATTTGCCTGAATAAAACCTGAAAATAAGATAGAAGCTGTTATAGTACGAAGTAAATCTCTTGTTTTCATTTATCGAATCCTACACATAGAAAAAGACAATAGATATAGTTATCTCTCAGTTTATTTAGATTCAACACTCTGCACCAAACCCAAAGTTTTGCACCCAGTAAGTTTCGTATTTTGACCCTTGATTACGAGCTAGGCCAAATCCTACGTGCGTAAATCTCTTTTCAACTATATTTTTGTAATGTCCTTTAGATTTCTTCCAGGCACTCATCACTTGGTTTACCGATTTCTGACCAGCAGCAATATTTTCTGCCACCATAGACCCAGTTATTGATTTTTTCCACTTGTAACCTGAATTCTCCATTCGATCTCCTGGTGTTGAGCCATCCTTTCCTTTGTGAGAAAGAAAATTCTCATCAGCCATTACCTGCGCATAATTCTGAGCTGAGCTACTTAGTGGTTTACAAAGAACTAAGGGAGATAACCCTTTGTCGCTCCTCAATTTATTAACAGAATTCAACATTTGCGACTGCCAGCCATTTGAAAATGCGGTGTTACTGCTGCTTGTTACCAATAAAAATAAGGCTGTCACTAGAGTTTTCATGAAATATCTTTTGCAGAGTACCACTTTTATACTGCCTCGCACATTTTTGAGAAGAGTCCTGCTAGAACTAATCGATTTTGATCCACATCATTTATTCCTAAATAGCTAGTTTCAAATGTTGAGCCAAAAACTTCAAATTGAATGAGTGCTGTAGCCGGTAAGCCGCTATAAGAGAGTTCTCCGGTTAGTTCAACCACAGTTATACCCGAGTCAGATTCAAATTCTCTCCATTTTGGATTTTCGAAAAATGCGTCAGCCATATCACCTAGTGTTGAATATGGGCAAGCCTTAACTGAGCCAGACTTTACCAAATTTATCTCAGGAGAATTAAAAAAGGATCCTGGAAGATCTTCCAAAATTTCAGATACATCATTGGAACTTTCAGAGGAACAGCTAGCCAAAGATATTGGAAGTAAAATTAAGAAAAGAGTTATGAAAAATTTTTTTAACCGTGACAAAATTTATATCTGCGCAATCTTTTGGCAAGTCTTTGAAACAATCCAAATATTTAAATTAGATTTTGTATCTCCATAAAAGTATGCAACTATGGATTCGCCTTGGAATGTACCTTTGTCAATTGCTAATAAATTCGAATTTATCCCTAACTCAATCGCACATTTTCCATATGAGCTTGGAAGTGTTGAGATAACTATTGGTGTTAAACTAAATTTGACCTTACTCATTATTTGTTGCAATTGACCTTGGTACTCAAAGCCAGTATTGCTGATGTAATTACCTTTACTTGGATTGTCAACATCAAATTGTGAATTCTCATCAATTGGATTAGACCCAGTCGCAGGAGGATTCTCAGAACTTTGACCCGAATTATTATTGGGAATTATTGGGGAAACTGGAGCGACTGGCTTATCTATAGCTAAGTCTGAGTTGTCATTTGAATTAACGCCATTTAAATTTACCGCTAAAGATATCCCACCTAAGACCACCAGAAATCCAGCAGCTAGTTGGAATTGGCGTTGGTACTTAGAAAAGAAATTTTCACTACTTTTAGAACTGTTTTTCTTAAGCTCTTCGACCTTAGCCAAAATCATCTTCTCATGTCGCTTTAAATCCAACTCACTTAGTTCCTTGGATTTTGGGAGGTCGCGAAATAGTTCTTCGACAAAATCATCTTTTTCAGACATAGTTGGCCTCCATCAGATTAGACGTCTTTAACATATTTTTGGTTCCCCACCTTTGGATCAAGCTCTTGAAGCTGCTTAGCCAGCGCCGCCTTACCCCTACTTATCCTGCTTTTCACTGTATTCGCAGGGATTCCTAAAATCTGAGCTGATTCCTCTATCGAGTAACCATCTATCCAAACTAAAATTACAGCATCTGCTTGGTCCTTGGGAATCTTTAGTAAGGCTGCCTTGACCGTCAATTCATTGGTGCTTTTTTCAGAAAACTCCCTTGAATTTTCCATTCTATTATCCAGGGCTGAAATATCATCATATAAATAACTGCGCTTGCTCTCTCGTCTGATCAAATCTAGATAAGTATTGTTCACTACTTGATATGCCCAGGTTAAGACCTTTGAGTCATGCTTAAAGGAGCTTGCCCTGTTGATAATTTTTATCCAAAACTCTTGTAGAGCCTCATCGGCTAAATTTCTGTCGGAGAATCTACTGCGGGCAATCGCTGCTAATTTGGGTAAAAGTAATATTGCCATTTGGCCCAGTGCATCAACATCGCCAGATTGATAAAGTTTCATCAACTCTTCCTCAGTTAGCCCCTCATACTTCAAAAGACCCACCTCCAAGCTCAAGTACCTAAGAGTAGTGGCAGAGTAAATAAATAAAAGAGCCCCCATGGAAGGTAGATGGGGGCTCTCGTTTTCTAGCTATGGAGGTTACTTAGAATGTTCCCTCTTCGGATGAAATGAATGAAACTGTAAATGGCTTAGAAACTAATACTTTTTGGGTGCCAGACTTTAGCACCCGAATTCGATAGGTTTTATCATGATCACACCAGGCAGGATCTGATCCAAACTCATCTGTGCAGTATGGATCAACTTGAAATTTCGCGATTCCATTACCATCAGTCCTAGTGGATAACTCAGTAGACCAAGTTTGAAGGTATGAGTCATATTTTTCTAGAATAATTCTTCGTCCAGTTCCCGCTGGAGAAACCGTTACTTTTAAACTCGGCATATCTGAGGCAATGTCATAATCATCTTCAGAAAAATCTCGATGACCTTTATCTGCGCCATCCTCCCAAGACCAGGTAACTACCTGTTGTGGTTTTGGAGTACCAAGGGCATTTGCTGTGGGAGTTAATACAAAGCTTCCGAGTGAAATACTCAAAGCCACTAATAATAATTTCTTCATTTCTGACTCCTTATAGGTTCTTGCCCGAGTCAGTTCTGGCTCGGATACCTATAAGACGGATTAAATTGGCCATTGGTTCCGCCTTAGGGGGCGGCAAAAGGAGTTTCAAAGAATTGCTGTACATAATAAGGTGTAATCTCAGGGAACTTTAAAGCCTAACCTCCGTCTAATAACTTGATTACTATAATTTCTCTGAAGGGGTCAGCTGTATATGGTGTTTAAGCGAAATAAACAAATGCGGTTGGTCATTTATTTTTTCTCAATGCTACTTACTTCTTCAGTCATAAGTCCAACAGCTAAAGCAGTCACCAATGGTTCATTAGTGGTTGACCCTAAATCAGCCGCCCCTTATGTAGTTTCAATTTGGACCTCAGAAAAAAGTAATGATTATAAGGACGCTGAGTTTATTTGTACGGGAACTTTAATTGGACCTCAGGTTGTCTTAACCGCAGCACATTGCGTAACTCTGACTACTCCATACTTTGTGAAAGTTGGAGCGGAGGCTTTAAATGACAACACAAACTTCACAGCAGTAAGTGGAGTTTGGACTAATCCAAGATATAGTTCAAAAACCTATGCAAATGATATTGGGCTACTTAAATTAGAAGAGAGATTTGAAAATCTAACTTTTCCTACTTTGGCAAGTTCAATTACGGCTAAGTCAATAAATAAATTTAGTAAATTAAGAATATTCGGTTGGGGATTGGACCAAGAGGAGAATTTGGCTGATCTGTTGAGAACATCAGAACTTTCATTGCAGGATTCAGCGGCAGCAAAATCTTTTGGTAGGACTTTTAATCCAGTTACAATGTTGGCAGCTGGTAGGAAAATAAAATCTGAGAACGTTTGGTCAGGGGCATGTAATGGCGATTCTGGTGGTCCATTACTTTCAAATATTAATGGTCTAAATGTTATCGTCGGAGTAACAAGTTGGGGGGCAAGAAATTGCTCACCCAATAAACCGAGTATTTTCAGTCGAGTTAGTTATTATGAAAAAGACATCCGAAGAGGAATTAGAGAGGTTGAAGCTCAGTCTGTGGTGGTGAACCGAACTGCACCGATTGCTACCACTGAACCAGATCTTATTGGTCAAGCTCGCCCCGGGAGTGTGTTGAAGTGTTCACCTGGAGTTTGGAAAAATGCAGTCTCGATTCAAACAGCTTGGACCTCTCCAGCAAGATTGGTCGGATCTTTAAAATCTGAAATAACAGTTTTACCAGGTGATGGTGGAGCAGAATTTCGATGTGAAGTGCTCGTCTCATCTTCGGGCGCAAGTGTTCGTAGAGTATTACGAACATCCATTACCGGTACCGCATCTTTAACTTCAAATCCAATAATCTCAGGGATAGCTAGTGGAGCAATACTTCGCACCGGAATGACAGCAAGATGCGAAGGTTGGAATTGGAGAACTCCGGTAGATAGTGAAAAAATCACCTGGTTTACATCCTCTTCCTCTAGTCCAACCACACCCGTCAATGGCAGACAAATCGGTAGTGGATCATCATTAACCTTTGATTCATCGATGCTAAAGGATGAAAATGGAAGATATTTGGTTTGTCAGGTTACTGGAGTTAAAGACGGTTTTGAATCAAACTTTATTTCTACCCGACTGATAACCACCCCTAGCCTTCCATCCTTAAGTTCTGTAAATGTCTCTGCAAACTCTTTATCGGTTGGAAATTTTGCAAACTGTAACTACAACTCATTTGGTGATATCGAAACTACAAAAGTTGAATGGGGTTACACCTCTAATACAGGTTTTTTTGCACCACTTTTTAATGCCACCGGCGCTAAGTTACAAATAACCTCAGATATAGCTCGCCAGGCTGCTGGAAAGCAACTCGCTTGTAAAGTTACGTTAATCAATTCCGGAGGTGAAGTAAATAGAACTGCATCCAGCTTTAATGCATTTGAAGATTTGCCAGCAGTTCCATCAGTAAGTGTCAGTCTCTCTGGGGGTCTAGTTGCAGGCTCAAGGGCGTTTTGTTCTGCCAGATCAAGCTCTTCATACAACTCAAACACTTCTTATCAATGGGGTAAGACAAGAAATAATGCAAGCAATTCTATTGAGGGGCCAGTTCTTTCAACTTCAGAAAGCTACTCGATTACAACTAATATTCTAAGTGATCTTGCAGGATCATTTTTAACTTGTGTGGCTACAGTTACCAATGGAGTTGGATCCTCATCTTCTGCGGCTAGTATTTCTATACCTGCAATAAGTGTGGAGGTTCCATTCCCAAATGCACCTACTTTAGAGAGTCAAACCGCATCATCCACATCAATTGCTGCTCGAATTAGAATTCCGGCTTTCTCCTCTGCTTTTAATGCGGTGACAATGAAGGCTGTATTAAATGTAAATAACTCAAATTGTAGAAATATAAGTGTCGCTCCTGGCCAAGTTTATGAGTGTAATGGCTTATCTGCTAACACAACATATCTTGCTGATATTACAATCTCACCAGTATCAGGAATCGGCACATCTAGAAGTTCTGAGAACTTACGCTTTACTACAATCGGATTATCTAGTGCACTGTATGTATGCGGTCAGTCATGTTCAGGTTCACTCTCTAATACTGCGATGCAATACTTCATTTCAGATAAAAGATTAATTGAAGCCAACTCAGCTCCTGGGGCACCAATAACCTCTTCAACTTGCACTGGATCGGGTTGTAATCCAGGAACAGCTCCGGTCTTACCAACAGCATGCCCAGTAGGTTCAAATGAACAAACAAACATAACTGCAAATGTCACGGCACAAATTACAACTAACTTTAGGTATTGCTCAGCTCCAACTGATGTTTCTGCTCCAGTTATCTACGAAGCAACCAATACTGGTTATGCAAAAATTGTTCCAACATCGGGCCCAGCTGGAACTTCTATTGCCGTTAGATTTGGCGCCCGCGATAACCTTGGTATTACTTCAACAACTGTGAGGTTAGTTAATCCACAAAATGTGGTTGTTACTTCTGCAATAGGTAGCTTTATTGGTGGTGGAGCCTCAGATGGTATTTATCTTGCTAATGTATCAACAGCAACAAGTGGTCCAGGCGTAGGAGATGTTTACCAAATTCAAGCTCAAGCAAGAGATGCTGCTGGTAACGCAAGCACTTGGTACACAGTCGGATCCTTTATTATTACCTCAGCTATTGTGGACTGCAGATTAGAATCAAATAGTTTGAACTCTATCTGTACAAACATTACTGGAATTGATATTAGAGTAACTACTAATAATTCATCCTTATTTAAAGTAGAGTTTTGTGCGATTTCGCCATCGGAATTTGTCTGGTTTAAGGCTGGCTCAGCTTTTTACAATTTAAGATTTCCAATTACAGGTGGCGGATACTCCGTAAGAAGCATCAATTTACCAACCACCTATGTTCGAAACTGTGCATCTGGAGGCTCTTGGGGATCGGCAGAATTAGCCTCCCCAGCTGCCGGAGCAACTTACACAATACAAATTGATTATGTTAACAATGGAGTTCAACTTTCAAAGAGCATTTCAGTAAGTACGGCAAGCGATAGTACAGGTCCAGTTATTAATAATTTAACTGTCTCTCCTAGCTCTATTTCAAGTGGACAAGGTATAAGTGTGACAATGCAAGCAACTGATCCTTCAGGAATTAGAGGCTGTGGAGCAACGGTATATAACAGTAATGGAATCGATGTTGTAACAAATAATGTTAGTGAGCTTAATTCTTCTACTGGAGTATATACGGTGAATATAATTCTTAACAGCTCAAATAATCCTGGCACATATACGGTTAGGGGCTTTTGTAATGATAATAATTTGAATAGAACTACCACTTCAGGCACAGTTTCTTTTACAATTGCAGGTGCTTCTATATCAAATCTTGGCAGTCTGCCAACACCAATCACAATTGGAATTAATTATGTTGACCAAATTGTACTAAATGGCTTTAATTTTGGAAGCCTTGGAGTTTCTCCAAGTAATTTCACCTGGACAGTGAGAACTCAAAATTCTTCTGGCACAATTGTTAGTACTCTTCCGGTTGGCTCAAATCAAACCTATATAACAGGATTATCAGGATCAACAACTTACAGTGTTTATTTGGTGGCAACTGATTCAGCCGGACAATCTAAAATTTCAGCTCCATTAACGATTACCACATTAGCCCCAGCAGTAGTTCCTACTGTTTACCAATTTGTTGATCCCGGATCTGTCATAATTCCTATAGGCAGAGGACAAAGTTGGGAAATTGGAATTCAAAATGCAGTATCAGTAAATGTGATTGCTAGATCATTTGGGAAACCTGATATCGCCTCAAATTTTGCTCTTAGTTGCAACTCTGGAGCTAATTGTGTGATGGCAGTGGCAGATGGAGATGCGCCTGGAAAAAAACTTTATAGAGCTTTTATTGCTCCGCCATTAGGCACGCCACAAGGAGTGATGTACGCGCTTACTTGGATTGCAGTATCCAATACAGGTGTAAGTACTGAAATAAATAGGGGCACATTTATAACTGGCTCTTGATTGATTCACAGCTTTTTTCTAGGCTAGTCACAGAAAGAGTGGGGATATATGCGTACCGTAAAGGCCTATGGAGAAGTACTAGAACTACCTGCTTACCGTATAAAGTGGCTATCCAAGATTGTTTATAGTAGTCCATTTGAATTGTTTATTGCATTTGTAATTTTAATTAATGCAATAGCACTCGCCCTTTTAACAATGCCTAATCCTGACCCTGAGACAAAATCTGTATACGAAGTGTTAGATAGCTTTGCCCTATATATATATGCAGGAGAGCTAGTACTTCGAATAATTTCATATGGTTTAAAACCATGGAAATTCTTCAATCAAAAATGGAACATTTTTGACTTCGTCATTATTGCTTTGTCACCTGTGTTTGCTGGACAGGTAGTTATTTTACGATTACTTAGGCTATTTAGACTAATTAGAATTTTTAGATTTTTACCTGAAGTTAAAGTACTTACCTCCTCAATCGCTAGATCACTTCCCCCATTGTTAAGTATGGGTGTGTTAATTTTTTTAGCACTGTTTATTTATGGCATGACAGGTGTATATATATTTGGCGAACAGATCCCATTACATTGGGGAGATATTTCGATTGCATTAACAACCTTATTTATATTGCTTACTTTAGAGAATTTTCCTAGTTATTTAGAAGAGGCTACATTAGTGAGTACCTGGGCATTACCTTTCTTCCTCTCATATATTTTTATAATTGTGTTCACGGTACTAAATGTTCTTATAGGCGTAGTCCTAAATGCCATGGATGAGGCACGGGCAGATAATAAGAAAAGAATCGATAAATTAAAACAGCTTGACCAGATTATTCAAGAGGTTGAATCAATAACTGCGGACGGTAAAGTGACTAGTGTTGAAATTACTCAATTGAAGAAAAAATTAGCAATTCTTGAAAAGTTGGCTTCGGAAAAACAGCAGAATTAATCTATTGTCCTTATATTGTGAGCCTGATTATGTTTAGAAAATTTACATATCTATTATTCGTAATTTTTTTAATTACTCCTGCACAGCATATAGATAGGGCTCACTCATATGCTCAAGAGAAACCTATTTTTTATATGTTCGCAAAACCTGGGTGTTATTCAGCTTACTCTCAATCCAATCCGAGAATTCCTATGTATTCAATCAAGAAAATCTATCCGGTCTCATGTTCTGCCCCACATCATTTTGAAGTTTTTTGGGCTGGCCAGATAAAAACTATTGATGGCCGAGTAGGAGCAGGTGGTCGAGAAGTTGTAAATAACTGTTTAAAAAAATCCAAACAATTAGTCTTTCACTCACGTGATTCAAAACAATATAACTGGCATATTGGCGAGGAGCAGTTTATTGGAAATTGGATGGCCGATATGGGTGTTGAATCTCAGAGATTTCCTAATAGGTCTATTTGCTATGCTGGTGTAACAGATAAATCCTGGCTCTACATTAAAGAGATAAATTCTCCAATTATCAAGGGGCATGAGAAATATGATAATTAATTCAAAACTACTTTTTAAATGGAGAATAGCCATTGTTATCGGACTAGTTATTTTTATTTTAACTCCTATAATTATTTCGATTCTAATTAAGCCTTCATCAGATCCACTACTTAAAGGTGAGTTGCTTAAATCCGACTATAGATATGAAATTTCCGTATCGAAAATTAATGTTAATGAAAATATTGCAACGGTAACAATCACCCCTAGATTTCAAGGAAATTTCGGAGAGCCGACAAGGAATGGGAGTTTGACTTTTAATGATGTTGAATTACTAGTAGATTCTTTTCAAGGTACAGGTAAATTCTCTGCTGAAATGGGACAAATTATTGGTAGACAGGAATATAAAATTCTGCTTAAGGGAAATTCCTGGAGATATCCATTTGATTCATATACTGCAGGAATTGGGTTTTTGGATTCGAAGTTTGAAAATTCTGCTCTGTATCTGAAAGAAGTGAAAGAATACCTGCCTGGTTTTCTCGCAAACTCTAAAATGATTCCTAGATATCTTGCCCAGCTATATCCCGCTAATTCAACAAATCAAGAAAAAGTCATAAGTGACCTAAATAAAGGAGTAGCCCAAGTTGAGTGGAGTGTTTCCCGATTACCTAGCGATATTTATGCTGCGATACTTCTTGCAATTCTGATGATTATTTCTGCTGGTGCAAGTATTTCTGTTACGCGTGCTGTATGGAGTGGAAAGCGGCCACCTTCAATCAATGCTCTCGCTTGGCTAGCTGCATTTTTATTTGCGATGTTTCAAATTAGAGCAAGCCTTCCTGGTACACCACCAAGTGGAACATTATTTGACCTTACAATATTTTATCCAATTTTAATAGTCTTACTGGCTGAAATGGCAATAGTTGTGTATCTATGGATTAAGCGAGATGACTGGGATTTAAAAAATGTTCAAAAAAATTGAATTAAATTCTGTTAATTCTAAGACTATTGCACTAGTGATTATTGCTTTTGCAGTAATTTTAATTTTTTTTGCCAGAGGCGGAAATACTTCGGTCGATAAATTCTCCGCTACAGTTTTAAGTTGTGATCCTGGACAATGGAATTCAAGTCCTTACTACTCAGGTGATAAGTTTTATTGCCCCGACCTTATTGAGTTCTACTTATTGCCCTCATTTATAGATGAGGAGGCTTCTGAGCTAGTCAATCGTGTTATAACTGTCCCCTCTGGCTTATACGGTGTTTCAGACATCAATTCTGGGTTCACATTTAAGCCATTTACTGTAGACCTTGACAGTGTGGATGTAGCAAGAGTTTTTAACGGTCAAGGTAATGCAACAATCGGAATTAACTCAAGGTCCAAAATGTCTACAAAAAACTCTTTATTTTACTACCCTTTTGATTTTTATTCAGGAGAGATAACCTTGCAAGCTACAGATTTTCAAAGTAAATCACCAATTCCCAGCACGATCACTGTGGGACAGCAATCTCTTTCTGGATGGATTCTAAAATTCTCTCAATCTGGTTCTCCTGATCCCGAATCTAAGAATAAAATTATTTATGGCGATGGCTTAGCAAAGGTCTCATGGGATTTAAAACGCGCTAATGTTATTTTCATTGCAATATTATTATTGATTTTTCTGATGATTATTGCTCTAGTATCTGGATATACAATTACAAGTTCTATTTCAAACGGTGATAGACCACCATCTATGAATCTACTTTTATGGCTTGCCACAATACTTTTTGCAATAATTCAAGTAAGGGGTAACTTTCCTGGAAATCCACCACTGGGAATTCTCATCGATTATATTATTGTCTTTCCGGTTTTGAGTATGCTGCTTTTACTAGGAATTGCCAATACATTCTTCTGGTTAGCTAGGCCAGACTGGGATATAGAAAATGATAAAATTGTATAAATTTATTTTTATAATCTTACTTTCGCTTATTTCTACCTCCTGCGCTTCCGAAAACAAATATGAGTCTATGCAAAGAAATCTCGGAGATTTAGAATTTCTTCAAACAATTCTCAGGGAAACTGCAATGATGCGGTGGGAGCAAAATCTGCCTAAGTATTCGCCCGTGGTGGATGATCGCCAAGGATTATCAAATTTTGAGGATAGTGGCCCAGTGAGTAATGATGCAAAATCTATTGCACTCAGGAATCAATTAATCGAAGCTTGGGGTGAACTGGGTTCCACTGAGGATTTATCTTTGGACCGATTGTGTGAGATTTGGTTTCAGGGTTTGTTTGGAATTAGTGACGCATTTTCGAAAGAGTTTTCTGAAGCACGTGCTCAAGTAGAGAGCTCTGGTCTAAAACTTGAGACCCTAGAGAACATCACCATGACTCAAGATAATCGTAGGACAATAAATTATCCTACTCCTGGTGAAAGGCGTTATTTATTTGTTTGTGAATCGACAACCGTATTTCGCCTATCACGTCCTGGGTTTACTCTTCCCAGTCAGTCAAAGATTGCATATTACTACTATCTTGAAAACGGATTGTTAAAAAGTAATTTCCAAGCGCAAGTTGGAGCAAATACTTTGTCAGCCACAAATTAGCCGTCAAATTTCAGTTAAATTCTAAATAACTTATCTAATATCCAGGCGCTTACCCCGCCAGCTAATTACGGTATAGTCACCTGTTGATTCATTGTAATCTTTTACAATCATCGCATCGCAGCGAATCCAATTTTGACCAGCTCTTTGTTGCTCTGGGTTTGGTATGTACCATGCCCAGTAGTTCAAGAACTTCGACGCTCCCCTCCATGGCATACATACAGACTTAGCTTTTGCAAGGTCAAAATTAACAGCAGGATTGTCTGCCGCCAATTTCACAACTCTGTAAGTCTCAGCTGTATGATTTTTGAGACAATTAATCGCAGGAATATCTGAATAATCTGTATTAACGTTAGATTTGGTGAGGTTGTAGCAACTTCCTACCTTAGGGATTGGTTTAACAGCAGCTTGCGCAGTTGTTGTAAGGGTAATTGATGTAGAAAAAAAAGCAAAAAGCAATGTTATAAATACCTGAAAACTTCTTTTCATAATAAGAATTGTACAGCATCATAATCTTGTAACATTTGCACTCCACTGTAAAGTTACAGATCGCCTGTCATCTGTACCCAAAAAGGTAAAACTCAGCTTGCAAGTACCATTTGATAAAGCTGTAATTGTGCTTCGGGAGAATATGCCACCCCGCTGATCTGAAGGCACAGTTCCAGCCACTGAACAAATCGTTGGAGTTGTGGTAGATACTATGAGTGGATGTCCTAAGCTAGCCATTCCACTCATCTTCGCTGAATCGGAAAAAGCGATAGCCGCATCAACGACATGAGGGCCCTTACCAATAAATGAGGTAGATCTTGATACAGAAATTTTCATATTGGCTTTTATCCAATTAAATGAACGTTGAACTGGTAATGCCGGTGCATATCTGTTATCACCAGGTTGAGATGCCTCAACAGTGCAGGTAGCAGAATCTAATCCCGATCTAGGGTAAACAGCCTGTACGGCAGGACCCTCAGTTGGATAAAGAATATAGCAAATTGTAGGAGTGATTGATTTGTAAGAAATAGGCAATCCTGATGATGCAGTTGCTTTCAGGTACAAACCGGGGCCATACTCTCGATCAACTATCGGACCAAATGAAATTGTTTGTGCGGTGTTACTTCCTACTGGAACTTCTTTAATCCCTGAAATTGGCGTGAACCAAGTTGATGTGGTGGGCAAAAGGTGATTGTCACCAGGAAATGAAAATTTGATTACACAAGTTCCATTTTTAATTGCTCTAATTGTTGCACGAGTGCCATCACTTGAGTACGTGTAATAAAGTTCAGCCAGACTACAAATATCTGGCGATGCTGTGGTGATCTCTAGAGGGGTTGTGCTTCCACCTTGACCTACAACTTTGGACACTGTGCCGTAAATAAATACTCCACTAGTGGTAACTAGAGTGGGCTGTCTTACTCCAATCTTGCTCAATGCTTTTGAATAAGTGAATGTTCGTGTTACCGGATCAGCCGGAAAGTATTTTGTATCTCCTGATTGAGATGCGGTGACTGAACATGTCACTACATTTGGTTGTGAAGTTTGAATCACGTATTGAACTGAGAAATTTCCACCTCCAAGATTCAATATCTGACAAAAAGTAGGAGTTATAGTCGAATATGTTATTGATAACTTAGAGCTAGAGTATGCCTGCAATTTTGTACCGGCGTTACCTAATTCCATATTTGGTAATTCTGGAAAAGTAATAACTTGACTTATACGCTCGGTTGGAGTTGGAGTTGGAGTTGGAGTTGGAGTTGGAGTTGGAGTTGGAGTTGGAGTTGGAGTTGGAGTTGGAGTTGGAGTTGGAGTTGGAGTTGGAGTTGGAGTTACTACTGCC
>JACCDK010774253.1_pt1 | contig 18931 bp, 17 predicted proteins | sample 7445871 | NCBI WGS metagenome assembly JACCDK01 (sample SAMN15323436, study PRJNA562643) | freshwater metagenome | isolation source: river surface water | place: USA:Blue River Watershed | collected 2017-08-15
TAGAGCTGGTAAGTTACAACGGGCCCGAGCCCGTCGAAGATGGCATCAGCTATCTCGATAACGCACTTATTAAGGCTCGAGCCGCCCACGCCCACACCGGGCTTACCGCCATCGCTGATGACAGTGGTTTGGCCGTCGAAATTCTCGGGGGTGCACCCGGCATATTTTCGGCGATATGGGCAGGGGGGCGCGACAATGTCGCAAATCGACGACTGCTACTGGCGCAGCTCAAAGACATCGTCGATCAGCATCGAGCTGCTTCTTTTATTTGCACGATTGCGATGGTAGGTGCCGACGGTGAGCAGAGCTTTACCGGTGTGTGGCCAGGCAGCATCGCGCGCGAAGAGCGCGGTGAATTTGGCCACGGTTACGATCCGGTTTTCATTCCAGAAGGTTTTGAAGTAACCGCCGCGGAATTACCACCGGAGGTAAAGAACTCGATTAGTCATCGAGCCATGGCGCTACAGCAGTTAATTTCTGTGCTCTCGTCGCGCCTTTAGCACTTCGGTAATAATCGGAATCCAAGAAACCACAAAGAAAACCAGCGTGACAATTTCAACATGTTCGCGGAATAGCGGCACCTGACCGAGACCTGCACCAATCAGTGGAACGCCAGAGGCCCAAACCAAAACACCGAATAAGTTGTACTTCAAAAAACTTCGGTATTTCATTTCCCCAACGCCGGCAGCTACCGGAACAAAGGTTCTCAAAATTGGAACGAAGTGAGCAAAAATTACCGCCTTGGCTCCATAACGTTCGAAAAACGCATTTGTACGCGAAACATTCTTTTGACTGAAGAATCTGGACTCCGGTTTATTAAATACCGCGGGCCCGAGTTTTCGCCCGACCCAATAACCGGTTTGATCGCCGAGCCAGGCCGCAGAGGAAAAAATCAGGCAGGCCAGCCAAAGCGGAAAATCGATTACGCCGGTGGCTATCAGCAATCCCATCGGAAACAAGATTGAATCACCGGGCAAAAAGAAGCCCGCGAGCAAGCCAGTCTCAGCGAAAATAATGCACGCGACAATTACCACCGCAAGCGTGCCGAATTGGTTGGCTAAGGCAAATGGGTCGATGATTTCGAGTGCTGTCTTCACGCGCCCCCAGCAGGATTCGAACCTGCGCTCCCGCCTCCGGAGGGCGGTGCTCTATCCCCTGAGCTATGGGGGCTTAGGTACTGCTAAGTCTATCCGCGGGCGTCGAATACAATTCAGAGTCAATGCCACTATCAATAAGGAAAAGTTTTGTCATTACGTTTGCCCGGTCAATGGGTTTGGGATTCATGGTTTGCCTTTGATGGTGAACACCATCACGCTTTTTACCTGCAAGCCAGTAGGGCTCTTGGCGATCCAAATCGACGCCACCGGAACGTGAGTATTGGCCACGCAATCTCAACTGACCTGAGAAATTGGACCGTGGTCGCAGATGCATTAGCCACTTCGGAATCACCCGCCCCAGATAGTTGGACCACCTGGACCGGCTCGGTGGTGCGCGAAGATAGCGGCAGTTGGCGAATGTTTTACACGGGCACCAGTCGCGAAGACAACGGTCAGCGCCAAACTGTATGTGCAGCAACTTCTACTGATTTGATGACTTGGAAAAAGGTTGAAAATCTTCCGGTGGTTGCCGCAGACAAACGTTGGTATAAAACCCTCGAAGGTGGTTACGACTATGAACCATTTCGTGATCCGTGGGTTTTTAAATTACCCGACCAAAACGACTGGACTATGTTGACCACCGCCGGTTCCATCGAATCAAAATCTCGTTTTGACGAAGGCGTTATGGGTGTTGCTAAATCAAAAGATCTAATCAATTGGGAAGTTCAACCTCCACTCGGAAAACCTGGTCAGGGTTTTGGTGAAACGGAAGTTTTTCAATTTGAAATTGTCGATGGGGTACCGGTGATTCTTTTTTGCTGCGGACCACTTTGGATTTCGGAAGAACGCAAAGCAGCCGGAGAAGTTGGTGGGCTTTACAGTTTTCCGGTTGCTAAAGATTTAAGTGATGTCGATTTCAATCGCGCGGTGTTATTTCCGGATACCACTTTGTACGCATCGCGTTTGGTGCAAGATAAAAATGGTGTCTGGAACTTAATTGCTTTCATCAATGAAGTCGACGGAGAATTCATTGGAGAGTTGTGTGATCCGATTCCAGTCACCGCTGATCCGATTCGTGGCATCATTCCGCGATAACTTCGTGACCAAATCTTCACAATCACGTGCCCGAATTGTTATCTTAAATGTGAAAATGTTATCGCTCACAATTTTTTGCTCCTTATAAAGTCATGACATACGTTGCAAGCTTCTGCCTGTGGCGTCATTTCGAAAGGACAAATCAGTATGAAACTAGGAAAGCGTTTCCTAGCTGCTGCAGCCATCTCTGGCCTTGCAGTAGCGTCACTGACTGGCTGTGCCGCAGGCACTCCAGAGGGTGATGGAAAAGTAACAATTTTCGGTGGATACGGTGAGGCTGACGCCAAGGCGTTCCAGGCTGCACTTGATGAGTTCGGTGCGGCTAACGGCATCGAAATCACATTCACCTCACTTGCATCGTTCGACAAGGACATCAAGGTAAAGATCGAAGCTGGCCAGGAGCCAGACATCGCACTTTGGCCACAGCCAGGTGGACTTAAGGACCTATCAGACAGCCTTGTACCTCTAAAGGACGTTGTTGACCTAGCTCCTATCCAGGAGTCACTAGTGCCAGGTTGGGACCAGCTTGCAGTTGTTGACGGAGACATCTACGGTCTTCCTGTATCAGCAAACGTAAAGTCAATGGTTTTCTACAACCCACAGGCTTTCGCAGCTAAGGGTTACACCGCTCCTACCAACGAGGCTGAGCTACAGGCTCTAGAAGCCAAGATCGTTGCTGACGGCGCTGGTTACCCATGGTGTGCCGGTATCGAGTCTGGTGGAGCAACCGGTTGGGCATTCACCGACTGGCTAGAGCAGTACGTTCTTGACCTATACGGTTCAGAGAAGTACGCACAGTGGGTATCAGGCGAACTTGACTTCGCATCACCAGAAATCACTGCTGCAGCAGAGCTAGTGCAGAAGCGCTTGCTAGCTGACGGCCAGGTAAACGGTGGCGGAAAGTCAATGGCAACTGACGGCTTTGGTAACACCGCACCTCTATTCGAGACCGGTGGCAAGGCTAAGGGTCAGTGCTTCATGCTTCGTCAGGGTTCATTCATCACTGGCTTCTTCCCAGAGGCAGTACAGGCTGAAATGAAGGCTGGCAACTACTCACGCGTAGCAGCATTCCCACTACCAGCTCCTGAAGGTGGAACCGCTGGTGTACTCGGTGGTGGAGACCTAGCAGCAGTATTCGCTGGTCACGTTGACGCAGACGTCAAGAAGGTTGCTGAATTCATCTTCTCAGCCAAGGTTGCAGAGAAGATGGTTTCAAACGGAGTTATCTCTCCGCACAAGACCTTCGACGTATCGCTATACCCTAACGAGCTAAACAAGAAGATCGGTGAAGCTATGGCTGCCGCTCCATTGTTCGGCTTCGACGCATCAGACCAGATGCCTTCAGAGGTAAACGCTGAGTTCTGGCTAGCAGGTACCGACTTCGTTGCAGGCAAGGCCACATGGGCTGAAGCCGCTGCGCGAATCGACGCTAAGTACTAAAACTCAGTGAGTTGATTTCCTAAAAGAAATCAAATCGAAACTGAAAGCTAGTGGCGGGGCCAAGCCCCGCCACTAGTGTTTTCAGTACCAGATCCATTAGTTTCAAACAACGGAGTTTCAAAATGGGCCGTTCAGAATTCGCCTTAGGCGACATCTTTGTAGGTATTGCAGCAATCATCCTTGGCATCGTTGCCAGCTGGGCGCTCTACTGGCTACTAAATTTCCTGGTGACACGTTTACCAGCAAAGTGGCAAGAAAAGCTTCGCGCTTTTTCTTTCGTACTTCCAGCTGCAGTTCTTCTTATTTTGATTTCAGTGCTGCCGCTGCTTCAAACCATCGCTTGGTCTTTCTTTGATAAAAAGGCAAAGAACTTTGTCGGTTTCGAAAACTACACAACTATCTTTACCGACCCAGCATTTCTACAGATTTTGTTCAACAACTTCTTGTGGGTAGCGTTTGTCCCAGCTATCACCGTTGGTTTTGGTTTAGTTTTTGCAAACCTCTCGAACAACGTTGGACCCAAGCGCGAGAAGGTAATGAAGTCGCTGATCTTCATGCCAATGTCAATTAGCTTCGTGGCTGCAGGAACCATTTGGGGTTACGCCTACGACTATCCGCCACCGGGCCGACCGAAGACCGGATTGGTTAACGCAATCATCGAATTCTTCGGTGGCACTGCTCAGCCGTTGCTAACCATTGAAGACGGGCACCTCAACAGTTTCTTGCTAATGATTGTGGTCATCTGGCTGAACGCCGGATTCTCCATGGTGATGCTCTCGGCTGCCATAAAAGCTGTTCCCGAAGAAACCATTGAGGCCGCTCGAATCGACGGCGCCGGTCCGCTAAAGATTTTCTTGAGAGTTATCGTGCCTCAGGTACGAGGAACCATCATGGCGGTATTCATCACCACAGTCATTGGTGTCATGAAGATTTTCGACATCATTCTTGCGATGACCGGTGGTAACTTCAACACCAGCGTTCTCGGTTACGAGTATTACCGACTCTTCTTTGTTGAATCCAACGTCGGTGGCTCGGCCGCTGTAGTCACAGTGCTCTGTGTATTGATTGCACCGCTGATGTGGCTTCAGATACGCACCGCTCGCAAGCAGGAGGAAATCCGATGAACGCGGTAATGAACAAAATTCGCAATGCCAACCTTGGCTCGACTCTCATCTTGCTGGTTTTGGTAATCATTTGGTCGGCTCCAACCATTGGTCTGCTAATCACAGCGTTGCGAGATCGAGACGAGGCGGCAGCATCAGGATGGTGGACAGCTATTGCTGATCCGTTCAACCAAATTTGGTCGCTCGCTTCTTTTGAGAAGGCTGTCGAAGGTGGAATGCTAACTTCACTGATGAACACCTTGGTGATTTCAGTTCCAGCTACCATCCTGCCGTTGGTAATCGCAGCCAACGCTGCTTACGCATTCACCTTCATTGAATTCAAGGGACGCGAAGTCATGTTTGCCTCTCTAGTGGCTTTGATGGTGCTTCCTTTGCAATCAGCTTTGATTCCAGTGCTCAAGGCGATGGTTTGGCTCAAGAAGACTTTCGGCATTGAATTGGTTGGAAACTTTGCTTCGGCTTGGGTTGTGCACGCGGCCTTCGCCTTGCCACTGGCCATTTACATCTTGCGTAACTTCATGATGTCTTTGCCATTTTCGCTAATTGAAGCTGCCCGCATTGATGGTGCAAGTTACTACCAGATTTTCTGGAAGCTAGTGCTCCCGATGTCAATCCCGTCAATCGCATCGTTCGCGATATTCCAGTTCCTCTGGGTGTGGAACGACTATCTGATTGCTTTCGTGTTTGTTGGCGAGCAAAAGGCTGTTATGACCTACAAGCTGCTTCGTCTGCTCGGACAGTACGGAGACGGATGGCAAACCGTGGCTGCCGGTTCATTTATTGCACTGATTGTTCCGCTGATTGTGTTCTTTGCACTCCAGCGTTACTTCGTGCGCGGACTCACCGCCGGTGCAGTGAAATAACAGCAAATTCAAGAGCGAGCGGTTGGTTGGCCCTAGGGCTGGCCAACCGCTTTCTCGTATGATTGAGGTAAATCTTTCAATGTTGGAGGCCTGACCGGCCTCATTTTTATTAAGGAATAGACGTGACCCCAGCGGATCTTTCTGCCGCCATCCTGCGCATTTTGGCAATGCTGCAGGCTGAGGGACGTCTGCCTCAGCTCGATCTGCCTTCAGAGATCGTAGTTGAACGGCCAAAGAGTCGAGAGCACGGCGATTGGGCTACCAATGTGGCCATGCAGATGGCCGGAAAATTCGGTATGAAGCCTCGAGACTTCGCCGAACTTTTAGCCTCCGAACTTGGCCAAGTAGCTGGAATCGCCAAGGTCGACATCGCCGGTCCAGGATTTATCAACCTCACATTGAGTGCCGCAGCGGCCGGGGAGCTGGCAAAGGCCATTGTCGAGGCCGGCGAAACCTACGGTCGCGGACAAGATCTCGCCGGGGTCAAACTCAACCTTGAGTTCGTGTCGGCTAATCCAACCGGCCCGATTCACCTCGGTGGTACTCGTTGGGCCGCCGTCGGAGATTCACTCGCTCGTGTTTTTGAGGCACAGGGAGCTTTGGTAACTCGCGAGTATTACTTCAACGATCACGGTGCACAGATTGACCGTTTTGCCCGTTCACTGCTTGCCAGCGCCCGCGGGCTCGAAGCGCCTGAAGATGGCTATGCGGGTGACTACATTACTGAAATCGCTCAGCGTGTGCTTGCTGAAACCGCAGAGGACATCTTGGCGTTGCCAGACGAGCAGTCTCAAGAGAAATTCCGCGAAGCCGGCGTGGAATTGATGTTCCAGGAAATTCGAGAATCACTTCACGACTTTGGCGTGGACTTCGATGTCTACTTCCACGAAAACTCGCTCTACGAATCGGGTGCGGTGCAGAAAGCGATCGATCGCCTTCGCGCGCTTGGACACATTTTTGAACAGGACGGCGCAACATGGTTGCGTTCATCGTCTTTTGGTGATGATCGAGATCGCGTGATCATTAAGTCTGACGGAGATGCAGCTTACATCGCTGGTGACTTGGCGTATTACCTGGATAAGCGCGAGCGGGGATTTGATCAGTGCATCTACATGCTCGGTGCAGATCACCACGGTTATGTGCCACGAATGATGGCGATGTGTGCGGCATTTGGGGATGAGCCTGGCAAACACCTTGAAATCCTCATCGGTCAAATGGTCAATTTGGTTAAAGATGGCGAACCTGTGCGCATGTCAAAACGTGCCGGAACAGTGGTGACCATGGAGGATTTAGTTGGTTATGTTGGCGTGGATGCGGCTCGCTACGCGCTTACTCGTTCATCAATCAATTCTTCAATTGATATTGATCTAGAAGTTTTGCAAAAGAAGACCAATGACAACCCAGTGTTTTACGTGCAGTACGCACAGGCGCGTACCCGTCAGGTAGAAAAGAATGCTGAAAGTCTAGGAGTAGACACCGGCACTTTCGATCCTGCTCTGCTCGCTCACGAAAGCGAGAGCGAACTATTGGCCAAGCTCAGCGAACTTCCACGTGTGATAGCGCAGGCTGCGGAGTTCCGCGAACCGCATCGCGTGGCTCGTTATCTAGAAGAGGTGGCGGCAAGTTATCACCGCTGGTACGACAACTGTCGGGTAACACCGCTATCCGGCGGCGAGGTAGAGGCAGTGCACCGCACACGCCTCTGGTTGAATAATGCGGCCGGAATAGTGCTTCGCAATGGCTTGGCGCTGCTCGGCGTTTCAGCACCGGAGAGGATGTAGTCGTGAACAATCCACTAGCTGCCGATTGGCTTGAATTACCTTCTGATGTGAACGCCATTGATGGACGAGTTTGGCCCCGCCACTTTGCGCGTCAAGCGACCGGTGAATGCGCAATAGCAGGGGTAAGCGTTCGCGAGCTCGCCGCTCAATTTGGCACACCTCTTTATGTAATCGACGAGGATGATTTCCGCGCTCGGGCGACAGCAACGAAACATGCTCTGCAGAGCGTGGCTAAGTCGATTGGCACTCAAGCAAAGGTTTATTACGCAAGTAAGGCATTCCTTTCTACCGAGATTGCCGCCTGGATCAACGAACTTGAGTTGAACATCGATGTTGCCAGCGGAGGCGAGTTAGCCGCAGCTTTAGCTGCTGGGGTTCCGGCAGAACGTATCGGAGTGCATGGCAACAACAAATCAACTCGTGAAATTGCGCGTGCGGTTTCTGTCGGAGTTGGCGCCATTGTTATAGACAGCGAAATCGAAATTGAGCGAATTGCAGCGGCCGCTACCGCTCAAGACAAAATTCAAAAAGTTCGACTTCGTGTAAACATAGGCGTTCATGCAAATACTCACGACTTCTTAGCTACCGCCAGGGAAGATCAAAAATTCGGTGTTTCAATGGCCGACGCAGTTCCACTCGTGGCAAAAATACGTTCACACTCGCATCTTGAATTCATCGGACTGCATTCACACATCGGTTCGCAAATTCATGCGCGCGAGGGTTTTGTTGAGTCGGTCAAGCGCCTAATTAAACTGCACGCTGAGCTTTCCAAAGATGGTCTGATTCCCGAATTAAACCTCGGAGGCGGATTTGGTATCAATTACAAGCCGGCCGACGACGCTCCCGACATTCATGAATTTGCTGAGGCTCTCGCAGTTGCCGTAAAGGTTGAGTGTCACAAGTACGGAATCGCTGTACCGGTTTTGGCTTTTGAACCTGGGCGTGTGATTGCCGGTAACCCTGGTGTCACTCTTTACACCGTGGGAACTATTAAAGACGTTCAGGTCTCAGATTCCGATGCTGTTCGAAAGTACGTTTCGGTTGACGGTGGCATGAGTGACAACATGCGCACAGCGCTTTACCAGGCCGACTACCACGCGGTTTTGGCCTCACGGTCGACTAACGCAGCACCGGCATTGGCTCGAGTGGTGGGAAAACACTGCGAGAGCGGCGACATTGTGGTGCGTGAGGATTACTTGCCGAGCGATATTGCGCCAAGCGACCTCGTTGCCGTGGCTGCCACCGGGGCCTACTGTTACTCGATGTCGAATAATTACAACTTCTTAACTAGGCCTGCCGTCGTGGCAGTTCGGTCCGGACAGGCCAGACTTATTATTCGGGCCGAAACCGAGGCAGACTTGTTTACTAGAGACGTCCGCTACCAAGCGAACAGGGGAGAGTAATGAACGAATATCGTCCACTGCGCGTTGCGCTACTCGGGGCTGGATCGGTCGGCGCTCAGGTTGCTCGCTTGCTTATCGAGAACAAAGCCGAACTTGCTGCTCGTGTTGGAGCGGAATTAGAACTCGTCGGAATTGCAGTGCGTGATTTGAAGTCCAAGCGTGCGGAAGGAGTACCTACCGAACTACTCACCACCGACGCAGAGGCACTAATTCTTAGCGCCGACATTGTTATCGAGGTCATGGGTGGAATCGAACCGGCACGCACCTACATTTTGCAAGCGCTGAACTCCGGAAGCGATGTCATCACTGCAAACAAGGCACTACTTGCTACCCACGGAACCGAGTTGTTCGATACGGCTGAGCAAGTTGGAGCACAACTTTATTTCGAAGCAGCAGTTGCTGCGGCGATTCCAATTATTCGTCCGCTGCGTGAATCGCTTGCTGGCGACAAAGTCACTCGCGTAATGGGAATCGTCAACGGCTCAACCAATTACATTCTTGATCGCATGGACACCGCAGGTATTTCACTTGAAGCAGCCATGGATGAAGCAACCAAACTTGGTTATCTTGAAGCCGACCCAACTTTGGATGTTGAGGGTTACGACGCCGCTCAAAAGGCAGCGATTCTTGCCTATCTGGCTTTCCACACCGAAGTGCCAATAGAAAAGGTTTATCGCGAGGGCATGACCAAAGTCACCCCCGAGCAAATCAAAGCCGCTCAGCGCGATGGCTACGTCATCAAGTTGCTTGCGATTGCCGAGCGCCTATCAGCTGACAGGCATGGCGAAGAGGGGGTATCGGTTCGGGTTTACCCAACTCTGATTCCACGTACTCATCCGCTTGGTTCTGTGCATGGCGCCTTCAACGCGGTATTCGTGGAAGCAGAGGCCGCTGGCCAGTTGATGTTCTATGGCGCAGGTGCCGGTGGCACACAGACCGCCAGTGCAGTGCTTGGCGACCTAGTTTCGGCGGCCAAGCGTCACGTAGCTGGTGGGCCTGGCCTAGCCGACTCGGTGCACGCGAACCTACCAATCTTGCCGATTGATCGAATTCACACGCGCTACCAAATCACATTGGTTGCTACCGATCAAGCCGGAGTGCTTGCCAAGATTGCAAATCTTTTTGCCGCAAATAACGTATCGATTGAATTTGTTGAGCAGATGCCAGTTGTTGGCCGCAAGGCCGCAATGATCGAAGTTGGCACTCACGAGGCAACCGACGCAGATTTGCAAAAAGTTGTTTCGGCACTCGCGGCCAGCGACGCTGTCGAATCTATTACTTCAGTAATCCGAGTAGAAGGAATCTAATGGCACACCAGTGGCGCGGAGTAATTCGCGAATACATCGATCGTCTTGACATCAGTAAAGACAACCCGATCATCACACTCGGTGAGGGCGGCACTCCTCTGGTAGAAGCGCCTGCACTAGCCAAGTTGGTTGGCGCAGAGCGCGTCATGCTTAAGGTCGAAGGCATGAACCCCACCGGTTCATTCAAAGACCGCGGCATGACAATGGCGGTTTCTAAGGCTATTGGCCACGGAGCCAAGGCTGTCATCTGTGCCTCGACTGGTAATACTTCAGCATCCGCCGCCGCCTACGCTGCCGCCGCCGGAATTCAATCTGTTGTGCTAATTCCCGAGGGCAAGATCGCACTCGGAAAACTTTCTCAGGCTGTGGCACACAAGTCGCAAATTATGCAGGTGCGCGGAAATTTCGACGACTGCTTAGATCTCGCTCGTGATCTAGCTGCCAACTATGCGGTTCACCTGGTGAACTCGGTAAACCCAGACCGCATCGAGGGGCAAAAGACTGGCGCATTTGAAGTGGTAGATGCACTTGGTTTTGCTCCCGACCTACATGTGCTTCCGGTTGGCAATGCCGGTAACTACTCGGCCTACTTCAAGGGGTACCTAGAGGACTTCAATGAGGGCCGGATTAAGGCCGTTCCTGAGATGTGGGGTTTCCAGGCCGAGGGTTCAGCGCCATTCGTGCAGGGTTCACCGGTGAAAAACCCTGAGACTATCGCGACCGCAATTCGCATCGGAAACCCTGCTTCGTGGGATCTCGCTCAGTCTGCTCGGGAGTGCAGCCGCGGCCGCTTCGGCGCTGTAAGCGATAAAGAAATTCTGTGGATGCACCGCTTTCTTTCAAACGAGGTTGGCGTATTCGTGGAACCTTCATCGGCAACCGGAGCTGCCGGGCTTTACAAGACTTCCCAGCAGGGCAGCGATGCTTCCGGAAAGACAATCGTGGTTACTGTCACCGGTCACGGACTCAAAGATGCAGGCTGGGCCTTAAAAGATGCCGATGGCAATGACATTCAGCCAACCGTGGTAAACAACAATGCGGCTGAAGTCGCTGAGAGTTTGGGATTGGCTTAGGTTATGTCGATTGTCGGAAGAAAAGTTTCGGTTCGAGTCCCAGCCACATCGGCAAACCTCGGACCTGGCTTTGACACGCTCGGCATCGCACTTGCGTTTTACGATGAGCTCGAAGTTGAGGCAGTTGCCGGCAGCAATGTGATTGTTGAAGTTCACGGCGAAGGCGCAGGAGAAGTGCCCACCGACGAAAACAATCTCGTGGCCAAATGTATCAAGCACACCTTCGATCATTTTGGACAGAAGATGCCAGGGCTTCGGATAAAAGCGCACAACATTATTCCTCACGGTCGCGGCATGGGTTCATCAGGCGCAGCCGTAGTTTCGGGAATTATTGCTGCCAAAGGTTTACTTGACGGAATTGTCGCGATGAAAAACAGCGATCTACTTGAACTGGCCACCGAGCTTGAAGGTCATCCAGACAACGTTGCTCCGGCACTGTTCGGCGGACTTAACATCGCTTGGGAAGATGAAAATGGCCCGCACAATAAAAAGTTATTTGTGCACAGAGGCGTATCTCCGCTTGAGCTAGTACCTTCGCACACCATGTCAACAGCAAAGGCTCGTTCGCTTCAACCAGAATCTGTGCCACACGAAGATGCGGTATTCAATGTGTCTCGTTCGGCGTTGTTAGTGGCCGCACTCACTCAAAGTCCTGAATTACTTCTGGCTGCAACCGAGGATCGACTTCACCAGGATTACCGAGCAGAAGCCATGCCGGAAACCAACGCTTTAGTCCAGCTAATGCGCGAACACGGCCATGCAGCCGTGGTTTCGGGCGCAGGCCCATCGGTGCTGGTATTGGCAAGCGATCCAGCCGAGCGCCTGGCGGCAGCTAAGCTCGCGGCCGAAAAGTATCCCCAGTGGCGTGCCTTGCTGCTTGCAGTGGACTTCAAGGGTGCTACAGTAGTAACGCACCACTAATCAAGCAGTTCATTCCGAACACTTTTAGGTGTATCCCTAAATCGCAATCTGCGAACGCGCACGACCTATATCGATGCTGCGAAATCTAGAAAGAGTAATCAATCATGGATGAAATCCAGGAAACCACTGCGGTAAAGAAGACCCGTCGCCCAGCGACCGAGGCTCCTGCAGCTGAAAGCAACAACGAATCTTCAGAGCCAAAGCGCAACCCGCGCAACCGTCGCGGTGGCGCTGCTAAGGAAGCAACTGCTTCAAACGAGAACAACGCTCCAGCAGAGAAGTCTGAAAAGAAAGACAACTCAAACAAGGAGAGTGCAAACAAGGACACCGAGACTCGTGGCAACGATTCACGCAACGAGCGTGAATTCAACGACGAGCGTCGCGGTAACAACAACAACCGTAACCGCAACCGTAACCGCGATCGTTTCCGCGATCGTCGCGGCAACAACAACCGCAACAACGACCGCGATGAAGTTGAGCCAGAGATCTCTCCAGACGACATCCTGGTTCCAGTTGCTGGAATTCTTGACGTACTAGACAACTACGCGTTCGTTCGTACCAGCGGATACCTGCCAGGTAACAACGACGTCTACGTTTCGCTAGGACAGGTTAAGAAATACAACCTGCGCAAGGGTGACGCCGTAGTTGGCGCAATTCGTCAGCCCAAGGAAGGCGAAGGCCAGGGCCGTCAGAAGTTCAACGCAATCGTTCGCGTGGACTCAGTTAACGGCCAGACTTTGGAAGAAGCAGGAGCTCGTGTTGAGTTCGGCAAACTCACCCCGCTATACCCACAGGAGCGTTTGCGCCTGGAGACTGAATCGCAGAAGCTAAGCACTCGAATCATCGACCTAGTTTCACCAATCGGTAAGGGCCAGCGTGGCCTCATCGTTTCGCCGCCTAAGGCCGGTAAGACTCTCGTTCTTCAGGCAATTGCAAATGCAATTACCACCAACAATCCAGAAGTTCACATGATGGTGGTCTTGGTTGATGAGCGTCCGGAAGAAGTTACCGATATGCAGCGCACCGTCAAGGGCGAAGTTATTGCTTCAACCTTCGACCGCCCTGCAGAAGATCACACCACAGTTGCCGAGTTGGCAATTGAGCGCGCAAAGCGCTTGGTTGAACTTGGACACGACGTGGTTGTTTTGCTCGACTCGATTACGCGATTGGGTCGTGCCTACAACCTCAGCGCTCCGGCATCTGGCCGAATCCTTTCGGGTGGAGTTGACTCCGCTGCGCTTTATCCACCAAAACGTTTCTTCGGTGCCGCGCGAAACATTGAAAACGGCGGATCACTCACCATTCTCGCTACCGCTCTAGTTGAGACCGGTTCCAAGATGGACGAGATTATCTTCGAGGAGTTCAAGGGAACCGGAAACATGGAACTCCGTTTGTCTCGTGCACTTGCCGACAAGCGAATCTTCCCAGCGGTAGATGTAAACGCTTCGGGAACACGCCGCGAAGAAATGCTTATGGGCCCAGACGAGACCAAGGTCATCTGGAAACTTCGTCGCGCACTTGCCGGACTAGAACAGCAGCAGTCACTTGAGCTTGTGCTCAATCGTTTGAAAGAGACTTCAAGCAACGTTGAGTTCTTGATGCAGGTACAGAAGTCAATGCCGATTCCTTCTGGTTCAGACGGAGAGTAATTAATTGCTCGATTCGGTACAGGCACTATTAGCCGAGCACGCTGAACTTCAGGAAAAACTATCTGATTCCAGTGTGCACGCTAATCCTGCTCTGGCTAAAAAGCTCAACCGCCGTTACGCGGAGTTAAGCACCATCGTGGCTGCCTACAATTCGGTCTTGCAAATCACCGATGACCTAGCGGCAGCGAAGGAATTGGCCAAAGAAGACGAAGTCTTCGCCGAAGAGGTCACCAGCAACGAAGCCAAACTGGTTGAAGCAAGAGAAAAACTGCGCCGACTGCTGATTCCGCGCGATCCGGATGATGGGCGTGACGTGATCATGGAAATCAAAGCCGGTGAAGGTGGAGCCGAATCAGCGCTATTCGCTGCCGACTTACTCCGCATGTACATTCAGTACGCCAACTCAAAGGGTTGGAAGACCGAGATTCTCGACAAAAATGAATCTGACTTGGGTGGCTACAAAGACGTGCAATTGGCCATCAAGTCGAGCACTACCGACCCGGCTCAGGGTGTTTACGCACACCTGAAGTACGAGGGCGGTGTGCACCGAGTTCAGCGAGTACCGGTAACCGAAACTCAGGGCCGCATCCATACCTCAGCAGCTGGAGTATTGGTTTTCCCAGAAGTTGATGAACCTGAAGAAGTGGAAATCAGTCAGAATGATATTCGCATCGACGTTTATCGTTCATCCGGCCCTGGTGGTCAGTCGGTAAACACCACCGACTCTGCGGTAAGAATCACACACCTTCCAACCGGAATTGTGGTTTCGATGCAGAACGAAAAGTCGCAGTTGCAAAACCGTGAAGCTGCAATGCGAGTGCTTCGCGCTCGCATTTTGGCTGCTCAGCAAGAGGCACTTGAGGCCGAGCAGTCTGCAGCGCGTAAGTCGCAGGTTCGCACCGTTGACCGTAGCGAGCGAATTCGCACATACAACTTCCCAGAAAACCGCATCGCGGATCACCGCACCGGTTACAAGTCTTACAACCTAGACCAGGTAATGGATGGCGCACTCGAGCCAGTGGTTCAGTCTGCCATTCAAATGGATGAAGAAGCGCGACTAGCTGCGCTCGGTGCCGAAAAGTAACTAATGCTGCTTCGCGACGTGGTGACACACGCGGTTGAAAAACTGCAAAGCGTTGGCATCGAAAACCCCCAGGTTGATGTTGAACTGCTGGTTGGTCACGTGCTTGAAATTTCTCGAGGTCAAGTGCAGTCAGCTTTAATTGCAGATGCCACAATCGAAGACGACAAGCTCAAGCAGCTAAATGATTTATTCGGCCGCCGCTTCGCTCGGGAGCCGCTTCAGCATCTGACCGGAATTGCGTATTTCCGTCAGCTTGAACTTACTGTGGGAAGTGGCGTGTTTATTCCGCGGCCAGAAACCGAGACGGTAGCCCAAATTGCTATCGATGCTCTGCGCGCCGAAACGATTCCCGAACCTATTGCCATCGACCTCGGTACCGGAAGCGGTGCCATCGCATTAGCCATGCATACCGAAGTGCCAAATTCCCGAGTTTTTGCTGTGGAAAAATCACCCGAAGCATATATCTACAGCCGTCAGAATTTCGCCAAATATCCCGGTGCCCAACTGTTTCTGGGGGATTTGAGTGATTGCTTCAATGCATTGAACGGTTCGGCTTCAGTGGTGGTTTCGAATCCTCCTTACATTCCTATAGACATGGTGCCAATAGATCCCGAGGTTCATCTGCACGATCCGAGCCTGGCTCTCTATGGGGGAGTCGACGGGCTAGACGTAATTCGCCAGGTATCAATTACTGCTGCACGGTTGCTCCGACCAGGCGGAACACTCTTGATTGAGCATGCCGACACCCAATCGGCTCCGGTGTGTGAATTACTATTGGCAGATGGGTGGAATGAAGTTACTCCGCACAAGGATTTAACGGATCGATATCGTTCGGTGAGCGCGAAAAAGTAAGGAGCAGCGCAATGCAAAAAATTTTTGACTGCTCAGTTGACACTGACTTACTCACCGGAATGCGTCTTGCTAAAGTTGCGCTTCAGCGCAATCAATTGGTTGTACTTCCAACCGATACTGTTTATGGAATCGCTGCCGATGCATTCTCACCATCCGGAGTCCAAGCTCTACTCGACGCAAAAGGTAGAACTGCACAGTCTCCGCCACCGGTTTTGATTGGCAACATTGACACTCTAAAAGCACTTGCCGATTACGTTCCTGAGATTGCACTTAAGCTCGCCGAAGTTTTTTGGCCAGGCGCGCTGACCATGATTCTTAAGGCGCAACCGGCTCTCTCCTGGGAGCTAGGTGATACTAAAGGAACCGTAGCGCTGAGGATGCCTGATCACAAAATTGCGCTTGCACTTTTAGCCGAGACTGGACCGCTTGCAGTATCTAGTGCCAACCTAACCGGAGAGCCCGCTGCCACCACCTGCCAACAGGCAGTCGAATATCTAGAAAAGAGTGTTGAAGTATTTCTTGATGCTGGAAACTCTCCGAAGGGTGAGGCCTCCACAATTCTGGACCTAACCTCAATTACCCCAGAGAATCCGGATGGCAAGATTCGAATCGTTAGATTAGGCGCGTTAAAGAAGGCAAAGATCAAATCGGTAGTTGGCGATTTGTTGACAGAAGAGAAGTAATGCGCGCCTACGTCTTGATTGCTTTGATTGCTGCGGTGGTTACCTACCTGGCAACCTGGGCAACACTCAAGGTGAGCCACAAATACAAGCTTTATCCTCAGATTCGAGCTCGCGATGTGCACACCAGGCCGACTCCTCGTCTTGGTGGCGTGGCGATGTTCGTCGGGTTTTTGGTGGCCATGGGTGCGGCCGGCTTATTTGGCTGGTTCCGCAGTGTTTTCGCAGACCCGATTCACATAGTAGCCATAGTGGCGGCTGCGGCGATAATCACGGTCATCGGTTTCCTAGATGACCTCTACGACCTCGACTGGACCCTGAAGCTAGCCGGGCAATTTGTGGTGGCTGGTGTTCTAGCTTGGCAGGGTGTTCAGATAGTGTCGCTGCCAATTGGCGGCCTCACGATAGGAAGTTTCGGCACCTCGCTGGTGGCCACAGTATTTCTAACCGTATTGGTTATGAACGCGGTTAATTTCATTGATGGACTCGATGGCTTGGTAAGTGGCGTTGCGCTAATTGGTACACTCACCTTTTTTGGTTACACGTACTTGCTGGCACAAAAAACATCACCGACTAATTACTTCAATATCGCCAGTTTGATTTCAGCGATCGTGATTGGAATGTGCATCGGGTTTCTTCCTCACAACTGGCGCCCAGCAAAAATCTTTATGGGCGACTCAGGAGCGATGCTCCTTGGCCTACTCATGGCAACCTCAGCGCTCACCGTAACCGGTCAAATTGATCCGCATATGGTTGGCAGAGATGATTTGCTACCTGCGTTTATTCCGCTAATACTTCCGCTGGCAATTTTGATTTTGCCACTGCTAGATTTTTCGCTCGCTGTGCTTAGAAGGTTGCGCGCTGGTAAGTCACCTTTTGCAGCAGATCGCCAGCACCTGCATCACCGGCTACAAGATTTAGGGCACGGCCACGTTGGTTCGGTATTGGTCTTCTACATCTGGACCGCATTGATTTCTGTGAGTTGTCTGTTGTTCTTCTTCTGGACTTGGGAAGCAATCTTGATCTTCGATTTGGTTGGAGTAATCTTGGCTACCACTTACACGGTGTGGCCAATAATTCGAATGCGACAGAAAGCGAAACTAAATGCCTAGTGCAAGTGAACAGCTGTTTACTCGTGTGTTAAAACAAGGCGCGTTACTTATCGGCGCAATTGCGGTCATCGGCGGGGTCATCGGCTTCTTGATTGCGGCTGTCGCAGGTTTGGTGAGTGCCCTGATTGGGGCAGGAATGGCTCTGGTTTTTGTCTCGATGACAGCGCTCAGCGTTTGGCTCGGTGGGAGGCTTTCTCTCGGCGGTTTCTTTGGGGTGGTGCTTGGAGGTTGGATTGCCAAACTCCTGCTCTTCATCGTGCTGGTGGTTGTACTCAAAGAGGCAACCTTTATCGTTGGACCAATTCTGTTCGTCTGCATCGTGCTTTCGGTGATTGGTAGCCTGGCGCTTGACGCAATTGTTGTGCTCAAGACCCGAATTCCCACGGTTGGCTCTTGATCTAAAAATTCATCGACCGATGGTCGGGAAACCGCATTTTGGCGGGGTTTCATGCTGTTAGAATGACTCTCAGAACGGGGCAAAATTCCGTTCAAACACCCCAATCGCCGCGAGTGTTTTCACTTGCCCCGACACAGGAGCTTGCGCTGTTAGCTAATCTCGTGAACCTGCTTCCATATGCAGCCAGCTCTGAGGAGTCAGGCGGTTTTCACGCTCCTTCGATCATGGAGTTCTACCCAGAGATTGTTGCTTTCGAGGGCACACCTTTTGCTTTGAATCGAATCATGTTGATTCGTTTATTGGTCACCGCATTGATTTTGGTGATTTTCTGGCTCTGGTCAGGAAAATTCAAGAAGGCCTATAAGACTGGGCAGTTAGTGCCAAGCCGTTTCCAGCTGCTAGGCGAAATCTCTCTCAACTTTGTGCGCAAATCGATTGCGCACGATCAACTGGGTGAAAAAGATGGCGACCGCTTCTTGCCGCTTCTAACCACAATTTTCTTTGTGGTTCTTGGAATGAACATCACAGGAATCATTCCGGGCTTGAACATCGCAGGAACATCGGTAATTGGTTTGCCGATTGTGCTCGCACTAGCCGCTTACGTGACTTTCATTTACGCCGGTGTCAGAAAGCATGGCGGACACTTCTTCAGCGCTGCTCTTTTTCCAGCAGGAGTTCCGAAAGCATTCTTAGTATTGGTAACTCCAATTGAATTGCTTTCAACCTTTATTCTTCGTCCGGTGACTCTGGCTCTTCGTTTGACCATGAACATGATCGCGGGCCACTTGCTTCTAGTGCTTTGCTTCTCGGCAACCCAGTTCTTCCTCTTCAATGCAGATGGATTCTTCAAGCTGTTTGGAGCGGGTACATTCCTGTTCGGTTTCGCCTTCACGGTCTTTGAGATTTTGGTGGCGTTCTTGCAGGCTTACGTATTTACTCTTCTAACCACGGTCTACATTCAGTTGGCCTTGGCAGATGAACACTAAGAACTAGCAACCGTTAGTTCTAAACCACGGAAGGAAATAACAAGTGGACGTAACAAACATCGCCGCA
>JACCDK010512178.1_pt1 | contig 18924 bp, 20 predicted proteins | sample 7445871 | NCBI WGS metagenome assembly JACCDK01 (sample SAMN15323436, study PRJNA562643) | freshwater metagenome | isolation source: river surface water | place: USA:Blue River Watershed | collected 2017-08-15
AACCATCTTCGGCGTAATCAAGCAAGGCCTTGAAGAATGGAGGTTGCACGCTTTCCAAGTAGCTCTTGGCTTCTCGGATGATGTGACGCGCCACAAACTCGGGCGTATCTTCAAACATGTGAATGAAGCCATGCAACTCGCGCAAGATGTCGTTGGGCAAGTGACGCGAGGTTTTGGTCTCGCCGTACACATAGATGGGTACGTCGGCATTCTTGCGACGCACCTCTTCAATGAAGTTGCGCAGGTTCAACACTGCGGGGTCTAAATCGGGCCCTGGCGTGAACTCTTCGTCGTCGATCGACAAAATGAAGGCACTGGCTCGCGACTGTTGCTGCGCGAACTGGCTCAAGTCTCCATAGCTCGTGGCGCCCATGACCTCATAGCCCTCGCCTTCGATGGCTTCGGCCAATGCACGAATGCCCAAGCCAGAGGTGTTTTCAGAACGAAAATCCTCGTCAATGATGACAATGGGAAAGAGAAATTTCATGCGGGACTCCGAGCGTTTCTAGCTTGAAAAAAACAACAGCGACGAAGTGTACTCGCCCACTGCTACAATAGCCGGCTCTGGAGCGATGGATGAGTGGTTTAAGTCGCACGCCTGGAAAGCGTGTGTGGGTTAATAGCCCACCGCGGGTTCGAATCCCGCTTGCTCCGCCAAAATAAAAGCCCTTGCTGTGCAGCAAGGGCTTTTTTCTTGTGTATCCCAGCGCTTTCACGGCCAAGCTTAGCTGCTGCTCTCTTGTGCTTTCTTGATGACGTTTTTGGCATCTGCGTTGCTGTTGGCTGCGGCAGAGCTGATGGGGTTTTGAATCACCAAACCCAACAGGCGTGCGCCATGTTCGACCGCAATCGAACCATAAGAAATATCGCCCTGCACCACTGAATCCTTGTGGAACTCCACGCGTTCTGCAGCGTAAATGTTGCCCTCTACCTTACCGGCCACCATCACACGGTGGGCGGTGATGTCACCTGAGACTTCACCGGTCTTACCAATAGCCACCGTGACCTTGTTGTCTTTGGTGGTCTCGATGTTTCCGACTACTTTGCCATCGATGCGCACGCTGTCGAGCAGCACCAAACGGCCATAAATTTGCGTGGTACGCCCAATGATCGTGTCGAAGCGCTCCTGAGAGGGAGAGAGTGATTTGTCTTTGAGCTTTTCAAACATGTCTGACCTTTGTGAACAGCCTGTCGATCACTGCGCACTGGCCGAGGCAGTTTGCAACAACATTTGTGTCGGATTGAGAACACGTTCATTGCGAATCACTTCGTAATGCAAGTGAGGCCCCGTCGATCGGCCCGTGTTACCCAGCTGCGCAATGGTGTCACCACGCTGAACTTTTTGCCCCACCTCGACCAAACGTTTGCTCAAGTGGGCATAACGGGTGATAAAGCCTTCAATGTGAGTGATTTCAACCACGTTGCCGTAGGAGCCATCCCAAGCGGATCGACTGACCGTTCCGGCGGCTGTGGCGACGATCGGGGTACCCACCTCAGCGACAAAATCCAACCCCTCATGCATGGCCAGTTGCCCAGTGAAAGGGTCATTTCGGATGCCAAAACCACTGGTAATGCGGAAATCTTTGCTGAGGGGAACACCCGTAGGCAAGGCATGTAACCAGCTCAATTGAGTCGACCAACTTTGAGCCATGGTTTTCACCGCAGCTTGAGTTTGCGAAAACTCATCCATGGCAACAGTGAAATCTTGGTGAAGATCGTGCGAATTGGACGAAGAAAAATGCGGGGCAACCCACGGTCCCCCCTTCGCATCTTCCTTTTTACTGAACTTGTCACGCAAATTGGTAGGCGTCGCAATGTCCATGAAACGATTTTTCAAAGATTCCAACTGCCGAATTTCTTGAACCGTGGTGTTCATGGTTTGGCGCAAAGCCGCCAAGCGTTCGCGATAGACCGCCTCAACCTTTTGCTGCTCAGCCTCAGTCGTCACTCCGCCCATGCTGCGGGCAAGACTGGGGCTCATCTCAATTGCAATACGAAATCCAATGAAATGAAGAAGGACACCAAATGCAACCAATACAAACGCCGCCGCACACACAGCCATTAGCACTTTTTGTGCGGTAATCGAAATAGTTCGCACCGAGCCGGTGGGCCCTGATACCCACATCAGTTGCATAGATCGCTCCGGGAAAAAATTAACCATGGACTGCAAGATCTTCGCAGCCAAAAAGTGATTGTAGGAGGTCTCTGGCTATGAGTCATGAGATTTTTTTACCATCAAAAATTCCGATAAAGATCTATAAAAAGTAAATTATTTATTGTTATTTAGTTAAATTTAATCGAATTCAAGCCGTGTAAATAATGAAAAAATACCTTCATGAAAATCCTCTGGCTTGAAGACGATACCCCCCTGCCCCGCGCCGAATTAGCGCAACCCGCCGGAACCGCGCTTGCAGGGTTGGTGGCTGCGGGTGGCGGGTTGTCTGTTGAACGCCTGATCGAGGCGTATGCGCAAGGCTTGTTTCCATGGTTCAGCGAGGGGCAGCCGGTCTTGTGGTGGTCTCCTGACCCACGCATGGTGCTCAACACCCAGCACTTTCAGCTACATCGCTCATTTCGCAAAACATTGCAAAAATTCGTGAATGATCCCGAATGTGAAATTCGAATCGACCACGATTTTTCATCCGTGATTCGCCATTGCGCATCCACCCCCCGGAAAGGACAACCCGGAACCTGGATCGTCGATGACATGATTCAAGCCTATGAAGCCCTGCACCAGGCTGGTTACGCACACAGTGTCGAAACATGGTCTCAGGGACGCATGATCGGGGGGTTGTATTGCGTCTCGATCGGTGACACTTTGTTTGGCGAATCGATGTTTGCGCATCAAACAGATGCATCCAAAATTGCCCTAGCCGCTTTGGTAGCCTTCGCCAGAACCCAAGATTTAGCTTGGATCGACTGCCAGCAAAACACATCGCATTTGGCATCGTTCGGCGCACGAGAAGTGCCACGCAGTCAGTTTCTCACCTGGGTACGCGGCGCGCCTAAGATAAGCGATAGGAACTGGACATTTGACCCGTCATCCTGGCACACTGTGATACCGATGAAAGAAGACTTGTGACTCACGCCCGTGACTTACCTCTGCAAACCGTGCAGTTTTATGCCACGGCGCCCTATGCTTGTAGCTATCTGCCTGAGCAAACAGCGCGCTCGCAAGTAGCGACACCTAGCCACTTGATTAACAACGAGGTTTATTCTGATCTCGTTCACCAAGGCTTTCGACGCAGCGGTCTTTTCACCTACCGTCCTTATTGCGACAGTTGCCAGGCATGCATACCCCTGCGCATTGACGCCCAAGCCTATCGCCCCACACGCAGCCAAAGGCGTGCTTGGCGGCAGCATCAAGACTTGGATGTTCGAATTTTAAAGTTGGGCTTTGAACCCGAACACTACGCACTCTATCTTCGCTACCAGACCTTGCGTCACGCAGGTGGCGGCATGGATGAAGACAGCACCGAGCAATACACACAGTTTCTACTGCAAAGCCGGGTCAACAGCCGGTTGATCGAATTTAGGGAAAAACCAATCGATGGCCAATCCCTTGGCTTGCTGAAAATGGTGTCGATCGTCGATGTGCTGAATGACGGTATTTCAGCCGTTTACACTTTTTATGATCCTGAGGACGCTGCAAGTTATGGCACCTACAACGTGATGTGGCAAATTGAACAAGCAAAAAGCCTTGGTATGCGATATTTGTACCTTGGCTACTGGATCAAGGAAAGTTCAAAAATGAACTACAAATCCGGTTTTCATCCCCACCAACGCTTGATATCAGGAGAGTGGAAGAATTCTGATTTCACATGATAAAATTAGGTCATGCGTAAATCCACTGTGCCAGCCACGCCCAATATCCAAGTCATTGAGCGCATGTTCACGCTGATTGATGTCTTGGCCTCCAGAGAGGAAGCCATATCGCTTAAGGAAATCAGTGAGCGAACAGGGCTTCATCCCTCGACTACCCACCGCATATTGAACGATTTAGCAGTCGGTCGTTTTGTCGACCGTCCTGAAGCTGGAAGCTACCGCCTCGGCATGCGCTTGCTGGAACTGGGCAACCTTGTCAAAGGTCGCTTGAACGTGCGCGATGTGGCGTTTCAACCCATGCGCGAATTACACAAACTGATCCAGCAACCAGTCAACCTCAGTGTCCGTCAAGGCGATGAAATTGTCTATGTTGAACGTGCTTTCAGCGAACGCTCCGGAATGCAAGTGGTACGTGCTATTGGTGGACGCGCACCGTTACATCTGACTTCAGTAGGCAAGCTTTTTTTAGCCATGGATGACGCGCAACGTGTTCGCGCCTACGCCACGCGGACCGGACTCAGTGGCCAAACCCGAAACAGTTTGACACAGTTGCCCGCGCTGGAGCGCGAACTTTCTAAAGTTCGCCAATATGGTGTGGCTCGCGACAACGAAGAACTTGAACTCGGCGTGCGCTGCATGGCTTCTGGCATCTACGATGACCAAGGGAAATTGGTTGCGGGTTTGTCAATTTCAGCCCCGGCCGATCGCTTGGACGAAAGTTGGCTACCCAAGCTGCAAACAACCACCCAAGCTATTTCTTACGCCATGGGTTACAAAGAAAATCAAAGCTAAAGCTTCGTTTGGAGCAACAAAAAAGCCGGCATCTGCCGGCTTTTTTAATAAGAGGACAGTCAAGTTAGGTTTGAGGGCGAGCGCCGTGGTTCGTCTCCACCCACTTGCGTACACGCTCTGCATCGCCGATGCGGCTGAGCTTGCCTGCTGAATCTAGAAACACCATGATCAATTTACGGCCCGCTACTTTGGCTTGCATGACCAAGCATTGGCCCGCTTCAGAGATATAGCCAGTTTTTTGCAAACCAATGTCCCAATTCGGATTCTTGACCAAACGGTTTGTGGTGTTGTACTGCAAGGTGCGGTTACCTACCTCAACTTTGTAGCTGGGTGAGGTGGATAGCTCTCGCAAAGTCGCATCGTGGTAGGCGTTACCCACCAATGTTGCCAGGTCTTTGGCGCTAGATTGGTTTTGGCTCGACAAGCCAGTGGGTTCGATATAACGCGTATCGCGCATACCCAGTTGTGCCGCCTTGGCATTCATCAACTCAACAAATGAAGACATTCCACCAGGATAGGTACGACCCAATGCGTGGGCGGCTCTATTCTCGCTCGCCATCAGCGCTAAATGCAACAACTCACCCCGGGATAAAGTGGCGCCAACGCGCAAGCGCGAGCTGCTGCCCTTCTCTGTATCTACATCATCTTGTGTAATGGTGATCGACTCATCCATCGGCAACTTAGCTTCACTGATGATCAATCCAGTCATTAACTTGGTGATAGAGGCAATTGGCAAAACGGCTTGATCGTTTTTGCTCAGCAATACCTCGTGCGTGTCTTGATCAATCACATACGCCACGCTGGATTTCAAATCCAAGATATCGCTGGTTGCATGCAGGCCAGCTTTTTGCCCAAAGGAAGGAACAACACGCGCAGCTTTGATGGCGGGACGACGAACATGCGCTTTCAAGACGGTCGGTTTCGACTTTTGAACTGTCGATTTTTTGTTTGTCGTTGCAGCTTCTACGTGCATGACACACATCGATGTCAACAACCCAATTGAGGTAGCAATTAGCAATCGTTTCAAGAGGTGTTCCTTAAGCTTGAAAAACATATTGCGTAAAGTCTAACAAAAAAATAAAAGTCACGCAAGATCAAAGACTTGCGTGACCTATTTAAAAAAAAAGAGAGGACTTGGTGTTCGGCTTTAGCCTTGAGCCGCGACTCGATCCGATTTACTTTGTAATTTATTTAAGGCACTCAGATACGCCTTGGCAGAGGCCACCACGATATCAGGATCAGAGCCGACACCATTCACTACCCGGCCGCTGTTTTGCAGTCGTACCGTGACTTCGCCTTGACTTTCCGTTGATCCGCTGATGGCGTTGACCGAATAAAGGACCATCTCTGCGCCACTTTTGACATGAGACTCAATTGCCTTGAGGGAGGCATCGACAGGTCCATTGCCGTCAGAGTCACCCTTGACTTCCTTGCCTGCCACAGTGAAAACCACGCTCGCATGGGGACGCTCGCCGGTTTCACTGTGTTGCGACAATGACACAAAAGTGAACTGTTCGCTGGCACTGTCAGCGGACTCCTCGCTCACCAAAGCCAAGATGTCTTCATCAAAAATTTCGCTTTTACGATCGGCGAGTTCCTTGAACTTGGCGAATGCGGTGTTGATGTCCGACTCGCTTTCCATCTGCACACCCAAGTCTTCCAAGCGTTGTTTGAACGCGTTACGACCACTGAGCTTACCAAGCACGATTTTGTTAGCGCTCCAGCCGACATCTTCTGCACGCATGATCTCGTAGGTATCGCGTGCTTTCAAGACGCCGTCTTGGTGAATGCCCGACGCGTGTGCGAATGCATTGGCACCCACCACCGCCTTGTTGGGTTGCACCACAAAGCCCGTGGTTTGGCTGACCATGCGACTGGCTGCCACGATTTGCTTGGTATCGATGTTCAAGTCGAGGTTGAAATAGTCGCGACGGGTTTTGATCGCCATGACCACTTCTTCCAGCGAGCAGTTACCCGCACGCTCCCCCAAACCATTGATCGTGCACTCGACCTGGCGGGCACCACCAATCTGCACCCCAGCCAACGAGTTGGCGACAGCCATGCCCAAATCGTTGTGGCAATGCACCGACCAAATGGCTTTGTCGCTGTTGGGTACACGCTCGCGCAAGGTTTTGATGAAGTTGCCATACAGCTCAGGGATGGCGTAACCCACGGTGTCTGGAATGTTGATGGTGGTCGCACCTTCGGCAATCACCGCCTCCACCACGCGGCCCAAAAAGTCCATCTCGCTGCGGTAGCCATCTTCTGCACTGAACTCAATGTCACCGACCAAATTGCGGGCAAATCGCACCGATTGTTTGGCTTGTTCGAGCACTTGTTCAGGCGACATGCGCAACTTCTTCTCCATGTGTAAAGGAGACGTCGCGATGAACGTGTGAATCCGTGCGCTGTTGGCACCCTTCAGAGCCTCCGCCGCACGGCTGATGTCGCGGTCGTTGGCACGCGACAAGGAACAAATGGTGGAGTCTTTGATGGCGTTGGCGATGCCTTGCACGGCTTCGAAATCACCATTCGAACTGGCCGCAAAACCCGCTTCAATGACATCGACCTTCAGACGCTCCAACTGACGCGCAATGCGCAGTTTTTCGTCGCGCGTCATCGAAGCGCCAGGCGACTGTTCGCCGTCTCGCAAGGTGGTGTCAAAAATGATGAGTTTGTCGGTCATGGTAGGACTCCTGGATTCCTAAAAAACTTGCAACGTTTGATACAACCCCAAAGCAAAAGGCCCGCTGCAAGTGCATACGGGCCTTGTGGGGTTTGCGCGTGCGCTACCAACTCCGCCCGTTGGGGGATAGAAGCAGTAGAGCCAGCGAAAAATTTGTCATGTCTGGAATTTAGCACAAAGCCAACGCCTTTTCAGGCGGGGCTGTCTCATTTGTGCAAACCTTCTTCGTCGGGTTCATCGGTGGACGTGCTGATGACGCTGGTTTGCATACCTTTGGCTCGGCGCCAGGCGTACAACACATAGCCGCTCAAACCGTACATCATGAACAAGGCAAACAGGACAATGGGCGGATGGATGTTGATCACGCCAATGACCAAGGCCAACATGACAATCACCGCAAATGGCACGCTCTTTTTCATTTGAACGTCTTTGAAGCTATAGAACGGGACATTGGTCACCATGGTCAAGCCTGCGTACAAACAGACGGCAAACATCAGCCACATCACGTCCGCGCCTTGGTAGCCCATGTCGTTGAGCAACCAGATAAAGCCCATCACCAAGGCGGCAGCCGCAGGTGACGGCAATCCTTGGAAAAAACGACGGTCGACCACGGCCGTGTTCACATTGAAGCGAGCCAAACGCAAGGCCGCACAAGAGATGTACACGAACGCAGCCATCCACCCCCAACGTCCTGCCCCTTTCAAGGCCCACTCATAGCAAATCAAGGCAGGCGCAGCGCCAAACGAGACCATATCGGCCAAAGAATCCATCTGCTCACCAAAGGCACTCTGGGTATTGGTCATGCGGGCCACACGGCCATCCAAACTGTCGAGCACCATCGCACAAAACACGCCAATGGCAGCCATTTCAAAGCGATCATTCATGGCCATGACGATGGCGTAAAACCCGCCAAACAAAGCCGCCAAGGTAAACAAATTGGGTAAGACATAAATGCCTTTGCTGGGCTTACGAGGCACGTATTCCTCTGTTTGATCTTGTGAATCTGACATTCGTCGAGCTCCGAAAATTAGGCCTAGAGTGTAAGCGCTGCGTCAAGCAGCATTAAAAATGACAAAGGCCACCGAAGTGGCCTTTGTGGACACAACCAGCGAATGCTTAGTTGCGGGTTTGATCCACCAGTTTGTTCTTGGAAATCCAAGGCATCATGGCGCGCAATTTAGCACCCACGGTCTCGATGGCATGCTCAGCATTCAAGCGACGACGTGCGGTCATGCTTGGGTAGTTGGTTTTACCTTCCAAGATGAACATCTTGGCGTACTCACCGGTCTGGATACGCTTCAAGGCAGCACGCATGGCTTCGCGTGATTGCTCATTGATCACTTCGGTGCCGGTCACGTATTCGCCATACTCTGCGTTGTTGGAGATGGAGTAATTCATGTTGGCGATACCGCCTTCGTACATCAAGTCGACGATCAACTTCAACTCGTGCAAACATTCGAAATAAGCCATTTCTGGGGCGTAACCAGCTTCTGTCAAAGTCTCGAAGCCCATCTTCACCAGTTCAACCGCACCGCCGCACAACACAGCTTGCTCGCCGAACAAGTCGGTCTCGGTTTCTTCTTTGAAGTTGGTTTCGATGATGCCCCCCTTGCCACCACCGTTGGCCATCGCGTAGCTCAAAGCCAAGTCACGGGCTTTGCCAGACTTGTCTTGATAAACCGCGATCAACGAGGGAACGCCGCCACCTTTGAGGTACTCAGAGCGCACGGTGTGACCTGGGCCTTTGGGGGCGACCATGATCACGTCCAAATCGGCGCGTGGCACCACTTGGTTGTAGTGCACGTTGAAACCGTGCGCAAACGCCAAAGTGGCGCCTTGCTTCATGTTGGGAGCCACGTTGTTGTTGTACACCTCGGGGATGTTTTCGTCAGGCAACAAGATCATGACCAAGTCAGCGGCTTTCACAGCATCGTTGACTTCCATCACGGTCAAACCAGCCTTGGCCACTTTGTCCCATGAAGCACCGCCCTTGCGCAGACCGACCACAACTTTGACGCCGCTTTCATTCAAGTTTTGTGCGTGCGCATGGCCTTGCGAGCCGTAGCCGATGATGGCCACTGTTTTGCCTTTGATGAGGGACAGATCACAATCTTTGTCGTAAAAAACTTTCACGGGGTTCTCCTAAAAAATACTTCGAAAAAAGGGTTGGAATTTAAACGCGCAAGATGCGCTCACCACGGCCAATGCCACAAGCGCCCGTGCGAACAGTTTCAAGAATTGCGCTGCGGTCAATCGCTTCCAAGAACGCATCGTTCTTGGACAGGTCACCCGTCAACTCAATGGTGTAGCTCTTCTCAGTCACATCAATGATGCGTCCACGGAAGATATCGGCCATGCGTTTCATTTCTTCACGCTCTTTGCCAACTGCGCGGACCTTCACCAACATGAGCTCACGCTCGGTGTATGCGCCTTCGGTCAGGTCTACCACCTTGACCACTTCGATGAGGCGGTTCAAGTGTTTGGTGATCTGTTCAATCACGTCATCCGAACCATGGGTCTGGATGGTCATGCGCGAAAGGCTGGCGTCTTCTGTCGGCGCTACGGTCAGAGATTCGATGTTGTAACCACGGGCTGAGAACAAACCCACCACACGCGACAACGCGCCAGGTTCGTTCTCCAGCATCAGGGAAATGATGTGTTTCATGTCTGCCTCTCCCCGATCACAAATCTTCGCTGCCGAGCAGCATTTCGGTGATGCCCTTACCGGCCTGCACCATCGGAAATACGTTCTCCGTGGGGTCAGTCCGGAAGTCCATGAAGACCGTGCGATCCTTCAACCGACGCGCTTCACGGATGGCGGGCTCAACATCCTCAGGACGCTCAATCAACATGCCCACGTGGCCATAGGCCTCTGCCAACTTGACAAAGTCAGGCAAGGCATCCATGTAACTACTGCTGTAACGGCCAGAATATTCAATTTCTTGCCACTGACGCACCATGCCGAGATATCGGTTGTTGAGAGCCATCACCTTGATAGGTGTGTTGTACTGAAAACAGGTGGAGAGTTCTTGGATACACATTTGCACCGAGCCTTCACCTGTCACGCAATAAACCTCGCTGTCAGGCTTGGCCAGTTTGATGCCCATGGCGTAAGGAATGCCCACGCCCATGGTGCCCAGACCACCCGAGTTGATCCAACGACGTGGCTCGTCAAAGCCGTAGTACTGAGCGGCCCACATTTGATGCTGCCCCACGTCGGACGTGACGTACGTGTCAGTGCCCTTGGTCAACTTGTGCAAGGTTTCGATGACGTACTGTGGCTTGATGACCTCGGTGTTACCGCGGTCGTATTTCAAGCAGTCACGCTTGCGCCATGATTCGATGGTGTCCCACCAACCGGCCAAAGCACCGGCATCGGGTTTCAAACCAGATTCTTTGATCATGTCGATCATTTCGACCAACACGTCTTTCACGTCGCCCACGATCGGAATGTCAACCTTCACGCGCTTCGAAATACTCGAAGGGTCAATGTCGATGTGGATGATTTTGCGTTCGTTTTGCGCGAAGTGTTTGGGGTTGCCAATGACGCGATCGTCAAAGCGAGCGCCAACGGCCAGCAACACGTCGCAGTTTTGCATGGCGTTGTTGGCTTCGATCGTGCCGTGCATTCCCAACATACCCAAAAACTTGGGTTGACTGGCTGGGTAGGCGCCCAAGCCCATCAAGGTGTTGGTCACGGGGTAACCCAACATGTCGACCAGGGTGCGTAACTCTTGTGACGCATTGCCCAGCAGCACGCCACCACCGGTGTAAATGTATGGGCGCTTAGCCGCCATCAATAACTGCAAGGCTTTGCGAATTTGCCCCCCATGCCCTTTGCGCACAGGGTTGTATGAGCGCATTTGAACTTCAGCGGGATAGCCTTCGTATGGCGTTTTCTTAAACGACACATCCTTGGGAATGTCCACCACCACAGGGCCCGGACGGCCGCTGCGCGCGATGTGAAAAGCTTTCTTCATGGTGAGCGCCAAATCGCGCACATCTTTCACCAGAAAGTTGTGTTTAACGATGGGACGCGTGATGCCCACGGTGTCACACTCTTGAAAGGCATCCAAACCGATCGCGTGCGTAGGCACTTGACCCGTGATGATGACCATCGGAATACTGTCCATGTACGCCGTGGCGATGCCAGTCACGGCATTGGTCACACCGGGCCCCGATGTCACCAAAGCCACGCCCACGTCGCCGGTGGCGCGCGCATAGCCGTCGGCCGCGTGCACGGCAGCTTGCTCGTGGCGAACTAACACGTGTTGAATCGTGTCTTGCTTGTAAAGAGCGTCGTAAATGTAGAGAACTGAACCACCGGGATAACCCCAAACGTGTTGCACGTTTTCAGCTTGGAGCGCCTTCACGAGGATTTCGGCGCCCATCAGTTCTTGCGAGTGTCCGCCAGCAGCGGATGCGGAATGCGATTCCGACTTTGTGTGATCCATTTTTGTACCTTTTTAACCTGAGTGAATTTCGTCAACGAAAAACCTTGGGTGCTTCTTTGCGAACCCTTGTGGGACTGCATCGAAACTTTGGACCTTCAGCCATGGACGCATGGTTCGCGTCGGACCCAGACCCGTTTGCCTTTTTTTGTCGAATTGCAACCTGCGATTATGGCATCAACCCACATGCAATCAGACTTGGACACACAAAAACCCTTCTAGGTGCCATAATCGCGCCGGTTTCAACCTTGAACTTTCGTCAGTGGCTACAGAACAAGAACTGTCCAACTTCCTCAAAAGCGTGGAAAAACGAGCCTTCAAACGCTCGGTGTATCACGTTCGAGATGACGAAGCCGCTCTAGACATCGTTCAAGACAGCATGATGAAGCTCGCTGAGCACTACGGGGACAAGCCTGCTGAAGAACTTCCCATGCTTTTTCACCGAATACTGTCCAATACCACCTTAGATTGGTTTCGTCGAAATAAAACCCGCAAGGCACTTTTCAGTAATTTCAGCGATTTTGACGCTGACGGAAAAGACGAAGGAGAATTTGATCTTTTAGAGTCACTCGCCATTGACAATGACTCTCAAACCACTCAAAGTGCCCAAGATTCGTTTGAAAGCACCACAAAGGTGCATGAAATAGAAGAGGAAATACAAAATCTACCCCCGCGTCAACGAGAAGCGTTTCTTCTGCGTTATTGGGAGGATCTAGATGTTTCCGAGACAGCAGCAGCAATGGGCTGCTCAGAAGGCAGCGTTAAAACTCACTGCTCGCGGGCAGTCCTAGCGCTCAGCAAGGCGCTCAAACTAAAAGGAATTCAACTATGACAGACACCGTAAAAATCCAAGACCAAATTGGCTTACGCATCGCTGCCCAGTTGAACTCGGCCAGCCTTGAACTGCCACACGACATCTCTGAACGCTTGCGTGCAGCTCGAACCCGGGCTGTTGCAGCACGCCTAATGCCGCAAACCAAACTGCAATCTATTCATGGGGTGACCCACCAAAACGGGGTTGGTTTGCTGAACTTCGGCGATGAAGGACTGAACATTTGGAGCCGGCTAGCATCATTGCTGCCTTTAATTGCTTTAATCGCTGGCTTAGCCATGATTCAAAATATCATGGACGACGACCGCGCCAACGAGTTGGCCGAAGTAGATGCTGCCTTGCTGATAGACGATTTGCCCCCATCTGCCTATGCAGATCCGGGATTTCTTCAATTCTTGAAGAACCCTATCGCTATCAATGAATCGAAGGAATAACGACCGTATGCGCTTGGTTCGCACACCACCGCTTTTACAGCACTGGACTCAGCTCTTGGTGTGCTGTGCGTTAGGTCTGTCTGCGACTTGGGTCAATGGGCAAACAGCCACGTCAACAGCCCCTGCGGCAACAGCGCCAAGCCTTCCAGGCCGCCCACTCTGGATGGATTTGTCAGAGTCCCAACAACAAGCACTCGCCCCACTGGTCCAGTTGTGGCCCACGATGACAGAGCCACATAAGCGCAAATGGTTGGCGCTTTCACAAAACTTTGCTCAGCTATCTGCTGATGAACAAAGCACCCTGCAAAGTCGTATGCGCGAATGGGCGGCTCTAAGTCCTCAACAGCGCACAGCTGCGCGTCTGAATTTTGCAGGAGCCCAACAACTTCCTTCAGAAGATAAAAAAGCCAAATGGGAAGCGTATCAAGCGCTGTCGCCTGAAGCAAAGCAAAAGTTGGCAGCACAGCAGACGAAGCCCGTCATAGGAGCAGCCCCAGCGGTCAAACCTGTCGCCCCAGCTAAGCTAGCCACTCCGCCTGTAGCAACCAGTAATAAAGCATTACCTCGGATCGCCACCGACCAAGCAGCGCCGGCCACTTTGCTTCCAGCGCCTCTCAACACAACTACTGCACCTCCACCCGCCTCGCCCGAGGGCTCCTCTACGCCCCAATGATGTTGGAATTGCGCGCGCCGAGCCTGCTTCGCCGCATGGCCTGTTGGATTTATGAGGGGCTGCTGATTTTTGGCGTACTTTTCATTTCAGGATACCTCTTTAGCACCCTCAGTCAATCGCGCCATGCGCTTGACAATCGCCACGGACTTCAAGCTTTTCTGTTCTTAGTAGTCGGCATTTATTTCACATGGTTTGGCCATAAAGGACAAACGCTGGCCATGAAAACTTGGCACATACGATTGGTCGACACTGAAGGGCAAGCACTGACTCAAAAACGTGCATTGCTGCGCTATTTGCTGAGCTGGGTTTGGTTTATTCCGCCACTCGCAGTGATCGCTCCTTTTTCACTAGCTGCTGGAGAAACAGCCGTCTTACTCCTCGGATGGGTTGCAGTCTGGGCGGTTCTCAGCCGCTTTCACCCGCAGCAACAGTTTTGGCACGATGCAATGGCAGGCACGCGCTTGATCAGCTCCGAGCCGCCAACAACTGCTTGACCCATTACAGTTGACGGCATGAGTGCAAATCCACAAAAAAACAGAACAGGGCTGAACCGCGTTTGGCATGCGTTGGGCTATTCCATCAGCGGTCTGCGCGCAGCCTGGCACGAAAAGGCCTTTCGGCAAGAAGCCTTAGCCGCTGTTGTATTGATCCCCGCTTCCTTTTACATAGGTCAATCTTGGCTCGAGGTCGCCACACTGGTTGGCACTGTGGTCTTGGTGATGGTGGTCGAGCTTCTTAACACGGGTATCGAGTCTGCGATTGATCGCATAGGCCCCGAGTGGCATGAACTGGCCAAGCGTGCCAAAGATATGGGTAGTGCAGCGGTTTTACTGAGTCTTGTCCTGTGCGCCGGCATTTGGGCTGCCGCCATATACACACAATTGTTCGCACACTAAGAGTCTCATGAACCCCTCACCCGCTTTCTCAGTTTGCGTTTATTGTGGCTCTCGTGAGGGTGTGTTGCCCTCTTATGCCGAGGTGGCGCGCCAAGTAGGTCAATGGATCGGCCACCACAACGGTCAATTGGTCTACGGTGGTGGCAACAACGGTCTGATGGGGTTGGTGGCACAAGCTACGGCGGACGCAGGTGGGCGTGTGGTCGGTATCATCCCCAAGGCACTCCAAACCAAAGAAAACACCCGCACCGCTTGTACTGAACTTCATGTGGTGGACACCATGCACCAGCGAAAACACATGATGGCTGAACGAGCCGATGTGTTTCTCGCTCTCCCCGGTGGCATTGGCACATTTGAAGAGTTTTTTGAAGTCTGGACGTGGCGCCAATTGGGCTACCACGACAAACCCATTGGCCTCCTCAACACCGCCGGTTATTACGACAGTTTGTTGCAGTTTGCGCAAAGCAGCGTCAACGCAGGCTTTTTGAGTGATTGGCAAATGGATCTCATCAGCAGCGGCGACGAGCCAACAGCCTTGCTACAAGAGCTGGTTCAAGCCGCTGGTTTTTCGCCTCAGCCAAAACTCGAAGGGCTTTGATAGTCGTCCACCCATAAAAAAAGCCGCAGTGTGAACACCCTGCGGCTTTTAATTTCGACGTCTGGCGTTAGATCGCCGTCTCATCCAATTCGCCGGTACGGATGCGCACCACGCGCTCGACCGGTGTCACGAAAATTTTGCCATCACCAATCTTGCCCGTGCGAGCCGCACGCACGATCGCATCCACGCAGTTGTCGACATCCACTGCTTTGACAGTGACTTCGATTTTCACTTTAGGCAAGAAATCCACCACGTATTCTGCGCCTCGGTAAAGCTCGGTATGGCCTTTTTGACGACCGAAGCCTTTCACCTCAGTCACCGTCAAACCTGTCACGCCACATTCAGCCAGTGCTTCACGGACTTCTTCGAGTTTAAAGGGTTTGATAACTGCGGTGATTTGTTTCATGTTCAAAGTCCTTGGAGTCAAAGATTAGGCCTGCTTTCAGGCTCGAAATTTATTGGTTATAGGATAACGCCAATCTTTGCCAAAACTTCGGTGCGTGACGCGAATTCCCACAGGCGATTGTCGGCGTTTGTATTCATTGAGGCGGATCAAGCGGGTAACTTTCTCCACATCGGCCCTTGTAAAGCCAGCAGCAATGATCTCTTCAGAGCTTTGGTCGTTTTCCATGAACCGCGACACAATCTCATCCAAGACATCATAGGGCGGTAAGCTATCTTGATCGGTTTGGTCTGGCCGTAATTCGGCACTCGGGGGGCGCGTGATGATGCGCTCAGGTATGGGGGCGCCACCCGTGCCATAAGGATCGTTGTTATTGCGCCAACGGGCCAACTTGAACACCAGGGTTTTGGCCACGTCTTTGATCACCGCAAAACCGCCGGCCATGTCTCCGTAAAGGGTGCAATAGCCGGTTGCCATCTCACTCTTATTACCCGTGGTCAAAACGATCGAGCCTAACTTATTGGACAACGCCATCAGCAAGGTACCGCGAATTCGAGCCTGAATATTCTCTTCGGTGGTGTCCAGCGCTGTGCCTTCAAAATCTGCTTTGAGTGATGACAAGAAGGCCTCAAATTCCGGCACGATCGAGACCTCGTCATAGCGCACCCCGAGTCGCTGAGCCATGTCACGCGCATCGACCCAACTGATCTCAGCCGTGTAGGGCGATGGCATCATGACCGTACGCACCTTGTCTGCACCCAATGCATCCACAGCGATAGCCAACACAAGGGCAGAGTCAATCCCGCCAGACAACCCCAGCAAGGCGCCAGGAAATCCGTTTTTACCAATGTAGTCACGCACCCCCAACACCAACGCGTGCCAGAGGTCGGCCTCGAGTGAACCATCGGGCGCCACCTCTGCTGTGAGCTGAGTGCCCGTGCCGACCGCCACAACAAACGCTACCGGCTGAAAGCTGGGTGCACGTCCCGCTAAGCGACCATCGGCATTGAGTGCAAATGAGCGGCCTTCAAACACCACCTCATCTTGACCGCCGACCAAGTGCGCATAGACCAAGGGCAAGCCCGTGGCCTGCACCCGACCACGCATCGCCTGTTCGCGCTCGTCACCTTTGCCTACATGGAAGGGCGACGCATTGATGACAGCCAACAACTCGGCGCCGGCCTTCTTGGCGTCCAATGCAGGCGCATCAAACCAAGCATCCTCGCAAATCAGCAATCCGACTTTGACGCCTGCGACCTCAAATACACATGGGGCATCGCCCGGCAAAAAATATCGGCGCTCATCGAACACTTGGTAGTTGGGAAGTTCACGCTTGGCATACGAGGCCACCACCTGTCCTTCACAGACCACCGTGGCTTTGTTGAATCGGCGCTGCACCGAGACAGAGCGCGTGCGCTCGTCACCACCTGAAGGGTGGCCCACCACCACATGCAAGCCCTTTAACCCGCTGAGTGCAGCGGACACCGTTTTCAGGGCATCATCACATGCCTGAATGAACGAGGGGCGTAAAAACAAATCCTCTGCGGCGTAGCCACACAGCGACAACTCTGGCGTTAGCACCAACCGGGCGCCATCTTGGTAGGCCTGCGTTGCGCAATCGATGATTTTTTGGGCGTTCCCCGCCATGTCGCCCACCACGAAATTCAACTGAGCAACACAAATTTTGAGAGTCATGACAGCAGGCACATTGTCCAAAGTAAAACAGGTCTAAGAATCAAATGGATTATGTCATTCGTGTCTTCACCGACCCGACCGAACTGCCAACGTCGGCATGGGATGAACTGCTTGCAGCGCAGGATGTGCCCTCGCCCTTCATGCAACACGCCTACTTAGCGGCCTTGCACACCAGCGGCAGTGCCACCACCGAAACAGGCTGGGCACCTCAGTGGGTCACGCTCTGGCATCAAGACCAATTGGTTGCCGGGGCGGCGCTGTACGTCAAAAACCACTCTTATGGCGAATATGTGTTTGATTGGGCATGGGCCAACGCCTATGCCGAACATGGCTTGCAGTACTTCCCGAAAGCTACCTGTGCCGTGCCATTCACGCCCGTGCCAGGCTCGCGCTTGTTGGCCCGCGATGCCCGAACCCGGCAAGCCCTGCTCAAAGCACTGCTCACGCTGGCTTCGCAACAGGATTTGTCTTCGGTGCATTTATTGTTCACCAGCCCGGACGACCGTGCGGCCTGTGAGGCCTTGGGGTTGCTGGAACGTCAGACTGTGCAATTCCATTGGCACAACGCCAACCCGCAAGGCCATCGCTTCAGCAGCTTCGATGAATTCCTCGCCTCCCTCTCCCAAGACAAACGCAAAAAGATCAAGCAAGAGCGTCGTCGCGTTGCCGATGCCGGTGTGACGTTTCGACAGGCGGTTGGCACAGACATCCGCACCGAGGATTGGGACTTTTTCTACCAATGCTACGAACGCACTTACCTAGAGCATGGCAATGCGCCCTACTTGAGCCGCGCTTTTTTTGAATCGATGCAACGACACATGCCTCAACACTGGGTGTTGTTTGTCGCTGAGCGTGAAAGGCAGCCGATCGCCAGCAGTCTGATTGCCGTGCAAGGCCTAGGCACAGCCCAAGCCGTCGCCTACGGCCGCTATTGGGGGGCGCTGGAACGTGTCGATTGTCTGCATTTCGATGCCTGTTACTACCAACCCTTGCGCTGGTGCATTGACCATGGTGTTCACCGCTTTGAAGGTGGCGCCCAGGGTGAACACAAAATGGCCCGCGCGCTGATGCCGGTCACCACCTACAGCGCACACTGGCTGGCTCATCCAGCGTTTGCAGACGCAGTGGCACGCTACCTCGAACGTGAGGCTGCGGGCGTCGACCACTACCTGGAACACTTGGCCGATCGCACCCCATTCAAGCGCATAGCGTCGCAATAGCCATGTAGGAGGCGGACAGACGAAAAAAAGCCCGCGACTGCGGGCTTTTGAAAGCGTGAAATCTCACAAAATCACTTCTTGTAGTTGGCGATGCCGTCCAAGATTTCTTTGTGGGCAGACTCAACGCCTTCCCAGCCCTTGACCTTGACCCACTTGCCCTTTTCGAGGTCTTTGTAGTGTTCAAAGAAGTGGGCGATTTGTTGCAGTTGCAACTCATGAATATCAGCCAAAGATTTGATGTTGCTGTAACGCGCCAAGATCTTTTCGGTGGGCACAGCCAACACTTTGCCGTCGACGCCGCCTTCGTCTTCCATCAACAAGATGCCCAAGGCACGGCAAGGTACCACCACACCGGGTGGCAATGGGAAAGGTGTCATCACCAACACATCCACGGGATCGCCATCGCCCGCAATGGTTTG
>JACCDK010291155.1_pt1 | contig 18917 bp, 19 predicted proteins | sample 7445871 | NCBI WGS metagenome assembly JACCDK01 (sample SAMN15323436, study PRJNA562643) | freshwater metagenome | isolation source: river surface water | place: USA:Blue River Watershed | collected 2017-08-15
ACTCGCATGGTTCGTGACTCGATTGATGGAGCGCTTCTTGACCTAACCACCTTCTATCGCGATGTCATGATGGTGCAATCGGGCAATAACGGACCAATGATTAATTCAGATATACGCGTTGAGATAGAAAGCTTTGCATCAAGTTTTCCTGCGCATACAGCGGTCCAAAAGATGAGCGCCATTCTGGAAGCCCGTAAGCACTTGGCTATGAATGCAGCCCCCTTGGTGACTTGCGAAGCGCTAATGTGCGAGTTGGCGCGCAAATAGGGTCCTTCTTAATCCCTCAGGGATGGTCATAACCACCCCTTGCAATGGTGCAGAATTCCACTATGCGTCTAGACCATGTCTCATATGTAACTTCCCATGATCAACTAGCTGACACAGTTCAACGCCTCGGCTCACGCCTTGGTAGCACTTTTGTAGACGGAGGAATTCACCCACGTTTTGGCACGCGTAACTTCACTTGTGCGCTTAAGAATGGTCAATACATAGAAGTTGTCTGTCCTCTCGATCACCCAGCAACAGAACAAACACCTTGGGGCAAGGCGGTCTCAAATAAGGCAAATGAAGGCGGAGGTTGGTTTACCTGGGTCTTCAGTACCAAAGACATCACTCCCGTAGAAGATAAATTCGGTCGTACGGCCACGGAGGGTCACCGTACTCGACCTAACGGGTCAGATTTAAAGTGGAAACAAATTGGCGTGAAAGAAATTGCTGATACTCGCGAATTCCCATTCTTCATTCAGTGGTTATCCGCTGATCATCCATCACAAGACGGAACTCCTCTTGCAGAGATTGAAAAGATTGTTATCGCCGATGAAGAACAACTTGCCGATTCTTGGTTTAAAGAGGACATACTGGCTTCACTTGGGGATGTCGTTATCGAATGGATTGACCCAGCTACAAACGATAATCAATCTGGAATTGTCTCCGTGCACTTATCTACTACAAATGGTGTTGTCGTTCTAGATTGAGGTCAAAATTAAAGCTTCAAAATTTCATCTACAATTCGTTTGCTGCCAAGCAAGTCAAAGTAACCCCTTGTATTTGATAACAGTTTTTGACGGACCGTTGAATCTGAGATAACTGCATTAATGGCATCCCAGTCCAATTTCCATTGACCCTCAGCATTAATCCCACCAATTCCCTGAGCTACACCTTCGTTTACCAGAGCATCAAAATAGGGAATCTGATTTTTGACAGTGAAGCACACGGCCAATGGAATCTCTCTGGCGACAATCTCAAGACTTGATGTACTAGCGGTACTGAATACCAAATCAGCTGTTTCAAGTTCTTCATCGAGAGCTAATCCAAAATCCTTGACCTCAAATCTTGAATCCAGAATTGTAATTTCCTCGTGAAGGTTAGAGAAAAACACAACGGATTGAAAGCCAGGTAATCCCTTCAAGCCTGAAGCTAAGACCTTCGCAAATCTAAACTTATCCGCACCGCCCGCAAAAACCACAATTTTTTTGACAAATTCATTATCAGCGCTAAAAGTCTTTTTTATGGATCTTCTGAACGGAACGAAATTAGGACCTGTGAGAATATTTGATTCGTTGTTTAACTCAAATGCTCTGTCAATACCAGGATGAATTACTAAATCGGCAAGGTACTTGGGTGTCGCATCATCTGAGATGCTCACTACTGATTTCCAGTAATGTTGTTGAATAAAAATGTCATCTACAGAGAGGCTATATGAGTCAATTACTAGCACATCTTCCCCGTAAACTATTTGGAACTGATTCGAATCCTCGATGTGAAGAGCTCCTAAGTTGCTCAGACGTTCCTCTAGCCAAGAAAAGCCACCTAGCCTCCCAACGACAACACAACCAATACCCCTTGACACAGCTTCCTCAATGATTGCGGATGTGCGCATAACGTGCCCAGTTCCTAAGACCGGGGAGGCGTCAACTCTAAAGATTAAGCGCATTTGAGACAATCTTGTCGGAAGAAAGTAGGTATTCACAAAACTTCTCATCTATATTCGCAAAAAATTCAAACCCAAAAAACTCAAAAATCTTGATAGATGCGTGATTACTCTTATTTATAACAGCATAGAAGCTAGAAATCGCCTGATTCTCAACTGCGGAATTGATTGCAAACCTCAACATTTCTTTGCCAAGACCCATGCCTCTTGACTCTGGAACCACATAAATGCTGATGGCAAAAATGCTTTTCTCATTTTCCCGTAGGTCTAAACGAACGTATCCAATTTCCATTTCACCACGAGACATGATCCAGAACGGTTCAAAAGCCACCCTGGATACTCTTGAATGGAACCAGCTCTCGTGTTCTCCCACACCAATTTCATTGCTTTTTTGAGAGGCATATCTTGCCGAAGGCGAGTTTCTCCATGTCAAGATAAGTTCAGAGTCACTTATTGTAATCGGACGCGCAACAATTTCCATTGGAAAATAAGTATACTTAAGGTGTGAGCAATTCAATCGAGGGCGTGAAGTTTATCGCAGAGGTTTCTGCGAATCACTTGGGTTCGCTTGAGAGAGCGCGTGAATTGGTAACTCGGGCTGCAAAAGCAGGCGCTACAGCGGTGAAATTTCAGACTTACACCGCCGACACAATGACTCTAGACCTTCCCACTTTTTCAGTAACCGAGGGGCATGAACTTTGGGGAGGAAGAACCCTTTACTCCCTGTACGAAGAGGCACATACACCTTGGGAATGGCATGAAGAGCTTTTTGCCTTAGCGAGAGAATTGGGAGTGCTCCCTTTTAGCTCTCCCTTCGACCTGACGGCAGTCAATTTCCTAGAGTCATTAAACGCGCCTATGTACAAAATTGCATCACTGGAAACAGGTGATCACGCATTGATTAGAGCGGTTGCAGAAACTGGAAAACCAGTGATTATCTCTACGGGTGCGACCGATCTTGAAGAGATTGAAGAATTGGTTGAAGTTTTTCGACAAACTGGAAATGAAAAACTTACACTCCTGCTATGCACCAGTTCTTACCCTGCGATTCCAGCGGACAGCCACCTGAACCGTATTTCACTGTTACGCGAAAAATTCAATTGTGAAATCGGGCTCTCGGACCACACTTTGGGGATAGGAGTGAGTGTTGCTGCAATTGCTTTAGGCGCAACTGCGATTGAGAAGCACATAACCTTAAGGCGTACTGATGGTGGCGCTGACAGTGCATTCTCAATGGAACCCGATGAATTTGCTCAACTTGTTATCGAAGGAACCAATGCCATGCTTTCGCTGGGAAAATCGGATTGGAAAATTCAAGATTCTGAGTTGGAGTCACGCAGGTTGAGACGCTCACTCTACATTACTCAGGATGTAAGGGCGGGTGACTCAGTTTCAAACCTTAATGTTCGAGCAATCCGCCCTGGAGGCGGTGCCAAACCTAAGTATTTACCCCAGATAATTGGCAAGAAATTTAATTCAGACTTAAAAATGGGCACACCTTTATCTCTCGACAATATTTCTAGCTAATCATGGATTTGGTTATTGGAACGGCAACATTTGGGACCGATTATGGAATCGCAAATAAAGGTCAAATTCAATATGAATCAAAAGCTCTAAAAATACTCTCCGAGGCGCGACATCATGGTATTTCAAATCTAGATACCTCGCCCGCTTACTCAAATGCTGAGGAGATAATTGGGAAATTCCACTCTTCCAATAAGAACTTTAATTGTTACTCAAAAATCTCTTTCGCACCGCTAAATTCCTCAAAGGAAGTACTACTCTCATTAAACAAATCTTTGAAAATAATGCAAATTGATTCACTCAAAGGTCTGTACTTCCATAATTCTTCTGAACTTCTTGCGACCCCCTCTGCACAGATAGAAACCCTTATTGATGCAATTGAAGAAACAAAAAAAGTTGAAAAGATTGGCGTTTCGATATATGAGTTAAGTGATCTCCTGACTATCCATGAAAGGCACCCTCGATTATCTCTTTTTCAGGTTCCTGAGAATATTGCTGACCGAAGACTTCGAGATTCTACTCACATCAAGTCTCTTTACGAAAAAGGAATAGAATTTCATGTTCGGTCAATCTTCTTACAAGGGTTGCTACTTATGAGGAAGTCCCCTACGAATCTTTCCAGTGCACAACCTTTCTTAGACAAGCTAAACGCTGTGGCTCATACTATGCAATGTTCCCCGCTGGCGTTATGTGTGAGCTATGCCAAACAACTTGGGTGGGCTTCAAAGTTCATAGTTGGAATTTCTGAATCAAACCAAATTCTTGAAATTCTGGAGGCACAAAAACTTGCTAATTCAACAATTGAATTTGACGAGGTGCTTCCAGAATACATTCTTGACCCCAGAAAGTGGATTAATGGCTAAGAAAAATTTGGTGATTCTTCAGGCAAGGATGTCTTCCACGCGCCTACCTGGCAAAGTACTAGCGGTCATAAATGAGCGCCCGATGATTTATTGGCAGATTATAAGGATTAAAAAAGCCAAGCAAGTTGATGAGATAATCGTTGCGACAACAACACATCAGAGCGATGATGTTCTTGTTGATTTTTTACACCAAAATCAAATTTTAGTGGAGAGGGGATCAATTGAAAACGTTCTTGAGCGATTTCTTCAAATTCTTAAACACGCAGAAGATTTTGAGAACATTGTGCGTTTAACGGCAGACTGCCCGCTAGTCATGCCATCGGTAATTGATGAAATGTTGACAAAATTTGATGGTTCCAACATTGACTATTTGAGTAATGCTTTGGTACCGACTTTCCCAGATGGGTTAGATATTGAGATCGTAAAACGTTCAGCAATAACCAGATTGGGCGATTATCCGCTTTCCACTGCTGAAATGGAGCATGTCACCTTGGGACTGCGAAATAGAACAAAAGATTTTGTGGTCGAGAACTTCTCGCAGGAACCCGACTTATCGAACCTTCGATGGACGGTCGATTACGAGGAGGATCTCGAATTTGTCAGGGGAGTTTATGCTGAGTTCAAGGGAAATGAAGCCGTCTTTGGATACCAAGACTTGCTTAATCTGCTCGCTACTAAGCCTGAACTCAAGAGTAAGATTTCGGGTAACCTAAGGAATGTGGCCCTTAAAGAAACCAATGAGTAAATTCCAAATGCGAGTGTTTACAAAATCTGAAGAACAATTGAATCGGGCTGAGTTAACAATTCCGCTTGGCTCTCAGACTTTTAGTAAATCTCGCACTCAGTACCCTGTGGGGATATCTCCGCTATTCATCGATAAAGCCAAGGGTTGCCATGTGTGGGATTTAGATGGGAATAAATACATTGATTTAGTTTCATCCCTAGCCTCAGTGACGCTTGGCTATGGGGATGCACGCGTGAATGCTGCGGTGAGGAAGCAACTGAAAAAAGGTGTTTCCTTTTCACTTCCTGGCGTGCTAGAGGCAGAAGTTGCGGAAATGATTTGCCACCTGGTGCCCTCCGCAGAGATGGTCCGCTTCGGAAAAAATGGAACGGATGCAACCACCGCTGCAGTCAGATTAGCTCGCGCCTATACAGGCAAAGATCGCATCGTTGTGTGTGGCTACCATGGTTGGCAAGATTGGTATATCGGCTCGACCACAAGAAACAAAGGAGTCCCGAAGGCCACCTCAGACTTGACAGAAATTTTTAAGTATAATGATCTCGAGTCTTTACGTAAGATTCTCAATGAAAATGATGACGTCGCTTGTGTTGTCATGGAACCGATGAATTCAAGTTTTCCAAATCCTGGCTTTCTTGAAGGGGTAAGAGAACTAACCAAGAGCCATAGCGTGGTTCTGGTTTTTGACGAAACTATCACTGGATTTAGATTCTCTGAAGGTGGAGCCCAGGAGCTCTTTAACGTTATTCCCGACCTTTCAACCTTTGGAAAAGGAATAGCTAACGGATTCCCGCTCTCAGTGATTGCCGGTAAGCGAGAGATAATGATGGAAATGGAGGAAATTTTCATCTCTGGAACATTCGGAGGTGAATTACTCTCTCTTGCGGCAGCCAAAACAGTTCTCCAACTTCACATGAATCATGAAGTGATCCCGCGGTTACAAGAAATTGGCTCAGGCTTACTAGCTCGTGTCAACAGAGTGATTGATGAGACCAACTCCACAGAATTAGTTTCCTTGAGTGGTCATCCAACATGGGCCTTCTTGAATTGGACAGGATCAGATGCTTATTCCCTGGACTTCCTGAAGACTTACTTCATGCAGGAAATGTTCCAAAATGGAATCCTGATGTTAGGCACCCATAATGTCAATCTCGCGAATACCACAAGAGATTTGGATAAAGTTGAAGCCAGCTACATTTCAGTCTTTAACTCAATATCGGATGGCATAAAGAAGGACAACCTGAAATCCAAGATAAGAGTTACACCTTTGAGCCCGCTATTTAAAGTCCGCTGACACTCTCTTAACCATCACCATCCTGTTTTTATCACGTGAATATTCGCTAAACCCTAAATTCCTATAAAGTGAGATGGCGTGAACATTTTTGAGATCAACACCAAGAAATATCGCCTGGAGTTGTAATGACATGAAGAGATAATTCAACACTTCTTGTATTGCCTCACGGCCATAACCCTGACCCCGGAAATCTGGATTCCCAATCATGATTCCGAGCCAAGAAGTTTGCTCAGAAAAATTGATAGGTTGAATTTTCAAAGTACCGATAAATTGTAAACTCTTTTTCAGAAAAATTCCGAACAATATCGCATTATCGTCCGAATTAACTCTCTCGATGAATTCGATCAGCTCCTCAAATCCATAATCAATCCTTGAGCTCTGGATAAACGAGTTATTCTCAACATCTCGCAGCCAACGCAAGTATGAATCCAAGTCGTCCTCTTCAGCGCGAAGTTTACGAAGTATCAAACGCGGAGTCTCAAGTGATAGGTCCACGCCATTATGTTACTTGACAAACAGAACAGGCATGAATTCGTAAAGGCATATACTTGTGCCCATGAACTTTAAAGAGCAAAAAATGACTCTACGCGCACAAATTGAATCAGAAATTCCAAGGGAATTTGATGAAGGTTCAATATTGGCGGATTCAATTGCTGAGAAAATCATGGCCTTTCAGTTTGTCCAGAGTTTTTACCGAGGTGATGGAGATACAACTTCAAAACGTGGAAATTCCTTAACAAAACTTGGCTTAATTGTTGGACTTAAGTCACTCATACAGGGACTAGGGACTTCCGCATACACAATATATCAAGTCTCTAAATTCCGTCATAAATCCAACCCCCCAAACTCACTGGGTTGGGTTTATGCGATTCCATCCCAATATTTTGCAAACCTCGAGGTCCTTGGTGATCTCGAAAAGTTTTTGGATTCAACCCTGTCCGACTCAGGAATAGAGCCTCCGGGTAAGTACTTGCTGCAGAGTGGAACATTCAAGCAGCATAAGAAAGGGCTAAGAATCGAAGTGGTCGCACATATAGGAGCCTCAATTTTAGCTTTAGAGAAACAAAACAAAGCGGAAACTATCCGCACATTACTAGGGAGAACTTGGTCTTGGCTCAAGATATCAATTTCACATCCTTTGTTTCTCTTAGTCGGCCCTGAGTACATCGTTGATTTGTTCGCTATTAAACTGAGATTTAAACAAAGTAAGGACATATACATCACAACCCAGAGTCAACTGCTCGCTCCCGCATTGATTTTTAAGACCGGAATTGAAGCAAAAAGAATTATGTTTTGGTACTCGAATAATTCAACCCAGATTACTAAAAGAGGCCAAGAATTTTTGGATTACTCATATCTAAATCAACCACAGATTTCAACACATTATGTTTGGACATCATCTTGGGGGAAGATACTCAAAGAGCATAACAGAGAAGCATTGATAGAAACTATTGGACCCATAGTTTTCAAAACACTGGAAGCGTCATTTCACGAACCAAATAGAAGATTGAAGCCCATAAGAAAGGTAACCATTTTTGATGTGACGCCGAAGAAAATCGTTGGCGAGGACTCGATATATTCTGATGAAGTCATGAAGAAATTTCTTGCCGACATAATTTTGAGCGTTAATGCGAAACATCCCGAATCATCGATTTATCTGAAACCTAAACGGGAGTTCTCACCCAAAGATAGTGTTAAGTATAGAGATTTCGTCTTGGGGCAAGTTCCCAGAATAGAGATATTGCCTTGGAACTCCGATATTGTAAACACAATAAAAAACTCAGATCTAGTCGTCTGTATACCTTTTTCAAGCCCCGCTTTGATAAGCAAGCACTTAGGTACTCCTGCGATCTTCTATGTACCTTCTCCCGATTTCAATCTTGGGGGATTCCATGAAGATATTCCGATAATTCAAGGCAGAAATGAACTATGTCAGTTCCTAGAGATGCTTAAAGTATGATAATCTGCACGAGATTTCGCTTGGGATTGCACTTTGTAAAAAACAAACTCTCCAACATTTAATCATTCAATCTAACCTCTTCCAAAAGCTGAAGTAATGTCTTTAAGATTTTTCTTTGCTGTCTAACACTAAGCGTGGGAAACAAAGGTATAGATAACGCTTCAGTGTAATAATGGAGAGCCTCGGGGTATTGAGTAAAGTCATAACCCAAATTTGTGTAGAATGGCTGCTGGGGAATAGGGCGATAATGAACCTGTGTACCTACCCCCTTTTCCCTCAGCCGAAGCATCAATTCTGCTCTTGAAAGACCAATTTTTGAGAAATCGATACGAATAACATATAAGTGTCGCGCACTACTACTTACGTCAACTAATTGTGCAGGCCGCACAAGTTTGGATTCGTTTAGACTCACATCATAGAAATTTGCCAAAGCTTGGCGCTTCCTTATAAACCTATGAAGCTTTTTCATTTGTGCGATTCCGAGCACTGCCTGAATTTCAGTCAAACGGTAGTGGTAACCGAGCCGTTGCATCTCGTGATACCAGGTATTCTTCACCCCATTTGTTGTTGCAAGCATAGGGTTTGCAAAGTTTTCTACTTGTTGATTTATCCCATGAGACCTGAGTTGCAATAGCTTGTGGTAAAGATCAATATCATTGGTTGTTATAACACCACCTTCGCCAGTTGTGACTGACTTAACTGGGTGAAACGAAAAAACAGTCATATCAGAATACTTACAACTTCCAACTTTACTTCCACATTGGTAGGTAGATCCTAAAGCATGCGCCGCATCTTCGATTATTGGAATGCCTTTTGATTTTGCTTGTTGGGATAGAGTCTTCAGATCGCAAGGCAATCCACCAAAATGGACTGGAATAAGAGCTACTAATTGATTATTTGAATCGAGCTCGGTTGCAACCTTGGCAATATCTATATTCAATGTGGCGGGGTCTATGTCGACAAACCTAGGGACTAAACCTGCATAAAATGCGGCATTAGAAGACGCCATGAATGAAATAGGGGAAGTTAAGACTTCTCCCCCCTTTGGACTTTCTAATGCAGCTAAAGCGATATGCAATCCAGCTGTGGCACTTGAAACAGCGACAGCGTACTTGGCACCCACTTCAGCGGCTACCGATTCTTCAAACTTGCCAATCATCGGTCCTTGAGTGAGAGAGTGGCGCCAAACATGCCATCCAACTTTGAGAGAATCTAAGAGTGTGACAGTCTGTCGACTATATGGAATTACTTTAATATCCCATGCTCCTTTAGCAACTTCAGAAAAGTGTCTTCAGTATGCCAGACCTTATTATTATCACTTGAGAAGTTGAAACCTTCGGGAACTTTCTTTCCCAAATCTGCATACACTCCAGCAGCATGCAGTGAAGGCGAGATAATCGCAAAGTAATCATCAAACTCATAAGTATAATTTGAATCATCTTCTGTAATCATGATTTCATGCAATTTCTCGCCAGGGCGAATTCCAATTACATGCGTGGGTATTCCGGGGCATACGACCCTAGCAACATCTGTAACCTTAAAACTAGGAATTTTCGGAACAAAAATTTCTCCACCATGCATTCTTTCAAGGCTGTCTAGTACGAACTGGACACCTTCTTCAATTGTCAGCCAGAATCTAGTCATCCTGGGATCAGTTATTGGTAGTGAGCCTTCCTTGGCGCGTTCGAGAAAGAATGGAATTACGCTCCCTCTGGATCCGAGAACATTCCCGTACCTGACACATGAGAACTTAGTACCATGTGAACCCGCAAGAATATTGCCTGCAACCATAAGCTTATCGGAACACAGTTTTGTCGCACCGTAAAGATTTGCTGGGTTTGCCGCTTTATCGGTACTTAAAGCTACAACCTTTGAAATTCCGTTTTGAATAGCAGCATTAACTATGTTCTCGGCACCAATAACATTGGTTTTGATTGCTTCCATCGGATTGTATTCTGCCGCGGGAATTTGTTTCATAGCTGCAGCATGAACAATTACATCTACCCCGTCGGTTGCTTGCAAGAGCCGCTGGTAATCTCTCACATCACCCAGAAAGTATCGAAGTTTTGGCGAGTTAATGATTTCAGCCATCTCAAACTGCTTCAACTCATCTCGACTGAACACAACTAACTTCTTAATCTCGTTATCTGCGAGGAGACGCTTAACAAACGCTTTACCAAACGAGCCTGTTCCTCCTGTAATCAAAACAGTCTTTCCAGCTAAATATGACATAGCGTCGCTTTCTCTTTATTGATCTAGACTACAACTCTATATGAAAGCTCTTCTCGAATCATATCTTTTAAGCTTGGCAAATCGACTCCAAGCCGAAGAAGCCTCGAATTATCTAAGGAAAGATCCAAGGGTCTGGCAATCGAAGAGGAGAATTGAGCGCTTTTTGCCGGACGTACAAGATTCGGGTCAAGGCCCAGGGCGCTCGCAACTTCTCTCAAGAAAGATAGCTTTGTAACTTTTTCTGTCCCCGACAAATTAAGAATTCCATGGTGATTGGATTCCAGCGCCGTTGCTAAGAAATTTGCAATTTGGTTTACTCCCAGAGGAGTAAACCAAACATCTTCATAACCAAAAATTGTGGTTGAATTACTAAAAGATTTTATTGCAAAATCCAGGATTGAGTGATCTCCTCGAGTTGAAACTCCGAAAAAATTTGTTCTCAGAATTAATGATTTTGGATTAACATTCAAAACTAAACGTTCACCAACGTATTTAGAGTAACCGTAGGAATTCAATGGAATTGGCTGCATGAATTCATCTCGAATTTCGCCAACTGGATTGCTGTAGTGATCTGTACTCACTTGGAGGAATTGAAAATCAAAATCTCTACTTGCTTTCGCAACCCGATAAGGGAAAATTGCGTTGAGCAGCATTGCCTTTTCTGGAAAAAGCTCACATTCTTCTACACTCGTGGCACCAACACAATTGATTACATATTTGGGGCTAACGTTGTTGATTATCTTCTCAAGCATTCCAGGTGAGCTAACATCAAAATGAATACTTACAGACGAAGATGTAGTGGAGTTTCTAAAGTGTGTTCCAATTACCTCAAACTTGGAATCTAGTACGCGTAAAATCGATGACCCCAGAAGTCCTGAACTTCCCAGAACCAACACCTTGGTCAATTCTTACTCCTTTAATCAAATAGATCAACATTTATCCGCATAGATATGTATATAGTTTACACGTGGGAGATCCTAACTTTTCAATACTTATTGCTACCAGAAATCGTCCCGAGAATATGAGAAAACTCTTAGCAAGTATTGCGGAAAGCACTTCTAAGCCTAATAAAGTTGTCGTAATCTCTTCGGGAAGCCCAATTGAGGAAGTAGTCTCTGAGTTTAGACATGTACTAAAAATCGACTATTTTCATTCTGAGGTTGCGGGTCAAGTGAACCAGAAGAAAACTGGGATTATAAGATTACAAAGAGAGACCCCCTGGGTGATGTTCCTGGATGATGATCTTCTTCTAGCGCCCAATGCTGTAGAAAAAGCCTTTGAAACGCTGAACCAGTACGGGACTACCACTAACGAGATTGTTGGAATAGGCCTTGGCTTAACCCCGACAACTCGACTAAATCGGTCTTCATACTTTAAAAACCTTATTGGCCGTGCATTTTTTTTGAGTAGCGATGTTCCCGGAAAAGTTCTTCGCAGCGGTCAGGGGGTTAGCTATTTAGAGAATCCGGAACCAATGTTTACCGAATGGCTAAACGGGGCATCTATGTGGAGAATTGAATCAGCAAATCAGTACCTTTCCTCTGTACCTTCAAGTAATTATGCCGCTTGCGAAGACTTGGTTTTCTCTTATAGACAATCAAAAAAAGGCAAACTCCTATACGTTCCTTATGCCAAAGTTTTTTTTCAAGATTCAGAGTCAAATGATTACAATCGTCCACAAGCAATAGTTTCTGGCTTATCGTGGAGATATTTTTTCGTTAAATCGAACTCTGAATTAAGCACTGCCCTTTTGTTGTACTCCCAAGTAGGGAGGCTTATTTATATACTAATAACCGATCACAGAAATCGGAAAGCAATCAAAGCGACCTTTTTTTCGTTGAGGCAACTGATTTATGCGGTGACATGTAACAAGGAGTCGATGTATTTGATTGAGAAAAACTCGTAACTCAAGCTTGAAGCGATTCTCACATCATGGAAATTTCACGGTGAGTCGCGAAGGAGCGCACTTCTCTGGCTTGATTAGACATGAGAATTATTCTCGACTCAGATACCTGTAAAATTCAGATGCTAATGGGTTAGAGAAGTAAGAAGCAGCGATTTCTTGCAATTTTTCAGTTAACTGACCATTAGAGTCAAATTTGGGATTGGCTACAGAATTCACCAAATCGACTAGACCCTCAAAAGAGTTTGCAGTCAAATCAATCCCAGGGATGATTTGTGCATCAAAGGGATTTAGAGCAAACTCATTATCAAAATCAATGTGAATTGGATACACACCAAAAATAGTGGACTCAATGGCTGCCGCAGAACTTCTGTAAATACAAATCTTTGAATTGTGAAAATCTTCACCCAGAGGGCGATTTGATATCTTGCAATTGGTTGGCATTTGCGACCCTAAGCTTGCTAAGGCTCTACTTGATATCTTCAATGACGGGTGTTTGCGTATCACGAATGAGAGATCTCCGCGAATTCTTGAAAGCTTTATCATAACCTTCACAAAGTGGATGAAATTTTGCTCATCGCCCTCGGGAAGAAATAGCACGTCTTCAATTCTGCTTGAACCGCTACCCTGTAAACGTATTGGCGGCAATTGGTACTTGGCTGAACCTGCTTCCAGAATTGAAAATCTAAGCCCTAACTTCTCTTGAACTGACTGAAAGTAGTTTTTCGTCACAGAACCGCTTGTCAACAGAAGAGTGCGCTTTCCGAAGAAGAGTAATTCACGATATAACCCGGCTTGTGATGGAATTATTGGGGCATGCTGGTAAGGGTGCAACTTCAACTCCGGTGAACTGGAGTGTAGTTTTAGCAAAATGCATATCTCATGGGGATTGCCCTCAAACGAATAAACAAAGTTTTCAATTGCCAATACTTGCGCGTGTCGTGCAACTTCATTGGCGATAAGGAAATTTGACATTGTACGCCGAGAAAACTGAGCAACAATTGCGGCTAAGATTACTGTCTTCTGGCTGGAATCAAGTTCTCGTTGATATCTGAGTAATTGAATAGCCTCCCAGACCGTAACTATGTTTCTAAAAACTTGCCTGATCGTTTCTGCTGGATTGCTAGTTTTAGGGCAAAGAAAATTTTTATGGCTTTGAAATATATTTGGCATCTTTTTTGCTGCATGATAAAAACTCCTCTCTGCATTCAAGTAGAGATATGCAGTGTCTTCGTGGATGATTTCTTCAAAATGGGACATGACTGAGTCAATAAAATTAGGAGGCCTTAAATTAGAAGTATTGGAGAGAATTAGCCATTTATAACTTCCGCAGTCAATATCTTTCTTTCGTGCCCATTCCCAGGGCGTTATGAAGGAGAGTGTCACGTTGAGCATTACTTGGACTAAAACTTTTGGAACTAGGGTGACATAACCTGTGAGCAATCTACCCCAAGAAGCTTTCTTAGCTACGCCCTTATACTTCTGAAGATTTTCTTTCACAGGTTTAGATAAATTCAGAAAAGCATTTGCCGACCACTCGGTTTTCGTCAGGAATGATGAAACTACGTTCATATTCTGCGTTAGCAGTTGATAATCCACTCTTGATTTCAATTTTATAGAATCTGCTTCAGTATCTCGTTTTGCTTATTATCTTCGATGAGAATTTTTGAAATCTTCGCTATGTCTGATTCGACATTCACTGAGGGATGCCCTTTTGGTAGAGGCAGGGCATTTATTCTCTTTGCATTTTGAATAAATCTCAGCTGCTCAATTGATTCAAGCTCCTCAAGAAAAGAAGGCTCTAAAGAGTTATACTCCAAGGCTACATCCTTCCTCATCCCAAATAAGCCAAGAATTTTCACAGCAGCTTTGAGTTGAAGATGCCTTTGTCCTGAGAAAGGATTTGAGCGAAACATAAATGGGATATTGCCCTTTAAATCGACAAATCCTTTTACCACACTGAGATCGTCCAGGTCCTCAAGCGTTTGTAGAGGCGCTACGCAATTAACAAAGTCAAAAACTGATTCGTTCAATTGAGAAAAAAGTGCGTCTATTTCATCAGGGAGCGCAAGGATTTCATCTCCTTGCAGGAGGATAAAATGACTCCAATCTAATTGCACTAAGGCTTCGCTCGTCCGACTTAAGCCATTTGAGTGTTCAATTTTGGATTTAATCACTTGCCCGCCATTAGATTCAATAACTTCAATTATCTCGTTGTCAGGAGTTACTACAACAACATCCAGATTACATTTATTGAGCAGTGCTCTTCTTCTGACATGTTCAATCATAGGTAGATTAGAAAATTTGATTAATGGTTTTCCAGGCAATCGTGAAGATGCCATGCGGGCAGGAATTAAAACACCAATCTTGTTTGCTGAGTAAGTCACTTGATTATATTTCTATGTGATAAAGCCCTAGCAATTTGTTCTCTAGATCTACAACTGGTAGGTCCCAAACCTTTAACTGCCTCATGAGTTCCAGAGCCTCTTCACACTTCGTCTCCGGCCCTATGGTGGTTGAGTGAGTATTTCCAAAGCTGATACCCGGAGAAACAAGTAATGCGGGAAGTGGATCTTGTCTGGTTAAAAGTAACCGGCGCAAATCACCGTCAGTGAGAATACCCACCAACTTTCCTCCATCGTTCACAAAACAAGCAATACCTAGGCGAAAAGCTGTCATTTGGTCAAGAGTTCTTTTCAAAGAATCTTTCAAAGTCAGCATTGGGAAGGCGTCAATGGCGAGCATTCTTTCTTTAACGACATTAATTGACATCATCGGGCCCAAATTTCTCTCGTAGTTCTAATCGAAGTTCATGAACGGCCTTTGCTTGGCTTAACACGTGTCTCAAATCCTTGATGTTGAGAACTGTGTTTGGATCAGATTTTGCGTTTTTCGGGTCATTATGTATCTCTGCAAACAAGGCATCAATACCAGCAGCAGCCGCTGCTCGAACAAGATGAGGGATAAACTCACGTTGTCCACCTGAAATATCACCCATTGATGTTGGCATTTGAATTGAGTGAGTTGCGTCGTAACACACGGGATAACCTGTTTTTGCCATTATCGGTAGGCATCGCATGTCATTAACTAACATGTTATATCCGAAGAAAGTGCCACGATCTGCCAAGAGAATTTGACTTCCACCGAAAGATTCAATCTTCTTTACCGAGTTGGCCATATTCCAAGGACTCATGAACTGGCCTTTCTTAAGATGAATAGGCCTACCCGTTTCAGCTGCCGCTCGTAGAATGCTCGTCTGCCGACAGAGATAAGCAGGCACCTGGACAAGGTCACAGACCTCACCTGTTGCCTTGGCCCAGGAGGTATCCGAAAAATCGGAGGTGACTGGAATTCCATACCTGTCTCTAATATCCGAAAGGATTTGTAAGCCATCCTCCAATCCAAGACCATGGAAGCTATCTGGGGATGAGCGACAGTCCTTGTCGTAACAGGACTTGTAAACCCAATCGACGTCGAGTTCCTCGCAAATCTCGCCGATACGTTCGGCCATCATGAACGCATGCGCGCGGTTCTCGATTGCGCAAGGTCCACCGATCAATACGAGCTTTCCACCACCGCCAATCTTTACCCGCTTAACATTCCCATAACCAATTTCAATAACTTTGGATGGCATCTTGGTTTCGCTCCCAATTCATAACAGCAACTTGGGAGATGTTACTGCCAATTTGTGACTTCGAGGGGTTAATTGGGCAGTTTGTAGGTCTTTGGGTTAGAACTCCGGCCCACACCCAAATAAGAAGTACTATTAGAAACCCGAAGGCAAGAAAAATCAGAGTTGGCAGGTCACCCCCATCAGAACTTCAATTACTCGAGTCATCGCCTCTAGAAACCCAGCCTGGTGGACAGTTCTGCATGCAATCGAGTCAAAGGACCAAAAAAAAGTTTCTCTTGCAACAGCGGCTCAAATCCTTCTCTCGATCTTGGACCTGCTTGGCGTTGCTCTCATTGGTGTTATTGGTGCCCTGTCAGTTAATGGGATTCAATCGAAAAAAGCTGGAGGCAGAGTTGAACAGCTTCTCGAGTTTCTTCAGCTTGATAATTTTACATTTCAACAACAAGTTGCTGTTCTTGGTATTGCTGCCACGATGGTGCTAGTTGCTAAAACACTTTTGTCAATCCTGATCTCAAGAAGAATCTTGAATTTTCTTAGTAGCCGAGGTGCAAAGATTTCCCATAAGATTCTTAAGAAACTACTAAGTCAAGATTTAAACGAAGTTAACAAATATTCTCAACAAGAAGTTATTTACGCATCAACAATAGGAGTTCAAAACTTGACTACTGGCGTGATTGCCTCAACATCAAATCTTCTTGTTGACTCCTCTCTACTTCTAATTCTTTTCATCGGACTCGCGGCTGTAAGCCCATCACTTGCCGTCACCACTCTTGTTACATTTGTGTTAATCGCTGCCGTACTAAACAATTTGATGAAAAACAAAGCTTTCTCAATTGGCTCTGATGAGATGAAATACAGTGTAGAGAGCAACGAAAAAATATGGGAAATTTTGAATACTTACAGAGAAGCTACTGTCCGTAATACAAGAGACTATTACGTTCAGGAAATCAGCAGCATTCGATTTAAGGTAACAACTGCTATCGCTCAAAAAATTTTCTTTCCATATATTGGAAAGTACGTCATGGAAGTATCAATGATAGTCGGAGCACTCCTCATTACGGGGATTCAGTTCTATTTTTATGATGCTACAGCAGCTATAACCGGCTTGACTTTGTTCATGGCTGCTACCACTCGAATTGCACCGGCAATTTTGCGCCTGCAACAAGGGTTAGTTCAGATTAAGAATTACCTCGGGAACAGCGCTGTGACCATAGAGTTGCTTCAAATGCATGGAGTAGTTGAAGACAGCAGAGAGTCAGATCCCCAATTGAGCGCCCCAACAGATTTCCAACCAGAAGTAGTCCTAGATAAGATTAGTTATAGGTATGGAGCAGGTTCAGATTTTGAAATCAAGGATTTAAGCCTGGAAATTAGAAGCGGTGAACATGTTGCATTTGTTGGTCCTTCAGGATCCGGAAAAACAACTTTGGTAGACATAATCTTGGGGGTCATGAGGCCAGATTCGGGTCACGTGACGATATCGGGAGTGCCGCCTTTAACAGCATATAAATCATGGCCACAACTAGTTTCTTATGTTCCCCAACTAACCATGATTTCGAATAGATCATTGAGGGAAAACATACTCCTAGGGCTTGCAGCTGGTTCTGAAAGTGACAAGAAAATCCAGCAAGCACTCCTAAGGTCCGGCTTAGGAAATCTGATAAATGATCTTCCAAATGGCCTTGACACTGTGCTGGGTGATAACGGATTTAAGTTAAGTGGTGGCCAACGCCAAAGAATCGGGATAGCGCGTGCGCTTTTTACAGACCCCTTACTCCTAGTGATGGATGAAGCAACCAGCGCTCTTGATGCAAGCACAGAAGATGACATCACAAATACCCTGCGTGAACTTAAGAAGAGAATGACACTTATAACAATTGCACACCGTCTCTCCACGGTGCGGGAAGCCGATCGTGTGTTCTATTTAAACAATGGAAATATCGAAGCTGTTGGATCTTTTGAAGAAGTAAGATCTAAAGTTTCTAACTTTGATAAACAAGCAAACCTGATGGGGCTCTAAAGTAGTACTTCCAGACTAAATGAGGAGATAGCATCCAAGAAGTCTTTAGTGTTCCAATTTTCGCCAAGCAGAAAGTCTGGATTTAGACTTTTCAATTCGTCGACCCTGTGGTGGCCTGTCGCCACCGCAAGCACCTTTAAGTTGTTTTTTTTCGCTGAGAAGATATCCCTATCGCTATCCCCAATCAGCAATATAGGCATGCTTATTTCTTCCGCGGCTGCTTGGATTACTAGATCTCGGCTCACTCTTGCACGAGTGGATATAAAGTAAGTGTTTCCAGCGAAGTATTTTTTGAGTCCAGATGCAGTAATCTTCGCTTCTGCTCCTAGCTTGGAATTCCCAGTTCCAATGAAATGTTGGATGTATGGAAGCGTCTCTATCTTTTGAAAAACCGTTTGAACATCTGCGAGCAATCGAGGTGGATTTTCGAGAAGTCTATCTTTGAGTCTGGTTCCGTAATGAGTGAGGATTTCTTCCGCTCTAGCAATATCTGGGTGCAATTCTGCTCTTTGGAGTAGGTCAAGAACAATCTCAAAGTCAGTGAAGCCACTGTACTGACCAGGGTAAATGGAGCACTGCCTGCCGGTGACTTCATTGAAGGATTCAACGAGTTGCATCGCCGCGATACCTTGTGTATCAAGCAAAGTGCCATCGATATCCCATAAAAGGGCTATTCGTTGGTGTTTAGAACTCACCACCCAAGGCTATTCGGTCGCTAGGCAACTAGTAGATATGTCCGTTTTATCCCCTTCCCGCTACAAACTAGACTGGGATTCGTAGTAGGGGGTAGAGGCAGCGACGGCTGGCTCTGCAGG
>JACCDK011125914.1_pt1 | contig 18914 bp, 15 predicted proteins | sample 7445871 | NCBI WGS metagenome assembly JACCDK01 (sample SAMN15323436, study PRJNA562643) | freshwater metagenome | isolation source: river surface water | place: USA:Blue River Watershed | collected 2017-08-15
AACCTGATGCCATCGTGATGCACCCAGGACCGATGAACCGTGAAGTAGAGATTGCCAGTGATGTGGCCGACGGTCCTCAGTCAGTGATCCTAAAACAAGTGACCTTCGGTATTGCGGTGCGCATGGCCGTGATGTCGATTGTGGCGGGAAATTAAGAGAAAAAAGAAAAGATTAAAAAAATAAGAAAATAAGTAAGACGCAAGAAAATCATAAATAGAGATGGCCAAGAATTTAATTCTTGGCCTTTTTTATTGGATCAGCAAGGATCAACTGTGATGATGCCAAATGGAAAATCAGAAGGTGTTAAAGAAATTTTGACGTCATAACCAATCATGGTGATGGCATGAAGTAAACGCAAGAACTCAACATGTTTGTGATCTCCATGAAAGAACTGAATCGACTTCGTAGAATTAAGGCCAAGACTGCCCATGCACGTGATGGGGTTCAGGTTCTTAAGTTTTGCCTTTTGAATAAAAAATTCGCAGGCACGATTCTTGGTAGTGATCATAGATGCTGGCTTTGCATCCATTTCTAACTCAGTCACAAGGGCGGCATTCATGGCCGCCGCTTGTTCGCTATTAGTTCCTGACTGATTTGGAAAATACTTCATGCGAATACCCATTGATAAACCTCTTTCATAAAGTTAAATAAGAAAAGCTCGAATAAATAGGATAGTCAGGTTTGTATAGAGAATAGTTCTGATTTTGTTGTAGGAAGTGGCCTACAGGCAAATAAAAGACAAAGAAGGCATATAACAAGCAAGCATTAATAATTCGGCAAGTACCCAGAATTGAAAGATTTTTATATCGATTTAGTTACGAATTAATTGTTTATTGAAATTAATTAAAAAATCCCCACCCATGTTAAAATTATGGTTTTTATAAGAAAAAATAACTGCACATGTTAATTCCAGTAATTCTGAGTGGGGGCGCAGGAAGTAGGCTTTGGCCTGTTTCGCGTGAAGTCCATCCCAAGCCTTTCATGAAGCTACTTGATGGTCAATCTTTATTGGAGAAAACTTATCGTCGTGCAGCTAGATTGTCTGGTATTTACTCTGAGAATGGAAAGCCTAGGGTTCTGACAGTCACAAATCGTGACTATTACTTCATTAGCAAGGATGAGCTTGAAAAAGCTGATATTAACGGTAGCTTTTTGTTGGAACCCTGCAGTAGAAACACTGCACCCGCAATTGCCATGGCCGCTCATCAAATAGCTCATGAATTTGGCTCTGATGCCCTGATGCTCGTTTTGGCAGCTGACCACTTAATTTCTGATGATATGGCATTTGCAAAGGCTGTATCTTCAGCGCAAACTTTAGCAAGTGCCCCGCATAATCTTCTGGTTACTTTTGGAATTACCCCATCTGGTCCAGAGACTGGTTTTGGTTACATTGAGGCTGGAGTCAAAATTGATCAAGGCATGAGGGTCAAGGCTTTTGTTGAGAAGCCAAGTTTAGATATTGCTCAAGGCTACGTTGCTGCGGGTAACTATTATTGGAACTCTGGCATGTTTTGCTTTTCAGCTGGACAGTTTCTTAAGCAATTAGAGTTATGTGAGCCCAAGGTGGCTGAGGCCGCAGCAGCTTGTTGGGCCTCGATCCAGGCTGATAGAGGCAAAGCATCCTCGATGCTAGAAATCCCTGAATCTCTTTTCAATGCCATTCCAGATATTTCAGTAGATTATGCTGTGATGGAAAAGTCTACAGAAGTGGCTGTTGTGCCAGGTAATTTTGGCTGGAGTGATATTGGCTCATGGAGTGCCATTCGAGATTTGGTCTCTTCAGATGAAAATAATAATCGCAGCTTAAGTGACACTATTTTTGTAAAGACAAAAAATACATTTGTGCAGTCTGAGAATCGTTTAGTCGCTACTGTTGGGGTAAGTGACTTAATGATTATTGATACCAAAGACGCCTTATTGGTTGCTGATCTAGCCTGTGCTCAAGATGTTAAGACTGTGGTGAATTTGCTGAAGCAAAAAGATCATGATTCATATAAATTACATCGCACAGTGAGCAGACCTTGGGGAACTTATACGGTTCTTGAAGATCATCCTGGGTTTAAAATTAAACGTATTGAAGTAAAGCCGGGCGGTAAGCTAAGTTTGCAAATGCACCATCACCGAAGTGAGCATTGGATCGTGGTGAAGGGGCGTGCTCATATAGTTAATGAGGAGCAAAATATTGTTCTTGATGCCAATCAATCCACTTATATCTCAGCTGGTCATAAACATCGACTAGAAAACCTAACCGACACAGATTTAGTGATGATCGAGATTCAATGTGGCTCTTATTTGGGTGAAGATGATATCGTACGTTTTGAAGATACATATGGGCGCAATTAATCGATGCAGTTAATAAGGTCACTTTGGGCCTATCGTGGGTTCATGCTCGGTAGCGTTAAGCGAGAATTCCAAAATAAATACCAGAACTCCATGCTTGGAGCGCTTTGGAATGTCTTGAATCCTCTTGCGATGATTGTGGTTTATACGGTCATATTCACGGAGGTGATGAAAGCCAAGTTAGAGGGCGTGGAGAATAGCTTTGGTTACAGCATCTATTTATGTGCGGGCCTGTTAACCTGGGGCTTATTTGCGGAAATCACCACCCGTTCGCAGAATATTTTTTTAGATAATGCCAATCTTTTAAAAAAAATAAGTATTCCAAGGCTTTGCTTGCCGGTCATGGTGATTTTGAATGCATTGCTCAACTTTGCCATTGTTTTTGGCTTATTCACTGTTTTTTTAGTTGTGTCTGGTAGCTTTCCAGGTTGGGCCTATTTAGCAGTATTACCTTTGCTTACGTTAATCATTATTTTTGCAGTGGGTTTAGGCATGATTTTGGGGGTACTGAATGTATTTTTCAGAGATGTTGGGCAATTCTTTGGTATTTTCATTACATTTTGGTTTTGGTTGACACCTATTGTGTACCCTATCACTATATTGCCGAAATCATGTCAAGATTTAATGATGTACAACCCATTAGTACCAATTTTGGGTGCAACTCAAACTATATTAGTTCAAGGCCTTTGGCCAAATTGGATTGATTTGATTTACTCTGCTGTCTTGGGTTTAACTCTATGTGTGTTTGGCTGGCGCTTGTTTAAAAAGCGATCTGGTGAAATGGTGGATGAGCTATAAATGGGCACTATTTCAGTCAGCAATCTTGGTAAGGCATACAAACAGTACCCAACGCGTTGGTCAAGAATGATCGAATGGCTTGATCCAAGAGATAGAGCACGTCATCAGCTTAAATGGGTATTGCAAGATATTAATTTCACGGTCAATGCCGGTGAGGCAGTAGGTATTATTGGGATTAATGGCGCAGGTAAGAGCACGTTATTGAAGCTAATTACTGGGACTACTCACCCGACCAATGGTAGCATTCATATCAATGGTCGAGTTGCCGCTATGTTGGAGCTTGGTATGGGGTTTCACCCTGATTTTACGGGGCGGCAAAACGCATTGATGGCAAGTCAATTACTTGGTATCACCAATGAAGAAATTACTTGTCTTATGCCTGAAATTGAGGCTTTTTCTGAAATTGGAGATTATATTGACCAGCCTGTTCGTGTTTACAGCAGTGGTATGCAAATGCGTTTGGCTTTTAGTGTCGCAACAGCGATCAGACCTGAAATCTTGATAGTAGATGAAGCTCTATCGGTTGGCGATACCTATTTCCAACATAAAAGCTTTGACCGCATCAGAGAGTTCCGTAAGCAAGGAACAACTCTGTTAATAGTGAGTCATGATAAACAAGCTATCACCACTATTTGTGACAGAGCCATCTTGTTAGCCGAAGGTAAGCTTGCCTTAGAAGGTGAGCCTGAGGCTGTAATGGATTACTACAATGCCATGTTGGCTGACCACCAAAACCAAGAGGTCAAGCAAGTGGTGCTGGACGATGGCAAGGTGCAAACCATTTCAGGGACTGGCGAAGCCACGGTCACCCGCATCACTTTATTCGACCAAATTGGAAACCCTATTGAGGTGGTGGATGTAGGCCAGCCTATTCACTTGGTCATTGAAGTCAAGGCGCACAAAGCCATCGACCGTTTGGTTCTGGGCTACGGCATCAAAGACCGCTTGGGCCAAGTGATTTACGGCACCAATACACATCTCAAAGAACAAGCCATTTCCCAGGTGGCTGCTGGTGCCGAATACCGCTTTGACATTTCCTTTTCTGCGAACCTGGGGCCGGGTACCTATTCTGTTCAAACCGCATTGGTCAGCAACGACAGCCATTTGCTAAATAACTACGAGTGGCGAGATTTGGCTTTAGTTTTTAATGTGATCAACATCAACAAGCCTCACTTTGCCGGTTGTGCATGGATTGATCCTCTCATTGAAGTTAAACAAGTATGAGTTTTATTTCTTATGCCCAAAACTATGAAGATGTCATGCTTTGGCGTGCCCTTAAGCATGTGAAAAATGGTTTTTATATTGATGTTGGAGCAAACGATCCAGTAGAGGACTCAGTTACAAAAGCTTTTTATGATGCTGGTTGGAAGGGAATTAATATCGAGCCACTTAAATCTCATTATCAAGATTTGGTCGTGGCACGCCCAAATGATATTAATTTACTCTGTGCCGCCGGCTCCGTTAGTGGGCAAGTGGCTTTGTGGGAGTGCGAAGTGAGAGGATGGGCGACTTCATCCCCTGATGTAATTCTTCAACATAAGCAAGCCGGGTACACGGGCGTTTTAAATAAAGTTCCAGTTTTCCCCTTGGCAGACATTTGCGAGCAGCATGTTCAAGGAGAAATTCACTTTTTAAAAATTGACGTCGAAGGATATGAAAAAGATGTTCTTAAGGGGATGAATTTCAAAAAATTTCGCCCTTGGATTGTTGTAGTAGAAGCCACAAAACCTAATTCTGCTGAAGAAACACATGACGAATGGGAAGCGTTAATTGTTAAAAACAGCTACGTTTTTGCCTATGCCGATGGTCTTAATCGTTTTTATGTTTCAAAAGAACGGACGCCTAATTTACTTAATATGTTACGCAATCCACCGAACATATTTGACAACTTTATTCAGTTTAAACAATTAAAGTCTGAATTAAGAGCCCAAGGTGCCGAAACTAAAGCAAAACAAGAAGAGACTCGTCTTAATGGGCTTATTGAGACTCGTAATGCTGAATTGAAGATCATTCAAGAAGCTTTCTTAGATCAAAAGGCGCAAATCGAATGGCTGCAAAATGAATGGACCGCATCTCGTGAGCGGGTGGACGTTTTAAATGACAGCATCTCTCAAGCAAAACAAGAAGAGACTCGTCTTAATGGGCTTATTGAGACTCGTAATTTTGAGATTGAGGATCTTATAGTAGCAGTTAAGTCTTCGGAATTAAATCTGATTGATAGCTCTGCTAGAAATGATGAATTAAATCGCTTGTTAAATGAATGCAAGGGTGAACTGGAGCAAGTTCATCATTCAAACCATACCCACTGGCTTGAAGTACAGAACCTTAGAGTGCAGTTGGATAAAGTTATGGCTGAGAGTCAGACTCAAGGAAACCTAGTACATGAACGACAAAAAGAACTTAACTCAATATTAAATAGCCTTTCTTGGAGAATCACCCATCCATTAAGGGTTATAAATAAATTAATCCATGAATTGATTGGTCTGCCGAAAATTATTGCAAAATCGATTTTAGTATCGTTTATGGGTTGGATTTCAAAAAATCAATTAACAAAAACATTTTTTAAGAAAGTGTTTAATACTAAATTTCTGAGGAATTCAAAGCTCAAAAATTATATAAAAGAATTCGCAATTAAAAATAGAGTTAACGTTTCTTTTGGTCTTTTAGCTCAGGAAAACGTGCATCTAAATGATTATCCTGCTATTGGTGTGGGTGATAGTGAAAAAAGTGCCCTATTCTTTTTGAATAAAAATGAAATAAAAATTTATATGGAGTTAAAGAATCAACTTCATAGGCATAGTACCAATGGAGAGAGGATATGAGGTTTGTGATTGATATGCAGGCTGCTCAGTTAAATGATGGGAGGATATCTCAATACACCATTAATTTCGCTCTTGCGGTAGCTATAAATAGAGGTCACCATGAAATCATTCTTGCTCTTAGTGATCTTTTTCCAGATTCGATTGAGGGTATTCGCGCAAAATTTGATGGAATTTTGTTAGGTAAAAATATCAGAGTGTGGTCTGCGCCTAGTAGGGTAAGGATGGATAATCCTCATAATGCAATTTGGAATAAAACAACTCAAATTATTCGCGAAGGATTTATTGGTGAATTAATTCCTGATTTGGTTCATCTTGGCACCTTAACTCATGGTTACAGAGATGATGTTGTACTACATTCTAACTTTCTTGGGGGGCTAACCAAGATAAGCACGATGTTGTTTGAAGACGTTGACACATCGGTTATCGATGGAGGTATTGAAAACGAAGATTATCTCCGCTATAAAATAAATTCAGCTGCAAAACTTAGCCAGAATTCCCTGATATTTGCAGATGATCCTCGGGCTAAGAAATTTCTTGAGCATGAGAGCGGAACCCCTTTAGAAAACTTCATTGAGATACCTACTTTGCATGCATCTAATCAGGAGGATTTTGCAAAAAAAATTATTTCCTCTTGGGTCGAGTGGGTTGAAAAAAATGAATTAAATCACTCTAGTATTAATACTTTCAATAGAAAGACTCTGGCTTACGTTTCACCTATGCCGCCAACCAAATCAGGTATTGCGAATTACAGTGAAAAATTAGTAACTTACCTATCTAAATATTATGATATTAATATTATCGATTGCATGGTGGATGGAGTTGTTGGGCCTCATGGCCATAAAGGGCTTCAATGGTTGAGGGAAAATCAAGATGACATTGATCGCGTAATCTATCACTTTGGAAACTCGCCCTTTCACAATAAATTGGTGCAGTTAATAGAGGATGTCCCTGGGGTTGCTGTTATCCACGACTTTTACTTGGGGGATTTGGCCTTGAGTATAGAGGTGAGTGGGGAGAAAAAAAATGCATTGTGCATGAGCTTATATGATTCCCATGGCTACAGGGCCTTAAGAGATCTTTATGACGGAAATACTCTGGAAGCAGTAATTTTGAAGTACCCAGCAAACTTTAATATTATCAAGAATGCAAAAGGAGTGGTTGTTCACTCCGAATATTCAAAGGCTCTAGCAAGAAAATTCTATGGGGATGCAGTTGCTAACTCTTGGAAAGTTATCCCGCATATTCGAAGTGCCACAAAGTTAATTGACAAAAATTTAGCGCGCGACATGCTCGGTATCAATGCCGATAGTTTCTTGGTGACAAGCTTTGGTCATTTAAGCCCCCTGAAACTAAATATTCGGTTGCTTAATGCATGGCTAGAAAGTGAGTTGGGAAAGTCAAATTTTAGTCGATTGGTTTTTGTTGGGGAGCTTCCAAATGATGATTATGGGAATAAATTTCTAGAATGTATTTATAAGTATGGCGTGCAAGATAGAGTCATTATTACTGGCTATGTATCAGATGAAGATTATGATCTTTACTTGGCAGCCTCAGATTTAAGTGTTCAGTTACGAGCAAACTCTAGAGGTGAAACATCTGGTGCCGTTTATGGTTGTTTGAGTTATGGTGTTCCATTGATTCTTAATAGAAATGGTGCAATGTCTGAATTAAGTAGCGACTTTGCATTTTTCATCCCTGATGAATTTGATGATGAAGACTTAGTTAATGCTATAAATTTCCTTTATAAGAATGATGCTTTAAGAAAAAATATTGGAAGTGCAGCAAGAATACATGTAGAGGAAAATAATTCAGGAGTGCATTGCGCGCGACTCTACTTTGATAGTATTGAGGACTTTTATAACGATCAGACTTCAAATAGTGTCGGTTTGGCAAGAAAAATCGTTACTACTGTAGGCCATTCTTTTGAATTTCCTGAATTAGCAAATATCGCAAGCAGCATAGCAAAATCTTTACCTAAGAGGCACAGGCAAAAAACCATTTTTATAGATATCACTCCAACGAATCTTAAAGACTATAAGACTGGAATACAACGTGTCGTTCGCGCCTTGCTTTTATCGCTAATTGATTCGCCTCCTAAAGGTTACCGAATTGAGCCGTTCTATTTTTCGGACGTTGGGGGAAAGTGGCATTTGCGTTATGCACGCAAGTACACCTTGGAAATTCTAGGTTGTAATCCGGATGAATTTCTAGATGATCCAATTGATGTTGGTTTTGAAGATATATTAGTGTTGCTTGACTTTTCTTCTCAATATGTTGTTATGGCCGAGAGTGCTGGACTGTTAACTCATTTCCGAAATCTAGGTGTAAAGATATGGACGTTTATTTACGATTTGTTGCCGATTCAATTCCCAGAATATTTCCCGAGCCATATGAAGCCTGATCATGAAAGATGGCTAAACACAATTTCAAAATTTGATGGCGCAATCTGTATTTCAAAAACTATTGCTAATGAATACCTTGACTGGCGGTTGAAAGAGGGATTCAATGATGCAGAAAGGTTGCCATTTGTAACAAAATATATCCACCTTGGTGCAGATATCGTAACTTCGGCGCCTACTGATGGTATGCCAAAGGATGCTGAAAACATAATCAAAAAACTAAAAAGCAATATCACTTTTTTAATGGTGGGGACTGTTGAGCCAAGGAAGGGGCATCTTCAGGTAATAGAGGCATTTAATATTCTATGGGAAAAAGGCATGGATATCTCATTGTGCATCGTAGGTAAACAGGGCTGGATCGACTCGTCAGGTCAAATGGTTAAAACATTTGCGAATCTCAAAAAAAATAAAGAATTAAACAAGCGTCTATTTTGGTTCGAAGCTGCAACTGATGAATTTTTAGAAAAAATTTATGCAGCTTGCGATTGTTTGATCGCCGCTTCATATGGAGAGGGGTTTGGGCTGCCTTTAATTGAGGCAGCGCAGCATGGCATTCCAATTATTGCTCGAGATATACCTGTGTTTCGTGAGGTTGCGAAAGAGCATGCGTTGTATTTTGAATCAAGCTCGCCTTCAAAATTCTCAGAATTTATTGAAAGTTGGATCCTCTTAAGGGATGCAAATAAAATACCTACATCAAAAAATATGCCTCATCTGACATGGGAGCAGAGTGCAAGCCAGTTAAGAAATTTGTTAGAAGATTTGAATTGCAAATGATGTGCCGCAGAACCTCATTAATGCAATAGTCGAATCTAATTCGACTCGTAGACCTTGTTGCAGACCAAATCATCCGTCGCAAGCCTAAAGTTGTGTGCGTCTATCGTCTCATCTGGAAGGCTGGATCCAAAAATTTTAAAGCATCTTTAATTCAGGGTGTTATGAAGCCCATCAAAGCAAAGGGCATAGAGGTTAACATCTATGAGCCTGTCATTAATGAATCTGAGTTCTCTCGAGAACTAGATTCTTTTAAGGAAAAGTCTAGTATGGTTGTCAGATACGGTATGGGGCGTGCGCTTGCAGATGTAGCTGATAAAGTATGTTAGCGAGACCTTTTTGGCGGCGATTAATCTCTACTAATTAAATTCAATTTCCTCGTTGCTCATGAATTTTTAGAATCACAGCCTTAATCTAATCGATTAATTATGATTATATTTTTATAAAAACAATCTTATGTTATTGTAAAGCTTTATTCACCTAATGTTTATGATATTTTAGCCAGCGATGGTTAAATTAAAATAATTAAAAGCCATGAAAACCTCACTCATCACTGGTATCACAGGACAAGACGGCGCTTATCTGGCTCAACTATTGCTGGATAAGGGTTATACCGTCTGTGGAACTTATCGACGTACCAGTTCAGTTAATTTCTGGCGAATTGAAGAGTTGGGCATTCAGAATCATCCTAATTTGCATTTGGTTGAGTACGACTTGACTGATTTAGGCGCAAGCATTACTTTGGTGCAAAAGGTGGAGCCTACTGAGATTTATAATTTGGCTGCTCAAAGTTTTGTTGGGGTGTCATTCGATCAGCCAAGTACCACAGCTCAGATCACAGGCATTGGTGCGCTCAACCTACTTGAAGCAATCCGCTTAGTTAATCGAAAGATACGTTTTTATCAAGCCAGTACATCTGAGATGTTTGGTAAGGTCCAAGCTATTCCTCAAATCGAGAACACACCTTTTTATCCGCGTAGCCCTTATGGTGTGGCTAAGCTCTATGCTCACTGGATGACAGTTAACTACCGTGAGAGTTACAATATTTTTGGCTCTAGTGGCATTTTGTTTAATCACGAGTCTCCTTTGCGTGGCCGAGAGTTTGTGACCCGCAAAATTACTGATAGCGTGGCCAAGATTAAATTAGGTCAATTAGATTGTTTAGAGCTTGGTAATTTAGATGCTCAGCGTGATTGGGGTTTTGCTAAGGAATATGTCGAAGGTATGTGGCGCATGTTGCAAGCGGATGAGCCTGACACCTTTGTTTTAGCTACTAACAGAACAGAAACGGTTCGCGATTTTGTTCGCATGGCCTTCAAAGGAGTTGGAATCACAGTGGACTTTAAGGGTAAAGAACAGCAAGAGGTGGCGATTGATGCTGCCAGCGGTAAGACCGTGATGCGCATCAATCCAAAATTCTATCGCCCTGCTGAAGTGGAGCTTTTGATTGGAGATTCTGCAAAAGCAAAAGAGAAGCTCGGCTGGGAGCCTAAGACCACTCTTGAGCAATTATGTCAAATGATGGTCGAGGCTGATTTGCGTCGCAATCAAGTTGGGTTTTTGTTTTAGCCATAAACTGTTTAGATTAATAAAAAATACCAACAAATAGCAACAATGAACTGTAATCTATGGTAACTGCTCTACGGGCGAATATTGCAAAGAATGTAGCAATATCTATCGCATTCCCGAAAATTATTTTTCTGCTGTCACCGCTGACGATGGTGCTTGGAAACAGAAGTGAATTTCCGCAAGGGTTTAGCATTGGGCCGGTTTTTGTATTTATCTTCGCCAGTTCCTGCATACTTCTCATGGTGTGGCTGGCACAGAGACTCAACCTCACGGTCTATAGACTTTTAACGGCTCTACTGGTATGCCTGGGCTTATCCGCCTGGATTCAAAGCCAACTTCTCATATGGGATTTTGGCCCGCTCGACGGGCGGGGTCTGCCTTGGGAGAAGTTCCAAGCCCAATCCATCATTGAAATCACCATCTGGACAGCCGGCATTGCTCTTGGCATTGTCCTATCCCGTAAAAGGCATGCACTCACATTCCACCTTGCAACGGTGGTTCTGTTGCTCAGTTCAGCTTCATTACTTTATACGTATACAACTGTTGAGATAAATGAGAAAGCCAAGGAACAGGGTGTAATTGGTAGCTACAAGATGGTATTCATACCGGAGCAGGATGCATTCCGCTTTCACCCGAAAAACAATACTATCATGCTGGTATTGGATACCTTTCAGTCCGATGTTTTCAACGAAATCGCCACCCGCTATCCGGGTGAAGTCGAATTTCTACGTGGCTTCCAGTTCTTCCCAGATGCCGTTGCCGGTTACCCTACAACCAAGCACTCCATTCCACTCATTTTCACTGGTAGCTTCTACACCAACCAAGAGCCGTACACAAAAAAACACCTTGCCAAGCTCCTAACTTCATCGTTCACATTAAATTATGAGGATGCAGGCTATAGAGCAGCCGTGTTTATACCTATTTCTACTATTAGCAGAAGTATTTCCCAATTACATGCTAAACCGATCGTCATCACTCCGGCTATCACCAATTTCAATTACCTAGGATTGAGTCGCCTCGATTTCAAGTTAATTGATGTTGGTTTATTTAGAGCCGCACCTATCTTCCTGAAGAAGCTGATCTATGACGAAGGACGATGGGCGTTGACCGAAGTCAGCGCAAGACAACATAACCCTCATCAGGCACCGTCATGGCAGGGTAACGACTGGCGGATTGCCAAATCATTCCTCAAGCATGCGCGGATCGATCCAGCAGATTCAGGCGCCTTCACCTTCATTCACTTGATGGGAGCGCATGCCCCGATATCTATTGACGAAAATTATCGATACATCTCCAATTTGCCTGACACAAGGGATAATTATGTAAACCAAGCGCGCGGCGTACTCAAACTCACCAAACAGTTAATCGAGAAACTCGAGGAAATTGATGTATATAAAGATGCAGAGATTATCATCGTCAGCGATCACGGCGCACACAACAAAGCGCCAGCCGACATGCTGGACTCCGAGTTTGAGTTCGATTATTCGTCGAATATTATTGGTGCAGCCCGCCCCCTTTTCTTGTACAAGCGTGCAGGCAAAACGATGCCACTCTTGATCAATAGCACGCCGGTTCACTTGGCGGATATTGCGTGCCTTCTGAAATCTGGCTGTCAATCACATATTAAGACGGGTGAACCACCACCAAAGGTCAGACTTCATTATAGATACGAATGGAAACATGAGTTTTGGTTTAAGGACTATTCTCCGCCCATGACCCTGTATGAGGTCATTGGAGATGCTAGAAAATACAGTCATTGGCGCAACACCGGACGTATCTTCAGCGAAGGGACGGAATCAACCGTTCGCTACAAGCATTATGTAGCCAACAAAGTCATCGACTTTAGCCAGTCCGGCAACACCGAAGAATTCATCTTCAAAGGAATTTCTGGCCAAGAACAAGGACATCGATGGAGTGATGGAGACATTCTCGTGACCACACTCCACACAGATCATGATATCAAGGCTCCTTCTTGGCTCAATGTTAAGGGATTTGGATTTTCGCCGGATGGCGGTATCACCCCGCAAAGGGTGCAAATAGCTGTCAATGGCAAGCCTTTGGGTGTGTGGGATTTTCCACCTACAGACACTAATATCAAAGTGGCATTGCCAGCCGAGGCACTTGGCCTAAGCGCGATTCGGTTGAAATTCATTTTTGAACAACCCACTGCTCCCTGCGCCATCAGTGAGTCCGCTGATTGCCGCAAGCTTGGCGTCGCCTTCAAGCAGCTGTCCATCACCACGGAGTAAAAGAATTAGATGCAAGTAATTCCCTCATCTTTTCGCGATCCTTCGGGCTTTGTCTTTACCGAAGCTGCCTGCATTTTTCGCCAGATCAACGATGTTGGTATTGAAGATTTTCGCCTCCTGTACTCATCGGGCCTGTACCGGGCGCTCACAGGGAAAGGTTGGTTGGTCCCGCATACCGAAGTAACGAACGATGCGACTGGATCGTCCACAGCCGCGTTAGTGATTCAGCCCCAGAAAATCGAGCACATTTCCTACCCCTACGAGTGGTGTTTTAGCCAACTTAAAGATGCAGCCCTACTAACGCTCAACATCCAGTTACTGGCCCTGAAACATGGTATGACACTCAAGGACGCGTCCGCGTACAATGTGCAGTTCAATGGATCCTCTCCCGTATTGATCGACACACTGTCTTTCACCCGCTATGAAGAGGGGAAGCCTTGGGTAGCGTATCGACAGTTTTGCCAGCACTTTCTTGCGCCGCTGCTGCTGATATGCAAGTGCGACATGCGGTTATCGCAGCTTTACAAGGTTCACATTGACGGCATCCCGCTCGATTTGGCCAGTCGACTACTTCCTGGGAGAACTTGGTTTTCACTAGGCATTCTCTTGAATCTGCATTTGCATTCGCGGGCTCAGCAGAATTTCGCCGCATCTATTGATACTGGAATTACGCGAAGAAAATACAGACCATTGTCCAGAGCCGGTATGTTGGGTATAGTTACCGGATTGAAGAGCCTAATTCAGGGACTTGACTGGAATCCGACAGGTACCGAATGGGCCAATTATTACTCGGCCACTAATTACACGGAACGCGCATTCGAGCTTAAACGGGCGATTATCGACACCTTCCTGGATACTATCCAACCGAAGAATGTCTGGGATATAGGCGGCAACACTGGAGTCTTTAGCCGCCTATCCTCTTCGAGAGGAATTCCAACGGTTTCATTCGATATCGACCCTGCGGCCATTGAGATTAGCTATCGCCAGGCAAAGAAAGAAAAGAATCAGAGCCTAATTCCTTTGATTATAGATTTGACCAATCCGAGCAGTGGCATCGGCTGGTCCAACCAAGAGCGCCAGACTCTAGCAGAAAGAGGCCCGGTTGACTGCATTTTCGCGCTCGCCCTGGTACATCATCTGGCGATTTCCAACAATGTTCCCCTTACCATGATTTCCTCTTATTTGGCCAGCCTAGGTAAGCACCTGATTATTGAATTCGTCCCCAAAAGCGACAGCCAAGTCAAGCGGCTGCTTTCCTCTCGTGAAGATATATTCGACACGTACAACATAGAAGGCTTTGAGAGAGCGTTTTCACAGAATTTTGTGATCAGGGAAAAAGTGCCAGTCAATGATTCCGAACGTACCATTTACTGGCTTGAAAAGAAGCCATCCGGCAACCCCCACTGACTCCTCAGGAACTGCCATGAAAAAAACAACTTTGCCTACTATCTTCGGGGTCGCGCTCCTTGTAATACCTGGCCAAGCCTTCGCCTATTTGGATGCGGGCACCGGTAGCATGATCATTCAGGGTATTATTGGCGCCGTCGTGGCCTGCATTTACATTATCAAAATGTACTGGCACCGCCTCCTAACCCGCCTAGGCTTTCGCAAGAAGTCTGACGACGAACCTGCCACCGAAGCGGAGAAGAGCGTCGAGGAGGCCGATAATCTTCAGGAAGGCAAAGACGACGCACGTCATCATGGCTAATGCCCACAGGGGTTCCTCGGAGAGTAAGGGTAAAGAATTAAAAAACCTCATGAACATACTATTAACAGGTGCGGATGGTTTCACTGGCCGCCATTTTTTAAATCAAGCAAAATCATTAGGGCATGAAGTTATTGCTCTAAAAGCAGATTTGACTGATTCAGAAGCGGTTTTTTCCGAAATTCAGGCGGTTAGGCCAAGCCATGTTCTTCATTTGGCTGCAATCAGTGCGGTAACTCATGCAGATGAGGAAGCCTTTTACCGTGTCAACTTATTTGGCACTCAAAATTTACTAAAAGCATTGTGTGCTTTACCTGACGGACCTCTTAGAGTATTGCTTGCAAGTAGCGCCAATATCTACGGCAATGCCTTGAAAAGTCCAATTCTAGAAGATTATTGCCCTAAACCAGTTAATCATTACGCTTTAAGTAAGCTTGCAATGGAGTTGATGTCGACCTCGTTCGTGCAACGTTTGCCAATCGTGATTGCTCGACCGTTTAACTACACGGGTGTTTGGCACGATAACCGTTTTGTTGTGCCTAAAATTGTTGAGCATTTTCAGCAAAGAGCATCTGAAATTGAACTCGGTAATCTTGAGGTTCTCAGAGAATACAATGATGTGCGGATGGTGTGTCAGGCTTACTTGGATTTATTGGATTTGGGTGTCCCTGGTGAGGCTTATAATATTGCTTCTGGTCGCGCCGTTTCTTTAAAAACGATCATTTCAACATTAGAAGAAATTACCAAGCACAGCATAATTGTTAAAGTAAATCCGGTTTTTGTGAGAGCCAATGAAGTTAATATTCTGTCTGGATCCTCTCAGAAAATTGAAAATTTACTGGGCCCTTTAAAACATCCCTCATTGAAAGATACTTTGAGTTGGATGTTAAATTCTAAATAAAGTAAGACATGCATATTGGTATTGATGCGAGATTATTATCGGGCCCTCTAACTGGTATTGGACGTTATACCTTTGAGCTATCAAAAGAATTGGCCAAGCATTCAGATTTAAAGCTATCCTTGTATACCTCATCTGAAATTGATGTGGATATTCAAAAAAATCTTCACCCTGGTTTTTTCAGAGCTGGATCACGCGTTAATCGATTTTCTAAAATGATTTGGTCTCAAACGGCTTTGCCGTATTGGGCTACCCAAGATCAAGTTGATCTCTTTTGGGGTTGTACACATCGACTGCCGCGCTATTTACCTCAATCAATTGCCAGAGTTGTCACGATTCATGATTTAGTTTGGAAATACGCTCCTGAAACTATGCGACCATTTAGTTTGCTTGTTGAGAAAAGATTGATGCCTGAGGCAATGAAATTAGCTGATTTGATCATGGCAGATTCACAAGGAACTGTCGATGGAATAGCTGAAACATTTCCAGAGTACGTATCCAAAGTTCGTCTAGTTCATTTAGCGCCATCATCTTTAAGGTCACCATCAGATTTTTCTTCTTTAGAAAGATTGGGTATCAATAAGCCTTTTTTTTTATTTGTTGGCACTTTAGAGCCAAGAAAGAATTTAGAAAGACTTTTGCTGGCTTATGCTTTAGTGCCAAAAGCATGTCGTGATCAATTAACTCTGGTGATTGCTGGTGGAAAAGGGTGGGGTGATCTTGATCTACACTCCCTATTGCGTAAATATGAACTTGAAGAATCGGTTAATTTAGTTGGTTATGTCGGTGAGCAGCAATTAGCATCTCTTTATGCTAACGCTCGTTTTTTGGCGATGCCATCCATTTATGAGGGTTTTGGCTTGCCTTTAGTTGAGGCTATGCAGTTTGGCACCCCTCTTTTAACTTCACATTCAGGCTGCTTAGCTGAAGTGGCTGGAGATGCAGGGGTACTGGTGGATCCCTTATCAATTGAGTCGATGTCTAATGGAATGAAGCAACTGATCTTGGATGATGATCTTGTCAAAAAACTTGGTTTAAATGCGATGCGTCGAAGTAAATTTTTCTCATGGGAAAAATGCGCCAATGAGTCAATCAAGGTTTTTAAAGAAGCGATGATCTTGAGAGATAGGCGAATCAAAAGTCAATCATGAAAGTACTACATTTTTATAAAACATATTATCCCGACTCGTTTGGCGGGGTTGAGCAGGTCATTTATCAGCTTGCCAGTGGAACTGCGCAGCTTGGTATAGAAACAACCGTTTTAGCGTTGACTCCTAATCGAGTGGATAGAGTTATTACTGTAGGTGGTCACAATGTTCATCGTTGCCATAGTGATATTCAATTAGCTTCAACAGATTTTTCATTAAGTGCATTTTTTCGATTCAAGGAGCTTGCTAAAAAAGCGGACCTTATTCATTACCATTTTCCGTGGCCATTTATGGACGTCGTTCATTTTGCAACGAAGCACAATAAACCTTCAGTAGTTACATACCACTCTGATATTGTGAGGCAAAAAACGTTGTTAAAGCTTTATAGACCCTTAATGAATCGTTTTTTGACTAGCGTTGATTCGATAGTTGCAACATCGCCTAATTACAGGGTAACTAGCGATGTGCTTCAGCAGTTTCAAGAAAAAACAGAAGTTGTGCCAATTGGTTTAAATCGTGATTCATACCCTTTCCCTGGTGACACAAAATCTAAGTTCTGGCGAGATCAACTAGGAGAAAAATTTTTCTTGTTTGTTGGAGTCTTGCGATATTACAAGGGGCTATATATTCTTTTAAATGCCTTGGCTCTTGGTGATTTACCTACAGTGATCATAGGTGCTGGTCCAATTGAGAATGATCTTAAGAATAAGGCCTCAGAGTTAGGTCTAAAGAATGTGAAATTCTTAGGTCAAGTCTCTGATGAAGATAAGGTTGCTATCTTAATGCTGTCGTATGCCGTAGTATTCCCCTCTCATTTTCGATCCGAGGCATTTGGTATTTCCCTTTTAGAGGGGGCCATGTTTGGAAAGCCAATGATATCGAGCGAAATTGGCACGGGAACAAGTTTCATTAATCTTGACCAAGAGACTGGTATCGTGGTGCCGCCATCTTCTCCGAGAGATTTACAAAAAGCGATGGCTTATTTGTGGAATTCACCAGAGCTAGCCAGTGAAATGGGTAAAAAAGCGGGAGATAGATTTGCTAAATTGTTTACAGCTGATCGGATGTGCGAAAGTTATAAAAATATTTATCAAAAAGTGGTAGACAGTAATAAATAAGATTATGCTGAATGATCTTCGCTGTTGTGCAATTAAGGTTAATCATGTTGATGGGCAAGTGCTCAGTGTCATTTTTGATGATGTTGAGCTTCTATATCTGAGTCCTTTTAGCTCAGAATTTAAGCCTGCCCGCGGTGGTGTTCCGGTCTTATTCCCACAGTTTGCAAATAATGGCGCGCTTTCAAAGCATGGTTTCGTCCGTAATTTGCCATAGATTAAGTCAAATGAAGAGGTGAGTTCATGTGCTCATCGCATTCAATACTCATTGGTGATTGAGCCCGATTTTAATACTCAGACAGGGAAGTTAAAAAAGTACCTTTGTTAAGAGGCACCAATGTTTTTAATCTTTTCTTTGAAAACTCCACCCGTACCAGAACCACCTTTGAATTGGCTGCCAAGCGTTTATCAGCTGATGTGGTCAATTTAGACATACAAACATCATCGACGGCCAAGGGAGAGACCCTTTTAGATACCATCGATAACTTGGTGGCTATGCAAGCAGATATTTTTGTGGTCAGGCACAAAACCACGGGTGCTGCAGTGGAGGTGGCCCAACATTTACCCCCGCATGTTCATGTGATCAATGCAGGTGATGGTACCAATCAACACCCCACGCAAGGTTTGCTCGATATGTACACCATGCGTCATTACAAACAAGACTTCACCAGGATCAAAGTAGCCATCATTGGAGACATTGTTCATAGTCGTGTGGCTAAATCTAATATTCATGCGCTGACCACCTTGGGTTGTAAAGAGATTCGTGCCATTGGTCCAGAAAGTTTGCTGCCTAAAGATCTCAACATGATGGGCGTCAAAATCTTCAATAACATTGAAGAGGGCTTGAAGGATGTTGATGTGGTAATGACCCTCAGAATCCAAAAAGAACGCATGGAAGCTGGTCAAGTACCTGAAGGAGATGCGTTCTTCAAACAATGGGGTCTTACTCAAGCAAGACTCAAGTTAGCCAAACCTGATGCCATCGTGATGCACCCAGGACCGATGAACCGTGAAGTAGAGATTGCCAGTGATGTGGCCGACGGTCCTCAGTCAGTGATCCTAAAACAAGTGACCTTCGGTATTGCGGTGCGCATGGC
>JACCDK012043805.1_pt1 | contig 18901 bp, 16 predicted proteins | sample 7445871 | NCBI WGS metagenome assembly JACCDK01 (sample SAMN15323436, study PRJNA562643) | freshwater metagenome | isolation source: river surface water | place: USA:Blue River Watershed | collected 2017-08-15
CATTAAGCGGTAGAGCGACGTTTATTAGAACAGAATCGGTCTCGTAAATTAATTTGGAGCGGGTGACCGGGATTGAACCGGCACAGCTAGCTTGGAAGGCTAGAACTCTACCATTGAGCTACACCCGCATATTCTTGCGAACGGGAGTAAGAGTAATTGGTTTGGTTATGAAGTTCCAATTCTTGCCATAGACTTCTGCCTCGCAAGAAACGGGGCGTAGCGTAGTGGCTAGCGCGTCTGCTTTGGGAGCAGAAGATCGTGGGTTCGAGTCCCTCCGCCCCGACCAATTAATTTAAGTTAAATAATCTCCAAGGAGCGCTTTGTGAAAAGCTCAGTAGAAAACCTTTCACCAACTCGTGTTCGCTTTGATATCTCAATTGAATTCAATGAGATGTCACAACACGTTGCGGATGCATATAAAAAGGTTGCTACTCAAGTTAATATCCCCGGCTTTCGCAAGGGCAAAGTTCCGCCTGCAATGATCGATCAAAGAGTTGGTCGAGGAACCGTCTTAGACGAGGCAATCAACTCCGCGCTTCCAGATTTCTATACCCAAGCAGCTCGCGAACATAAAATCGCAGTTATCGGCCGACCAGAAGTGGATATCAAAGAGTTTGTAGATAATGAGAAGCTCAACTTCACTATTGAAGTAGATGTTCGTCCAGAGATTAAGCTCCCAGATTTCTCAACAATCGAAATTAAGGTTGATGATGTCCAGATCACTCCAGCTGAAATCGATGAGCAAGTAGATGCTCTTCGCGCTCGCTTTGGAACTTTGCACGTGGTTGAGCGCGCAGCAAAGACTGGTGATTTTGTAAGTATTGACTTGGTAGCCAAAGTAAATGGCGAAGAGGTCGAAGGCGGAACCGCTAATGACATCTCTTATGAAGTTGGTTCTAACAGTATGGTCGAAGGGCTAGACGATGCTGTGGTTGGTTTAAATGTGGGAGAGTCGAAGATATTTGAGACACAACTTCTTGGGATGCAAGAGGGCGAGACTGGATCGGTAACCGTGACCATAAAATCGGTCAAAGAACGGGAATTGCCTGCACTTGACGATGCATTTGCAAAATTGGCTTCAGAATTTGATTCTCTCGAAGAGCTTAAAGCAGATATGGCTAAGCGCTTAGAGAGAGTGAAAGCGCTAGAACAAGGTGCGCAAGCAAGAGATAAGCTCGTAGATAAATTATTAAATGAACTTGAAATTCCAGTTCCTGAGAAATTAATTGAGGAAGAGATTCATGCTCACCTAGAGCGCGAGAATCGCTTAGAGGATGCAGAGCACCGCTCTGAAGTAGAGAGAGATACTCGTCAAATGTTTAAGCAGGATTTTCTGCTCGATGAAGTCGTAAAGACTGAAGCAGTTGATGTATCTGAGATCGAATTAACTGAATACATCATGCGCACTGCATCACGCTATGGAATGGCTCCGCAAGACTTCGCGAATCGAGTTGCCCAATCAGGAAATATCAACCAGATGCTTGCCGAAGTTGCGCGCGCGAAAGCTCTTGCGAATATCTTAAATCGAGTTTCGGTCGTTACTGAATCAGGTAAGAAGGTTGATTTAGAAGCGTTGGCACCTGTCCGGGCCACCCAGCCACAGGAATAATTGTTCGTTTCCGCTTCGGGCGATGTCCGGAGAGTTATGCCTATAGTGAACAAAGTGGCAATACCCCCTTTTCGGGAAGCATTTTTATCGCGAACGCGTTAGGGTCGTATAGAGAAATCGCCAATTTCTAGCCGGGCTATCCGGTTTGATTAAAGTAGAGGAGTTCCGTGTGGAGTTAATTCCAACACCAGCTTCAGAGACAATTTTGCGTACTGGTGGTGCCATGAATGCAGGTTTGGACTCAGAGGTTTACAACCGTTTGCTTCGCGAACGAATTATCTTCTTAGGTTCGGTAGTTGAAGACGCAATGGCTAATGCAATTGCAGCTCAGATTCTTTTGCTATCTGCAGAAGATCCAGAGAAGGACATCTACCTTTACATCAATTCTCCAGGCGGATCGGTATCTGCTGGTATGGCGATTTATGACACCATGCAATTTGTGCCAAATGATGTGGCAACTGTTGGCATGGGGCTTTCTGCATCAATGGGTCAGTTCTTATTGTGTGCAGGTGCTCCTGGCAAGCGATACGCGTTGCCACATGCTCGCATCATGATGCATCAACCTTCCAGCGGTATTGGTGGCACTGCAACAGATATTCGAATTCAAGCTGAGCAGATTGGTTTTACTAAGCGCAAAATGGCAGAGCTAATCGCATTCCACACTGGTCAGAAAGTAGAAACTATCACCGCAGATTCCGATCGCGATCGCTGGTTTACTGCCGAAGAAGCCAAGGAATATGGCTTAGTTGATCATGTCGTAAAGCTTGCTTCACAGATTGGAAAGAAATAATGAGTAATTTCGAAATCAATAATCGTTATGTTCTTCCAACAATTGAAGAGAAAACCTCTTACGGCTTTAAGCGCTTAGATCCATATACAAAATTATTCGAAGAGCGCATCATCTTCTTAGGCCAAGCGATAGATGACACCGTGGCAAACGATGTCATGGCGCAGTTATTGACCCTTGAATCGATGGATCCTGATCGCGACATCATGATGTACATCAATTCGCCGGGTGGATCATTTACAGCGCTCACCGCGATTTATGACACTATGCAATTCGTACGCCCAGACATCATGACCATTTGTTTGGGTCAAGCGGCATCAGCTGCAGCAATTCTTTTAGCTGGTGGCACAAAGGGCAAGCGAATGGCGTTACCAAACTCTCGAATTCTGATTCACCAACCTTATTCAGAAGGTGGCGGACAGGCATCAGACATTGAGATTCAAGCCAAAGAGATTTTACGTATGCGTGAGTTACTCGAGGTCATGCTCGAAAAGCATTCAACAAAGAATAAAGCAGAGATTTCAGCGGATATCGAACGCGACAAGATCCTAACTGCCCAAGAAGCGGTTGAATATGGACTTATCGATCAGGTGCTGTCGTCTCGTAAAGCAAAGCCAACTGTTTAAATTCTTTTGATTTTTTAGTGCTTTGTTAAACCTTAAGAGCTACTTCGAGCCCGGAGCGCTCTTTTCCTATAAGAACTTTCGCAAAATCTGGCTATCCAATTTATTGGTAACCCTTGGTTCAGGTGCATTTCCGATGGCGATCGCAATCGTCATCATTGATTCTGGCGGCGATGCCACAACTTTAGGTTTGGTGCTTGCCGCCAGAATGTTAAGTGGCACTTTACTTACCTTAGTTGGTGGTGTTTGGGCAGATCGCATGAAGCGAAAGCATGTGATGATGGCTGCAGATATTTCGCGTGCCCTCCTGTTAATGATCTTAGTTTTGGTTTCTGCTCCAGATTTACCTAGATATTGGATGGCGCTAATTGTCTTTTTAATTGGCGTTGGAGATGCATTTGGCGCACCGGCTGCCGCTGCCATCATGAACGTGATTGTCCCTGATCACGTCTTGCAACAGGCCAATGTTTTTCGTGGTGTTACAACACGTTTGGGACAAATTATTGGACCAGCACTAGGTGGAATTGTGGTCGCACTTGTTGGAGCCAGATTTGCTTTCTTACTGACCGCTCTCTCATTTCTACTTGGTGCGGTGTTATTAAAGGGAATCAAAGAGGAAGCAGTTTCACAAGCTGAAGATCGCGAGACTTTCATCTTCGAATTTAAGGAAGGCATTAAGACAGTTCGGGAGATGCCGTGGGTAGCTGCGATGATATTGATGGCTACATTTCAATTGATGGTTGTAGTAGCTGCAGAGACTGTTTTACTTCCGATTATCACTAAGCGTGAATTTAATTCTAATAGCACTATGGCGGCATCTCTTGCCACATTTGCAATTGGTGCAACTATCTCGGCGCTTTGGTCATTGCGAGCAAAGCCAAAGTATCCAGGTAAAGTCTCACTAATAATCTGGTCAATCTTTGCAATCATTCCAATCGCACTGGCATTTCCAATTAATCCAACCATCATCATTGTGGCCTATTTGATCGCTGGAACTTCAGTCGGTCCATGGGATGCTTTCTGGCCAATCGCGTTACAGCGTGAAATACCTAAAGAGAAATTAGGACGCGTCTTTGCTCTAGACCATGCTGGCTCTGCGGGATTGATGCCACTTGGAATGGCGCGGGTTGGACCACTTACCGAACTTTTCGGAGAACGAAACTTCCTAATTTTCGCGGCAGTTTTTCATCTTCTAATTAATTATCTGGCTTACAAGGTTCCGGGGGTTAAAGAGTTAGCAACACCACGCAATTCATCTAATAGCGAACAAGATTTAGCAGAGAATTCAGAGCACAAGAGCGGGCCAAGTTCTACCATTTAACCCTATCCCCAAGGAGCTAATAGATGACCCGCATAGGTGAAGCAAACGAACTGCTTAAGTGCTCGTTTTGCGGCAAAACCCAGAAGCAAGTCAAGAAATTAATTGCAGGTCCTGGTGTTTATATTTGCGATGAATGTATCGAACTTTGCAATGAGATCATCGTCGAAGAACTTTCCGAAGCTGGGGTAGCGGGTTTCGAAGAATTACCTAAACCGCACCAAATTTTTGAATTTCTAGATAACTATGTGATTGGCCAAGAGCGCGCAAAGAAATCTCTTTCGGTTGCGGTGTACAACCATTACAAGCGGGTGCAATCTGGCGACAATAAGCGCGAAGGCGCAGTCGAGTTAGCCAAGTCAAATATTCTCTTGCTCGGACCGACTGGTTGTGGCAAAACTTTGATGGCTCAGACTTTGGCTCGAATGTTAAATGTACCTTTTGCCATTGCAGATGCCACCGCATTAACTGAAGCAGGATATGTCGGAGAAGATGTCGAAAATATTCTTTTGAAATTACTACAAGCGGCTGATTATGATGTTAAGAAAGCAGAGACTGGCATCATCTATATTGATGAGATCGATAAAGTGGCGCGCAAAGCAGAGAATCCATCCATTACCCGCGATGTATCTGGCGAAGGTGTGCAGCAGGCGTTACTTAAGATTCTAGAAGGCACCGTGGCATCAGTTCCGCCACAAGGTGGACGCAAACATCCACATCAAGAATTTATCCAGATAGATACTACTAACGTGCTCTTTATTGTTGGTGGTGCATTTGCTGGGCTTGAAAAGATTGTCGAAGGACGTGCGGGTAAATCAGGTGTTGGTTTTAACGCACCACTTCGCACCGCAGAAGATCGTGAAGCATCAGATGTCTTTGCAGATGTGATGCCAGAAGATCTATTGAAATTTGGTTTGATTCCAGAATTTATCGGACGCCTTCCGGTAATTACTTCAGTTTCAAGCTTAGATAAAACTGCTCTTATAAAGATCCTCACCGAACCGAAGAATGCCTTGGTGCGTCAGTACCAGAAGCTATTTGAATTAGATGGAGTCGAACTAGATTTCGAAGAGGCAGCGTTGACTGCGATCGCAGAACTTGCATTAAAGCGTGGCACCGGAGCACGTGGGCTACGTGCGATCATGGAACACGTATTACTTGGCGTTATGTACGACATTCCTGGCCGCACTGATGTCGATAAAGTATTAGTCACCGCTGATTGCATTAATAATGATGCAGCACCCAAGCTAGTTCTTCGTACCGCCGATGGTGCAAAACGCACCAAGCGTGGCGAAGAAAAGAGCGCGTAAGATAATAATTACTTTCTAATCTAGACTACGACGCTATGACGCGTGAATTGCCAACAGGTTTTGTACCTGCTGACATCGAAGGCCCGCTGTACAAGAAGTGGCTCGATGCGGGTTACTTCACCGCAAATCCAAAGTCAGATAAGCCAGCATTTACGATCGTGATTCCGCCACCAAATGTCACTGGATCATTACACATCGGTCACGCACTTGATCACACTTTGCAAGACACTTTAGTAAGAATGAAGCGGATGAAAGGTTTCGAAACTCTCTGGCTTCCCGGAATGGACCACGCCGGAATTGCAACCCAGAATGTGGTTGAACGACAACTAGCTGCGCAAGGTAAGAGCCGTCATGATTTTGGCCGCGAAGAGTTCGTAAAGAAAGTTTGGGAATGGAAAGCCGAATCGGGCGGCGCAATCCTCGGTCAGATGAAAAGACTGGGCGACTCTGTAGATTGGAGTCGCGAACGATTTACTATGGACGAAGGTTTATCTCGTTCAGTTTTGACGATCTTCAAACGTTTATATGATGCAGAGTTGATTTATCAAGCAGAGCGAATCATTAATTGGTGTCCAAGATGTTTGACCGCGCTTTCGGATATAGAAGTGGATTACCATGAAATAGAGGGCGAATTCGTCCAAGTCAGATATGGCGCAGATGGCGAAGATCAGATTTGGGTTGCCACCACTAGACCAGAGACCATGTTGGGCGATGGCGCAGTTGCTGTAAATCCAAACGATGATCGCTACCAGCATATGATCGGAAAGAGTGTGCGATTGCCTTACGTAAATCGCATGATCCCAATCATTGCTGATGAATTAGTAGATCCAGAATTCGGTACTGGCGCAGTAAAGGTAACTGCCGCGCATGACCCAAATGACTTTGAGATGGGTATGCGTCATGGTGTGCCATTAATCGTCATCATGAATGAGCATGGAGTAATGGCAGGAACTAATACTCAATTCGATGGCCTGGATCGCTTTGAAGCTCGCCGCGCAGTCGTAGATCAGTTAAGAAAAGATGGTTTATTGGGTTGGGAGAAGCGCCCATATTTACATAGCGTCGGCCACTGCTCAAGGTGTCAAACAATCGTCGAACCGAGACTCTCTCTGCAATGGTTTGTGAAAGTTGCGCCACTTGCGAAGATGGCGGGGGATGCAGTTCGTTCTGGGAAAGTGAAAATCTCTCCTAAAGAGATGGAACCGCGCTACTTCGAGTGGGTCGACAACATGCACGATTGGTGTATCTCAAGACAGCTCTGGTGGGGACATCGGATTCCGGTTTGGTATGGCCCAAATGATGAAGTCAAAGTAGTTGGACCTGATGAGAAAGCGCCAGCAGGTTGGCGCCAAGATGAAGATGTATTGGATACCTGGTTTTCATCTGCACTTTGGCCATTTTCTACGCTGGGTTGGCCTGACCAAACTGATGATCTAAAGAAGTTCTATCCAAACTCAGTTTTGGTAACTGGTTACGACATCTTGTTCTTCTGGGTCGCCCGAATGATGATTTTTGGGTTATTTGCAATGGATGGAAAGCAACCATTTAATGTGATTGCGTTACATGGTTTAGTGCGTGACAAATTTGGAAAGAAGATGTCTAAATCCAAGGGCAATGTCATTGATCCACTTGAGTTCATGGATAAATATTGTTCAGATGCGCTTCGCTTTTCATTAGCTCGCGGTGCTAATCCCGGAGCAGACCAAGCGCTTGCCGAGGAATGGATTGGTGGTGCTCGTAATTTTGCAACCAAACTCTGGAATGCCACCCGTTTCGCCTTAATGAACGGGGCAACTGTCGAAGGCGAGTTGCCCGAGTTTGAAACCTTGAACGCAATAGATCGTTGGATTTTAAGTCGTTTGAATGAAACCATTGCAGAGGCTGATCAATTACTCGAATCTTATGAATTTGCTAAAGCATCAGAGTTGATTTATCACTTTGCTTGGGATGATCTTTGCGATTGGTACCTAGAACTTTCAAAGGATGCTTTTCAGCGTGGAGATGCTGCCAAGACCAAGAGAGTTTTAGGGCACGTGCTTGATCAATTGCTCAGATTGATGCATCCAATCATGCCCTTTATTACCGAAGAACTTTGGACAAATTTAACCAATCAAGAATCTTTAGTAATAGCCAATTGGCCAGTGGCGAATCCAAAATTTACAGATAAATCAGCAGAGAAAATTGTTTTACAGCTACAAGAGGTCATAACCGAAATTCGGCGCTTTAGAAATGATCAAGGTATAAAGACCAGCCAGAAGATTCCGGGCCGCTTAGTAGTTCCTTCAGAGCTCGCGCCATATGCAACAGGTGCGGAGTTCTTACTTAAGATGGAGCGGGGAGAATTTACGCCATCTGCAAAGTTAGAAATTGGTGCAATCCGCGCTGAATTTGATTTAACCAGTTCGATTGATGTTGCTGCAGAGCGAGCACGGTTAACCAAGGATTTAGCAATAGCAGAGAAAGATCGCGCCACCGCAACTGCAAAACTAGGTAATGAAGGTTTCATGGCCAAAGCCCCAGAGAATGTGGTTGTTGAGATTCGTGAGCGACTATCAAAGTGCGATGCTGAGATCGAGAGAATTAAGACTCAACTTTCTGCTCTGCCATCATGATTAGCCAAGAGGATCGTGAGCGACTAACAGCGATTGAGAATGCGCTTCTAGCTAGATGGCCGGAAACCAGAATTCAACCATCTCTTGATCGAATTGCTCTGCTGTGCGATGCGCTAGGTTCACCTCAGCTCTCTTATCCCACAATTCATATCGCTGGTACCAATGGGAAAACCTCGACCACCCGCTTTATTGATTCAATTCTTTATGCCCATGGATTACGTACCGGAAGATTTACCAGCCCGCATCTTGAGGATTTCAGGGAGCGCATCTGTATAAACGGTGATTTGATTGGCGCTGCAGAATTAATATTCAACTACAACGATATCTCCGCTTATTTCGATTTTGTAGATTCAAAATTACCGCATCCAATTTCGTTTTTCGAAGCAGTCACTGCGCTAGCTATGACCGCATTTGCAGAACATCCAGTAGATGTCGGAATTTTCGAAGTGGGGATGGGCGGAACTTGGGATGCCACAAATATCATCCAACCCACTGTCTCTGTGATTACTCCAATCGGCATGGATCACATGGAGTACTTAGGAGATACGCTCGAAGAGATTGCTGCCAACAAAGCGGGCATCTTAAAACCTGAGCAATTTGCAGTCTTGGCAAGTCAAGAACCTGCTGCAGCAAAGGTGCTATTAGCTAAAGCTGCAGAAATGGGTATCGAAGTCGCGCGTGAAGGAATTGAATATGAAGTGATCTCGCGCCAAGTTGCAGTAGGTGGCCAACTTTTATCAATTCGAGGAATCAAAGATGTTTACTCTGATCTCTTCTTGCCATTACATGGTAAGCACCAAGCGTCAAACGCTGCGGCCGCGCTAGTAGCTGCCGAAGCGTTCTTTGGCGATCAAGCACTTGATTTGGAATCGGTAAAGGCAGGTTTTGCAAACGCTAATTCGCCGGGACGTTTTGAGGTTGTTCGGCGTGAGCCCACCGTGATTTTAGACGCGGCGCATAATCCACATGGTGCAAGGGTGTTGGCTAACACTATGCAAGAGGAGTTCAGCTTTGGGCGAGTAATTGCCGTGGTTGGGGTGTTCGCAGATAAAGATGCTGATGGGATCTTTGAGGAGATCAAAGAGGTAATCGATGGGGTAATCGTTACCCAAAGTTCATCTCCCAGAGCGCTTCCAGCTGCAGAGTTGGCCAAGATCGCAACTAAGCATTTAGGTAACGAGCGAGTTTTTGTTGAAAGCGATCTAAGAAGTGCGATTGAAAAAGCGCTCGCAGATGCCAGCCATCCTTTAGAAGATCATAGCGTGGGAGTATTGATCACTGGCTCGGTAATTACGGTTGGCGAAGCCAGAGCCATATTGAAAGAGTTGAAGTAATGAGAATCCTTGGCGCAGCGGTCTTGGTTATGGAATCCATGGTAATGGGTTTTGCACTCTTACTTGCCATGCGAGATAGCTCAACTACCGAATTAATCATCGGTTCAATAATTTCATTATCGCTCTTTCTAACGGCTGGTCTATTGAAGAAGAGATCTGGTTGGATCATAGGATCAGTTTTGCAATTAGCGATGGCGGGATATTCGGTAGTAGTTCCTTCACTTTCGATAATTGCCGCGATTTTTATTCTGCTTTGGGGGTGCGCTATCTACTTCGGCCGAAAGGGTGAGGCCATCAGGCGAGAATTAGTAGCCAAGCGCGACGCCCAATAGAATGACCTGGTGAGCAAAGAACGCACCTTAGTTTTGATTAAGCCAGACGGAGTTCGTCGTGGTTTAGTCGGAGAGGTAATTGCACGCATCGAACGTAAAGGTTATGAAGTAACTGCGCTTCGAATGTTGCAGGCAGACCGTGCATTACTTGAGCGCCATTATGCAGAGCACGAAGGCAAGCCATTTTATGAACCATTACTTGAGTTCATGATGAGCGGTCCAATCGTTGCTTTGATTGCAGAGGGCGAACGCGTAATCGAAGGTTTCCGTTCACTTGCGGGAGTAACTAATCCAACTGTGGCTGCGCCCGGAACTATTCGCGGAGATTTAGCGCGTCAGCAAGCGACAAAAGTTGTGCAGAACATCGTGCATGGATCAGATTCGGCAAGCTCTGCAGAGCGAGAGATTTCAATTTTCTTCGGAGGGAAGTAAATGGCTAATCCAAATGCAAAAATGTCCTTTATCGGACGCGACATGGCAGTCGATCTTGGAACTGCAAACACCTTGGTTTATGTGCGCGGTCGTGGCATCGTGCTCAATGAGCCATCAGTAGTTGCCGTAAATCAAGATACCGGCGGAATCTTGGCAGTTGGTCTTGAAGCCAAGAAGATGATTGGCCGCACACCTGGAAACATTGTGGCGATTCGTCCGCTTAAAGATGGTGTGATTGCAGATTTCGATACCACAGAGCGCATGCTCCGTTACTTCATCCAGAAAGTTCATAAGCGTCGTTATTTAGCAAAGCCACGCATTGTGGTTTGTGTACCTTCTGGTATCACTGGTGTCGAACAACGTGCAGTTAAGGATGCGGGCTACGCTGCAGGCGCACGAAAGGTTTACATCATTGAAGAGCCGATGGCTGCCGCAATTGGCGCAGGGCTACCAATTCACGAACCAACTGGAAATATGGTGGTAGATATTGGTGGCGGAACCACTGAAGTTGCAGTGATTTCATTGGGCGGAATCGTCTCTTCGCTCTCTATTCGCGTCGGTGGCGATGAGCTAGATCAATCAATCATCAACTGGGTAAAGCGTGAATTCTCTCTATTACTAGGAGAGCGCACCGCTGAAGAGATAAAGATGGCAATCGGTTCTGCATATCCAATGCCGAACGAACCAGATGCAGAGATTCGCGGCCGTGACTTAGCTACTGGTTTACCGAAGACCATAGTGGTGTCAGCTGCCGAAATTCGTAAAGCGCTCGAAGAACCAGTCAACGCAATCGTCAATGCAGTTAAGGCAACGTTAGATAAATGCCCACCTGAGTTGGCATCAGATCTTATGGATCGCGGAATTGTTTTAACAGGCGGTGGCGCGTTATTAAAGGGACTTGATGAGCGCTTACGTCGCGAAACCGGAATGCCAATTCACATCGCAGAGCAACCACTTAATTGTGTAGTTGATGGCTCGGGCAAATGCATCGAAGAATTTGAATCACTAGAGAAGGTTCTGATCTCAGAGCCACGTCGCTAAAAGCCATTTAGATAAGTCGAGTAGTTAAATGGCACGATCATCAGGTACCAATCGGGGACGATTGCTACTTGTCATGTTGATTGTCTCTTCGTTGCTGTTGATTACTCTAGATCTAAGAGGCGTGGCAGTAATTGGAGGGGCTCGAAATGCAGTCGGTACTGCCTTAGCTCCAGTTCAAAACATTGGCAATTCGATAGTTACTCCATTTAAGAATTTCTTCTCGGATTTATTCCGCCTTGGAAGCACCCGTTCAACAATCAATAAGTTGAAAGCGGAGAATGCAAAGTTAAAGTCGGAACTTCTGCAACAGAAGAATAATTATGGTCAAGCCAAGCAGTTGAAAGAAGCTTTAGAACTTGCAGGTCAAGCACAGTGGAAAGTTGTTAGCGCAAAGACTTTAGCGCAAGGTTCGGCAATCTCATTTACAAACACCATCACAATTGATCAAGGTACTCGGGCCGGAGTTAGACCTAATATGACGGTTATTAATGGCCAGGGCTTAGTAGGCGTTGTAAAAGCAGTTTTTCCAAATAGCGCAGTGGTGCTTTTAGCCTCCGACCCCTCATTCAAGATCGGCGTGCGAATTGCACGCACCCAATCAATCGGAATTCTTTCGGGCCAAGGTAGCAACCAGGGCGTGTTGGAACTCTTGGATAACACCACCAAAATCAAGAATCGTGATGTCCTACTTGCCCGCGGAAGTTCAAATAATCGTCCCTTTGTTCCAGGCGTACCAGTCGGATTTATTACACGAGTTCCAGATAGCGCTAATTATGTAGCGCAAGTTGCAGATGTAACTTTCTATGCAAATTTAAATGCAGTCGGCGTAGTTTCGGTGGTGTTATCTGCACCAGATTCTGATCCTAGAAACGCATTGGTACCAAAAGCGCCAGTTCCGACTCCACTTCCAACAGTAACTATCTTTGTTACACCAACTCCATCACCGACAAACGGTAAGGGAAGTGGTACGTGATGTGGCGCCGCGAAATTGTGCTCTCGACTTTGACTTTTGCTGGGTTGTTTATTGCACAAGAGGCATTTGTTAATCAGGTCCATTTACCGTTAGGTGGATTTTCTTTAATTCTACTGGCGGCTCTAATCTGGTCTTCTATTCATGAACCAGAGTTGGCAGCAGTCACTGGTTTCATCGCGGGCATTTTCATGGACCTCTCATTATCTAACGATGGTCCATTCGGCCATTGGACTTTAGTGATGGTCATATCATGTTTTGCCATCTCTTATCTGGGATACGGTGATGATGCCGTAAACTCAAATCCTGCCGGATTAATTTTGATGACTTCATCTGCAGTAGTAGCCACCATAGTCTTCTATATCTTTATCGGGCTACTTTTTGGATTGGATCTTGGCAACCTAGCACAAGTCCTAAGAAACATTATTGGTTTTGGACTTTGGAGCGCTTTACTTGCTCCGATTGTGGTGCCTTTTATTACCAAAGCACATCTCATTGTCTATTCAGGTCAGAAATGAATCAACGAACCCGACTAAGTTTGTTGGTAGTGCAAGCGCTTATCATCAGTTTGATGGCAGCGTTGATGGGTCGACTCTTTTATCTACAAGTTGCTGCAGGTGAGCGTTACAAAGAGGCTGCTTTAGATATTCAAAGTCGCGACATCGTGGTTCCCGCAATTAGAGGATTAATCGTGGACGCTAACGGTGTTCCGCTTGCAATGAATCGAGTGGGCTTAGCGGTTACTGTTGATCGCACCATCATCGACAAACAGAGCGACAAAGGCCTTTCAATATTAAAGAAAGTCTCTAAAATCTTAGAGTTGAATCCAAACGATGTATGGCGTCGTACTCGACTTTGCGGTGAGATTACAACTGGAGACAAATCAGGTTGTTGGATCGGAAATCGTTTTCAGCCAATTCCAATTACTAAAGATGCTGATCCCGCTATTGCACTTCAAATTGTCGAACGAAGTAGTGAGTTTCCGGGAATCGATGCCAAACCAACAGCCGTTCGTTATTACCCAGGAACTTTAGGTGCTACAGGTGCACATGTACTTGGTTACATAGGTGCCCTCACTGACGAAGATTTAGCTAAAGATGGTGGTACTCGTTATTACCGCAGTGAATCAATTGGTAAAGATGGTCTTGAGTTAGTTTATGACAAATATCTTCGCGGCCGTCCTGGTATTAAAACAGTTATAGTTGACCGCAAAGAATCGGTAACTGAAAAATCTAGAGATACTGCACCAATTCCTGGTGCGAATTTAGTGACAAGTTTAGATGTTCGAATTCAAGGCGCTGCAGAAGCTGGATTAGCAACAGCAGTTCGCGCTTCTCGAGCACAGGGTTATCGAGCAGATGGTGGCGCTGCGATTGTGATGGATGTGAAAACTGGTCGAATAATGGCGCTTGCCTCTTACCCGACTTATGATCCAAATATCTGGGAGAAAGGTTTAACAGTTTCGCAAGCAAGAGATATGTTCAGTGAGAACACGTATGTTCCGGCACTTTCACGACCTATTCAAGGTCTATTTGCACCTGCCTCTACTTTCAAAGCTTTCTCAATTTTTGCAGCAGCTAAAGCTGGATATGACTTAAATGCCAGCTACGACTGTCCTGGTGTTTATAAGGTAGGAAATCGAGAGTTTACTAATTACGAATCAAAAGAGATGGGTCGGATCTCCCTTAAAACGGGCATCGCTGCGTCATGTGACACGCTCTGGTACAAAATTGCATACTCTGAATGGCTAAAAGATGGCGGTTTAAGTCCAAAGAGCCCAAATGACTATTTCTTTGAAGTGGCGCACCAATTTCAATTAGAGCAACGCACCCAGATCGATCTACCTAGTGAGGCATATGGCCGTATACCTGATCGCAAATGGAGACTTGATTATTGGACTGAAAATAAAGATTTTTACTGCAATTATCAGAAGCGAGCTGCCAAGAAAGATCTGACGCCTTTCTTGATTGCCCTTGCAAAAGAGAATTGTGTTGATGGTGGAGTATTGCGTGCAGGTGATGCGGTCAACTTCTCGATTGGTCAAGGTGATACTGTGATTACACCATTGAAATTGACTCAAGCTTATGCAGCAATTGCAAATGGTGGCACGATCTTGCAACCCCTAGTGGCAAAAGCCATAGTTGCAAATGATGGAAAAGTTATCGAGACTTTTAAACCTAAAGTGCTTGGCAAAGTCGATGCTAAGCCCGAGGTGTTCAAGTGGTTAACTGATGCACTTCATGAAGTTACTATTAATGGAACAGCAGCTGGCGCTTTTGCAGGATTTCCAGTCCAAGTAGCAGGAAAAACCGGAACTGCTGAGGTATTTGGTCTTAACTTAAACGGTACGAAAAAAGACTCCACTTCCTGGTTTGCAGCATACGCGCCTATCAAGAATCCAAGATATGCCGTAGTTGTGATGGTCTCGCAAGGTGGCACGGGTGCATCTGCAGCCGGAATCGGCGCTCGGCAAATTTTCAATACTATTTATGGCGTGATAGGTAATCGACAGATTCCAGAGAAAATTGTCTATCCATCAGGTCCTCCTACTAAATTGCCAAAGATCTCTGCAACTACCAAAGTGATAGAACCAACGCCAACGGCCTCACCAACTAAGTCAAATACCAAGGCATCCGGATAATGAGCGAAGCACTTAGAAGTTTCACTTATCGCAAACAACGCCGTAACCTGACTGCTGGTTTCGATCCAGTGCTTAGTTTTGCAGTAGTAGCACTTCTAATTATTGGTACTGTGCTGGTTTATGCAGCGACTCGAAATTGGTTTGCGGCAGCGGGCGAGGATCCCCAGTATTACCTAAAGCGCCATGGAATAAATGTGGTAATCGGAATAGCACTTGCCATGGGAATGACTTTCATCGACTATCGAGTCCTGCGTGCATACACTCCCTTTGTTTGGGGCGCTGGAGTCTTGGGCTTGATAGCAGTTTTAATTCCAGGAATTGGCAGCACTATCAATGGCGCAAAGGCTTGGATTGTTTTGCCAGGTGGTTTCTCGTTACAGCCAGCGGAATTGGCGAAGATAACCATCATTATTGGAATGTCCATGATTCTTACTGAAAGAACTCACGGGCAGGAAGCGGTTCGGAATAAAGATATTTTGCAAGCGTTGGCAGTTGCTGCGATTCCAGTTTTACTAATTGTTGCGCAGCCAGATATGGGAACGATCTTAATTATCAGCGCAATTGTGGTGACAATCATTGCAACTAGTGGCGCACAAGCTAGGTGGGTTGCTGGCTTAATGGTCTTGGCATTTATTGGCGGGTTTATCGCTGTCAAGGCTGGGGTAGTAAATGATTATCAATTACAGCGATTGCAATCTTTTGTAAATCCAAATGCTGATATGCAAGGAACTGGATATCAATTACGTCAGGCCAGAATTACAGTTGGATCTGGTGGTTTATTCGGTACCGGATTGTTCGAAGGTCCACAGACCAACGGCAGATTTGTGCCTGAACAACAGACAGATTTTATTTTCACCGTAGCTGGGGAGCAGACCGGATTCTTAGGTAGCAGCATCATTCTCTTGTTACTTGTTACTGTCATGATGCGTGGATTTAGTATCGCCCGCAGAACTACCGATCCATTTGGCAGATTGGTGGCGGTTGGAGTAGTTGCATGGTTTGCATTCCAAACATTTGAAAATATCGGAATGACTTTAGGTTTGATGCCGATGACGGGTGTGCCATTACCTTTTCTTTCATATGGCGGATCAAGCATGTTTGCTAACATGATTGGTATCGGTTTATTGCAGAATGTTCACGCACGATTGCGTGGATAAACGCTGTTAATGGCTTTTTAGCCTCTTTGGTGGCATAATTAGGTCAGCATCCAGTGCGCGCCTAATTGGCAGCAGCGCGGAGCTAAGCACAAAGTAAAAAAGATTTTGTCTGATTGATTTCAGACCCGAAGAGAGCCAAAGCAGAATGCTTTGGCACATAAAGGATTTGGTGTACATGGCCGACGAGCCAAAAGCGCCGCGTAAGCGCGCAAGTAAAAAAAGCGCTGCAGATACCTCTGTAGCCGAAAATAGTGACTCTAATCAAGATAGTAGTTCAGAGAAAAAAACCCGCAAGAAAACGATACCTGCCGCAATTGCTGCACCTATTTTTCAGGCTGCTCCGAGCGCTAGCGGAAAGAGTTCCGGTAAGAAGTCAGAAAAGAGTCCGGATAAGAAGTCGGACACAAAACCAAAAACTAAAAGCGGCGACGAAACTCCTGAGAAATTTGAAGATGAAGCGGATTCTCGCCGTGGCGGACGTCGCCGTCGCCGTGGCGGACGTGGACGTAGAAAAGGTCAAGAAGATAGTGCGGAGCTTGTCTCTGCAGACGAACAAAGCGAAGCTACATCACATCGCCGCCGCCGTCGTCGGCGTAGCGCTGAAGATGGAGTTCAACCTGGCGAGAGCGTAGATGAAGATGGAGTACCAACAGTTGTAAAGGTACGTGAACCAAAAGAACGCTCTGAAAAAACCGAGAGGTATGAAAGACCATCTCGTCGAGATAGACATCATCGTCGTGAAGGACGCCACCGCGAAGATCGACGCGAATATCGCGATAGCTACCGAGATTCTTACAAGGAAACTTATCGACGTCGTGGCACCATCATCACAGAAGGCGAATTTTTAGCCCGCCGTGGTGATGTAAAGCGTGAAATGTTAGTTCGCCAAAAGGGTGACCGTACCCAGATTTGTGTTATCGAAGATGGAGTAATGGTCGAACATTACGTAAATCGAAATTCAGCTACCTCATATGTTGGAAACGTTTATCTTGGAAAAGTCCAAAACGTCTTGCCGTCTATGGAAGCAGCTTTCGTTGATATCGGAAAAGGTCGTAACGCAGTTCTTTATGCTGGCGAAGTTAATTGGGATGCCGCAGGCATGGAGGATTCTGCAACCAAGAAGATTGAAATGGCTCTAAAGACCGGGCAACCAGTACTGGTTCAGGTAACTAAGGATCCAATTGGGCAGAAAGGTGCGCGTTTAACGAGTCAGATTTCGCTACCTGGTCGATATGTGGTCTATGTACCTGGCGGCGGCATGAGCGGAATCTCACGCAGACTTCCAGAACCAGAGCGAATTCGCATCAAGAATATTCTCAAAGGATTAGTCCCAGATGAGGCCGGAGTTATTGTCCGCACCGCTGCCGAAGGTGTTAGCGAAGAAGAACTCACCAACGATATTGCAAGGTTAAAGGCACAATGGGAAGAGATTTATCAGAAATCTCAGAACCCAAATTTCCATCCTCCAGTTGCTTTATACACCGAGCCAGATTTAGCGGTACGTGTTATCCGCGATATCTTCTCGGAAGATTTCAATGTTTTGAAGATTCAAGGTGACCAAGCATTTAATGATATCTCTGATTACTTAGGATTTATCGCTCCTGAATTATCCAAGAAGATCGAGAAGTACACTGGTAAATCAGATTTGTTTAGCGATTACCGAGTTGATGAGCAATTAGCAAAAGCATTTGATCGCAAGGTATATCTCCCATCTGGTGGTTCACTTGTAATTGATCGAACAGAGGCGATGGTGGTTATTGATGTCAATACTGGAAAATTTATTGGTAAGGGTGGCAATCTTGAAGAGACGGTCACCAAAAACAATTTAGAAGCAGCTGAAGAGATTGCCCGCCAACTTCGCCTTCGTGACTTGGGTGGCATTGTGGTAATCGACTTTATCGACATGATTCTGGAATCAAATCGTGAAGCGGTGATGCGCAGATTAATAGAGTGTCTTGGCCGCGATCGAACCAAACATCAAGTTGCAGAAGTGACCTCTCTAGGTTTGGTGCAGTTAACTCGTAAACGAATTGGTCAGGGATTAATCGAAGCGTTCAGTACTACTTGCGATAGTTGCAATGGCCGCGGAATTCACATTCACACAGAGCCAGTTCGTGCGCGTGCCGCAGAGCCAGTATTTGCCGGCCATCATGATGAACATGAAGTCGAGGCAGATACCGATAACGAACCAGTTATTGATGCGGAATCAGATTCAGAGAAAGATGCGGGAAGCGAGAAGCGGGGAATTAAGCCTAGAAAACGCCGCCGAGCGGTAAGTACCGGGGTCGTCCGTACCTAACTGCTCCCTGCATTAGTGCGATTTGTGCCTCAATGCGCTCAAATCGTAAGATAACCCCCTGCCCAAGCGGGCTTTTGGTTCGAGATGAATTAAAGAGAAGTAGAAGGAAATCATGTACGCAATCGTTAAGGCTGGCGGGCGCCAGGAGAAGGTCGCAGTTGGCGACACAGTTACCGTCGACCATATCGATGCAGCTGCTGGTTCAACTGTCTCATTCCCAGCAGTGCTGGTTGTAGATGGCGCATCTGTAACTTCTGATCCAAAGGTGCTTTCGGGCGTAAAGGTAACTGCAGAGATTGTCGATCAGACTAAGGGACCAAAGATCCATATCTTGCGTTACAAATCAAAGACTGGCTATCGCCGTCGCGAAGGTTTCCGATCACAGTTGACCAAAGTAAAGATTACCGCAATTAACGGTGTGAAGTAACGGTTATTA
>JACCDK011469153.1_pt1 | contig 18888 bp, 17 predicted proteins | sample 7445871 | NCBI WGS metagenome assembly JACCDK01 (sample SAMN15323436, study PRJNA562643) | freshwater metagenome | isolation source: river surface water | place: USA:Blue River Watershed | collected 2017-08-15
AACCGTTTCCAGTTTACGCAAACTCGAAGGCGAAGAACGCGTGGATGAAATCGCCAAGATGATTGGGGGCCAACAAGGTTACCTCGACTTCAAAGATAATGTTCGAAAATTAATCCAATCCAACCATGCTAAATAAAATCTTGATTTATAGTTTGTTTTTAACGGGTCTTTGGAGCTGTTCACAAGCCGAAGAAAAATTGAGTGAGGAATTACAAACCAAGGTATTGGGATTACATGACGAACTCATGCCAAAAACGGAGGAATTAATTTCCTTACAAAAACAATTAGACAGTTTGTCGAAGGGGAAAGATTCCGTTCACGTGAATAAACTGAAGCGAGCCCTGGCTAAATCCGATCAAGCCATGATGGATTGGATGCATCATTTTTCCATGGACAGCCTTGCCACCATGGATGCTAAATCCAAAATAGAATACTTAGGAAAGCAATTCAAAGATTTGCAAGATTTACAAAAACTAACTGACTCAAGTCTACATGCAGCTAAAGCTTACCTTCCTCAGTAGTATCCTATTTCTTGGACTGTTTTTTGCTAGCTGTCAAGAGAAAAAGACATTGCCTTATTTAGGCCCCAAGGAAACAAAAACGGTCAATGGAAAGGTGGATACAGTTTACCACCAAATACCAGCTTTTCGCTTTTTGAATCAAGATTCTGTCTGGGTAAGCGAAAAGGATTTGGAGGGGAAAATCTATGTGGCCGACTTTTTCTTTACTTCTTGTCCGACCATTTGCCCGAAGATGAAAACGCAAATGCTGCGAATTTATGAACGATATTTAAACAATGCAGCGGTTCAAATCGTTTCTCATAGCATCGACCCGAATTTTGATACGCCTACTGTATTACGACAATATGCGGAACGGCTACAGGTTAAGGCTCCTAAATGGAATATGCTAACGGGGGATAAAGCAAAAATTTACCAACTCGGCGAAAAATCCTACATGGTCACAGCCCAAGAAGATAAAAATGAGGCTGGCGGATTTGTCCACAGTGGCGCCTTTATTTTAGTTGACAAAAAGCGTCATATACGCGGGATTTATGATGGCACGAAAGAAGACGAAGTAAATCATTTAATTGAAGATTTAGAGATCCTACTGAAAGAAAAACCATGAGATATTGCCTAATACTTTGCCTAATCGTCATGCTAGCCTCCTGCCAGAGCAAGGAGGAGATTTTATACCAACAATATGTGGTGGAGGGACGAGCATTGTATGAGCAAAATTGTGCCAACTGCCACCAAAGTGATGGAAGTGGATTACGGGATTTATACCCCGCTCTAGCAAAAACGGATCTTTGGAAAAGGGTAACGCAACAACAGCTTGTTTGCATCATCAAACAAGGACAACGAGGAGAAATTAAGGTAAACGGGAAAGCTTATGCGGGATACATGCCAGCTAATCCTAAATTAGAAGCAATTGACATCGCTGAGCTTGTCACTTTTATGCAGGACAGCTGGGGAAATAAGAAAATTTATTCGTTTGATGAAGCGAAAGCCGCTTTGAAATCTTGCCGTTAGTTGGCCGGCAATTCGTCGACCGTCAAGACCGAATTACTCACACGACGTAAAGAATAGGAAGAAAAATCTTGGGCTGCATCAAAGCCAATTCCATGAACAACATCGGTGGGAGTTTTGATGGACACGGGTTTATCTGTAAAAATTCGTTTCTCGTCGGGGAGCCAAGTAAACTCATCCGTTTTCATAATTTCTCCTTTCAATACATTGTTGATGACAACATGGCCCATCAACTTATATGAATTATTGGTGCGAAAAAAATGAGCGGAATCTCCCCGTATTTCTGAACTGACATTCCCGAGCTTATCATAAAACCAAAGTTTCATTTCTTTGGGATAAATGCGATCTTCGGCCGAAGTGGTAATTTGCTTTTCGGTAATCATGTGAACGACCGTTCGACCGGAATCTGAATAAACCATGTCTATACCCAGCAATTCAGACTTAGGTCCACGAAAAACTCGCTTATCCTTGGCTTGTTCCTCTTGACAGGATACCATGAGCAGAGAACTCACTACCAGCAGTAAGAATCTCAACGAATATTGCATGGATTTAATCAATTTTAACTTTACGGAACCAGACATCGCCCAGGGTAAGTCCAACCGTTAGTCGGTGGTATTGCTCCTCCAATAAATTATCTGCTAAAGTTCCACGCTTACCGAGTTGGTAAGAAACATTGACATAATTCAAGAAATTACGCAGCGGCAAGGCGAGTCCAAGTGAAATGCTTTGATCTTTCGCATAGATTCCATTGCCCGCAAAATCATAAGGTGTCGTGGCAGATGATATACCCACGCGATAAGTCACCCGCTTGAAATAGTTCGAAATAGATTCAAAATCCGGTGTATACTCCGCTCCGATGGATATTTGTTCACTCACTGGTAGTTTGAGACTACGGCCTAGATTGTTGTCTACCTTGGACCAATCTGTCCGAACATAATCCACACCCACCATCCAATGAGCTAAGCGTTCTACGCTTAATCCCACCCGGGAAGATACGGGCAACTGCTGAGTGATCGACAGTGGGGATTTTATGGTATCCGAATTAATGATATTCAACCCCCCTAAATCATAAGTCACAAAACGTTTAACACTCTTTGCATTCAGCTGATTGCTGAGATCCATGGTCGCCCCCACATTCAAATAAATATCATCTTTCAAGACTTTTCGGTAAGCCGCACCTGCCTTGAAGGTAAAATCACTGTAATTCGTCTGATTCTCCAATTGAATCTTGTAATATTGGCCATCCGATAGATTTTGAGTCCCGATATTCCGGTTCACGGCTCCGAACAAGAAACCGGTTTCAAGGCCTAAATAAAGGTCCTTCCCAATACGAAATCCATTGGAAATGGTTAGTTTACTTACCCCGCCTTGTCCCTTGTAAGAATACAAAAGACTATCTACCCCTAATACGTTTAGACGACGAAAAGAACGAGTTTCGTAATTGACAGTCGAAAAAGGTCGTACACCCAAGGACATCGTCCAGCGAGATGGAATGACAGGGACGGTTAGATTAAAGGATTGATAATTACCTCCAAAGCTCCGCTGGCGCTGGCGATAATCTTGCATATTTTTCAACTCCGTGTTTACGCCCACTTCAAACATGGTGTAGAGATTTCGAGCTAACAGGGCTGGATTAACTTGGTTCGAATAAATACCATTGGAATTCGATACTCCGATGCCACCCATCATCATATTCGAGGGAGTCTCAGGGGTATAAAGTTCCCCGAGTCCAATGTAAGATAAAGGAGAATTAACAATGGTTTGCCCGTGTAGGCTTGATACAAATACGAGCGTAATCACCAGGGAAATCCCCAAACCCTTCCATACTTGTTTATTCAAATGAGTCAATTGCTTGTCAATCATGCGGTTTAAATTCCTCCCTTTATTATCCTTCAAGTCTGCAAAGGTCGTAATTTTTTTCATAATCGAGTAAGATATTAGCTATATTTGAAATCATATTTTGAGAATCCCAGATGGAGCACTTAAGCAATTGGTACTTTTTGGAAAACTCGGCAGGCGATTTGGTCCTATTCGGTTTCATTCTACTGGTGGGCTTAGTGTTTCGCCGCTTATTCTCCAATACATTTTCACGAATGGTTTTGCGATTCTTCCCAAAAGAATACATCACCTTACAAGATTGCATAAACCTTATTCGTAAACCCTTTGAGTGGTTAAGCTTTTGGATTTTCCTCTATGTTGCGTCTCAATACCTACATATTCCACAGACTTGGAACTGGGTATCCGTTGAAACCTTTGGTATTCGATATGTCGTAGCCAAAGCATTCGAAACCGTGCTCATCCTCAATGTGAGTTGGCTCATTATCCGCCTCATCAAAGTAGGCATTTTCGTCGCCCAAGAAAAATGGAAGGGCGTTGAGCAAAGATCCAAACAACAATTCATCCCTTTTCTGAACGACCTTGCTTGGATATTTATTATTGCGGGCGCGGGATTTGTAATTCTTGGACGAATTTTTGAGGTCGATGTTGTGGCGTTAATTACCGGTTTAGGAATTGGGGGATTGGCTTTGGCCCTCGCCGCGCGCGAAACCCTTGAAAATCTATTTGCCTCCTTTACGATTTTCTTGGATATCCCTTTCGTGGTTGGCGACAATATCCAAGTTGGAACCATCAGCGGAGATATCGAGAAAATCGGATTTCGAAGCACACGTTTACGAGGAGCAGATGGCAATCTAATCGTGATCCCCAACCGCCTTTTAACCTCGCAATCTTTGGAAAACATGACGGAGCGGGATTTTCGTCGGGCGAAATTCACGCTGACCTGCGATTTGAAAACCAGTCCCGAACAAATTAATCGGGCCATTCAAGCGATTGCAGAACGCATTCAACAAGAAAAACTCTGCCGGAGCAAGGAGGCCAAAATTGTCTTTGAGGGCTTTGGTCCGTATTCATTAGATATCTCAGTCATGTTTTTTGTGGAAACCAAAGATTTGAGTGTATTTCAATCAACCAAGCAGCAGATTAATTTAGGTATTTTAGAGATACTTGAGGCCCAACAAATCCGCTTAGCGAGTAGTGTAAGTGCCTAAAAAAAGGCATTCACTGACTGGAGCGAATGCCTTCTGAGGAACAATTGGGGGACATATATTAGCCCACTAATTCCTTTAAGTCCTCATCGTGTATCATTTTGCGCGCGTCGGCCATTAGCAAGAAACGCGTATAAATCTTATCTAATTCCGGTTTCTCAAAATCAAATCCTAAGAGACTCAATCGGTGACGCAAAGCCGCCCGGCCCGAACGCGAAGTCAAAACAATCGCCGAGGAAGGAACCCCCACATCTTCCGGATTCATAATCTCATAATTTTGGGCATGCTTCAAAAATCCGTCTTGATGGATTCCGGAAGAATGTGCAAAGGCATTCGCACCGACAACCGCCTTGTTCGCCTGAACGGGCATGCCCATGAGGTTGGAAACCAAGCAACTTGTCGGATATAAATACTTCGGATTAATGCCCGTCGTAAATCCTAAATCCTTGTGCACGTTTAAGATCATGGCTACTTCCTCCAAAGACGTATTCCCTGCGCGCTCCCCAATTCCGTTTATCGTCACCTCGACCTGACGAGCTCCTGCCTGAATTCCGGCGATGGTATTCGCAGTGGCTAAGCCCAAATCATTGTGATTATGCATCGAGATGGTTGCCTGGTGAATGTTATCGACATGCTCGAATAAGTAACTAATGCGATCATGCATTTGATTCGGCAGTAAATAACCCGTTGTATCCGGGAGATTAACCACTGTGGCACCCGCTTTGATTACTTCCGAAGTTAATTGAGCCAAGAAAGGCAAATCCGCACGACCCGCATCCTCAGCAAAGAATTCGACATCCTCCACAAAGGATTTCGCATATTTTACTGCCCAAACCCCACGCTCAATAATCTCTTCGCGTGTAGAATTAAACTTGTGTTTTATATGAACATCCGATGCCCCAATCCCCGTATGAATCCGTGGACGTTTGGCTGGCTTCAATGCCTCCACCGCTGCATCGATATCCTCTTTCTTCGCACGAGTCAATGCACAGACCGTCGGCTCACTCACCGCCTCCGCAATTGCCTTGACTGAGGCAAAATCGCCCGGTGATGAAATCGGAAATCCCGCTTCGATGATATCAACCCCCAACTTTTCAAGCTCTTTGGCCACCTCAACCTTCTCCTCGCGGTTTAATTGACAGCCCGGAACTTGCTCCCCATCACGTAGAGTCGTATCAAAAATTTGTATGCGGTTACTCATTTGTTTTATGGTCTAATGAAAGCACAAAACTAGCTTTAATTATAGCATTAAGCAAAAAAGGAATGAAAAAACAGAGTTCGATTTTAGACTAAAAAACTTTAATTTCCGATAAATAAATCCAAATAAAGAAAAATAATCTAAATAGTTATATGAAAAAAGATAAATAGTCTAAATTAGCGAAAAACGAAGAACAAAAAAATTAATTAAAAAAATTAAATTTTTGCCAACAAGCTTATTTCTGGGAAACGCTTGGTATCAAAATTACCTCCAGAAATAACACAAACGACCGTTTTTCCCTTGATTTCCGAGCGCATTTGCTCCAAGGCAGCGACCGACAAGGCGCCTGCGGGTTCAACGATCATGCCATAGAATTCATAGAGGTCCAACATGGTCCGACAAAGCAAGTTCTTCTTGACCAAAAGCACACGATCCAATGAATTTTGGCAGATCGCAAAATTCTTTGCTCCTACCCGTTTCACAGAAGCCCCATCCACAAACGAATCGATTTCAGCCAAGGTAACTACCTCATGAGCTGCTAAACTCGCCGACATCGATGGTGCTAACTCCGGCTCCACGCCCACCAATCGTGTATTGGGGGATAATTCACGCAATACCAGGGATGCACCGGCCGCCAAACCACCTCCTCCAATCGCCATGATGAGAAAATCGGCCGACTGGGCCAACTGCTCAACTATCTCTAAAGTTACAGTCGCCTGCCCCGCAATGATGTCATAATCATCAAAGGGTGGAATAAAGATGGCCTTCGTTTCTTGACAAAACGCTTGGGCCGCTGTATATGCCTCATCAAAAGTATTACCAACGAGTTTGATGCGAACTTTTTCTTTGCCATGAAAACGAACGGCTTCCACTTTTTGCAGTGGGGTTGTTTTAGGCATAAAGATATAGGCTTGGATATCCAACTTCGCACAGGAAAGGGCTACCCCTTGCGCATGGTTACCGGCAGAGGCAGCGACCACACCCTGGGACCGCAAATCCTGGGGAATATTCATAATTTTATGATAAGCCCCACGGATTTTATAGGAACGAACTCCTTGGAGATCTTCCCGCTTTAAGTAAATATTTGCTCCAAAGCTTTCAGACAATCGGGGTGCATATACGAGCGGAGACATCAAGACGAGGTCCTCGATTTGTTTTGCAACTTGTTTGATTTGATGAAGGCTTGGAACTTCCGTTAACTTGTTGAATTCCATGCCTTGCAAATGTACAAAAAAGGCTTTGTCGGACAATAAAAAAGTCGCCCGAGACTTTCTCAGGCGACTTCACAAATAAGCTGGTTTGAATTAGTTATTCTCGGGACGTAAGCTACGTACAGCAGCTCCCGCTCGCCACATTTCAGAATCACGCAATTCTTGTAATTCAGCTTCTAATTTCACACGGTAATCCGGTTGTGAGTTCAAGTCAATTGAACGAGCAGCCTCCGCTTGTGTCTTCACTGAGTTGTATAATTTCTCAAATACCGGTTTTGATGCATCACGGAATGGCTTCCACCAGTCCAAAGCACCACGTTGTGCCGTCGTAGAGCAGTTGGCATACATCCAATCCATTCCATTCTCAGCTACCAAGGGCATCAAGGATTGTGTTAATTCCTCTACAGTCTCGTTAAATGCCTCCGATGGAGAGTGACCATTCTCGCGCAATACTTCGTATTGAGCCGCAAAAATACCTTGAATAGCGCCCATCAAGGTTCCACGCTCACCCGTTAAGTCGGACGTTACTTCTTTGTAGAAATCCGTTTCAAACAAGTATCCAGAACCTACCCCGATTGCCATCGCGATACATTTCTCACGTGCTTTTCCTGTCGCATCTTGGTAAACGGCAAACGACGAGTTCAAGCCTTTGCCAGCGACAAACAAACGACGCAGGGAAGTTCCTGATCCTTTGGGAGCCGCTAAGAATACGTCTACATCTGCTGGAGGAATGATACCTGTTTTCTCTTTGTAAGTAATTCCAAATCCGTGTGAAAAATACAAGGATTTACCTGGCGTCAAATATTTCTTCACTGTTGGCCACAATTCAATCTGCGCCGCATCCGATAATAAATAACAAATGATGGTACCTTTTTCCAAAGCCTCTTCGATTTCGAATAAAGTGACCCCGGGAACCCAACCGTCAGCTACTGCTTTATCATACGTTTTACCCTTACGTTGACCTACAATCACATTCAGACCATTGTCTTTCATGTTCAATGCTTGTCCTGGACCTTGCACGCCGTAACCGATTACTGCGATGGTTTGATCAGCTAATACTTGTCTAGCTTTCTCTAATGGAAACTCCTCTCTTGTTACTACTTCTTCTACAACTCCTCCGAAATTAATCTGTGCCATGTTTTGTTGTTGTTTAATTAATTTATTTGCTTAACGATTATACAATTTCCCAATTACCCTCAGGAAGGTATTCAACCAATCCTTTCTCCGTCTTACCGACGGCAATACGTCCGGATTTAATATACTCCAAAATTTCCCACTTTTTCAAGTAGGTGTAAAATTCCGTCAACTCATCCTCGGTTCCATTTTTCTCTACCACTACATATTCCAGGCCCCAATGAACCACTTTGGCATTCCAATCCAAATTGATCGTCTTGACATCAATCGGCTCGCCGCCAAGGGGAGTGGCTAACTTAAACAAAGCTACCTCGTTGAAGATAATCTCATCGTCCAAATAGCCGTAGACCGCCAATACATCTGTCACCTTACGGATTTGGCGTACGAGTTTCTCCACCACATCGCGGTTTTCACTGCGAATAACAATCGTGAAACGCGAAACGCCACGACGCTCCGTTTCAGAAACCGTTAAACTTTCAATGTTCAAGCGGCGACGCGTGAAGATGATCGTAATTCGATTTAACAAACCGACCGTGTTGGTGGTAAATACGGAAAGGGTATAATTTGTTATCATAATTTACTCGAGCCTAACATTCGTTACTGAACCTCCTGCAGGCACCATAGGGAAAACATTCCCTTCTTTTTCACATACAATTTCCAACAAGTACGGAGTCTCTGAATTCAACAAAGTATCCAATGACTCACTTAATAAACTACGATCGCTTACGGTGTGCCCAGGAATTCCAAAACCCTTGGCAATCGTAATAAAATCGGGATTTTCTAATTCCACAAATGAATAACGACGCTCATGGAAAAGCTCCTGCCACTGGCGAACCATGCCCAAGAAATTGTTATTCAGGATAATAATCTTAACCGGTAATTTACTTTGAGCAATTGTCCCAAGCTCCTGCAAGGTCATTTGGAAACCTCCATCTCCTATCACTGCCACGACCTCACGCTCAGGAACCGCCACTTTCGCACCGAATGCCGCAGGAAGGGCAAAACCCATTGTACCCGCGCCTCCGGATGTGACAATCGAGTTCTTCTTCTTAAATCGGTAATATCGATTGGTCACCATCTGGTGCTGACCCACATCGGTTACTACGACCGCCTCGCCTTTTGTCTTGTCGGACATCATCGCGATCGCCTCCCCCATTTTAATCTGGTTTCCATCATGGAAAACATCTTTTAGGGTGATTTTCTCGTATTCTTCTTTGTCAAATTTATCAAATTCCGCACGCCACGCATCGTGTTTGGCTGGCTTAATCAATGGCAATAAAGCCCTCAAAGCCGCCTTCGCATCCCCCACGACCGGAGCATCTGCCTTCACGTTTTTATCTACTTCTGCCGGATCGATTTCAATGTGAACGATTTTGGCTTGTTTTGCATAAGTCGACAAATCGCCCGTAATCCGATCATCAAAACGCATACCAATCGCAATTAATACATCACAAGAATTTGTCAAGACATTGGCTCCGTAATTACCATGCATTCCCGGCCAACCCACATACATCGGGTGGTCGGCATCCATGGAAGACATCCCAAGCAAGGTTGTTGCTACCGGAATACCCGCTTTGTCAACCAACTCATTCAATTCTTTCTCCGCTCCCGAAATGATAATTCCATGACCCGCTAGGATGTAAGGCTTCTTCGCCTCATTGATCAATTTAGCAGCTGCTGCTACGTGATCAGGCTTCGGCTCAATCCTTGGTTTGTAGGAGATGATGGAGGTGCAAGGTTTGTATTCAAACGGGACCGTCATGATCTCCGACTGTGCCGTACGCGTCACATCGATTAAAACGGGGCCAGGTCTCCCTGTTTCCGCTATGTAAAATGCTTTCGCAATAACTTCCGGAATCTCATTGGCATCCATCACCTGGTAATTCCATTTGGTTACCGGCATCGAAATACCAATCAAATCACATTCTTGAAACGCATCGGTCCCCAGTAAATTTCCTTTCACTTGACCCACGATACAAACCAAAGGCGTTGAATCCAACATCGCATCCGCAATCGGAGTGATTAAGTTGGTCGCACCAGGTCCAGAAGTCACCATACAAACCCCAGCTTTGTTCAGCATACGGGCATATCCTTGCGCCGCATGGCCAGCACCTTGCTCATGACGAACAAGGATGTGCTTTAAACGATCCTGATAGTCAAAGAGTGCATCGTATGTTGGCATAATCGCCCCACCAGGATATCCAAAAATCGTGGTCACCCCTTGCTCCACGAGCGATTGCATAATCGCTTGGGCGCCCGATAAGAATTTCGTCTTTACGGCTTTTTCGGATTCAGCGGCTTGGGTTTGGGTCTGTCCCATGGTCTAGTTACTATTTTGTCTTTATTCGGAGGCGAAGTCTATTTTAAGTCTTCCGACCTCCGATTAAAATTGAATTTGTACAAATTATAAGTCGGTTACACAACCTTGGCTGGCCGACGCCACATTTTTAATGTATTTACGCAACACGCCGGAAGTATGCGGAGAAACACGTGGTTTCCAATTTTTCCGACGTTCTGCTAATTCCTCATCCGATACATGCAGGACAATTTTATTGTCCACGGCATCGATCGTAATTTTATCGCCGTCTTTGACTAAGGCAATATTTCCCCCTTCTTGCGCCTCCGGAGTTACGTGGCCAACCACAAATCCGTGGGTACCCCCTGAGAAACGACCATCTGTGATCATCGCCACCTTATTCCCTAATCCCGCTCCCATCAAGGCAGACGTTGGCTTCAACATCTCGGGCATTCCAGGTCCACCTTTGGGGCCCTCATTACGAATCACCACTACATGACCCTCTTTAATCTCTCCTTTCGACAAGAACTCCATCACTTCCTCCTCACAATCACAAACCTTAGCAGTCCCCTCAAAACGCTCACCCTCCTTGCCTGTAATCTTAGCAATAGCCCCTTCCGTAGCCAAATTACCATACAACACTTGAATATGGCCCGTCTGCTTCAAGGGCTTGGACATTGGAAAGATAATTTTTTGCGAATCAAAATTCAAATCCGGCGCATCCGCTAAATTCTCCGCCATGGTCTTTCCCGTTACGGTCAAACACTCGCCGTGCAAATAGCCTTCTTTCAACAAATACTTTAAAATTGCTGGCATTCCACCGATCGCTAGTATATCTTCCATGTAGTATTTACCCGATGGTTTCAAATCCGCGATCAATGGCGTACGATCTGAAATATCTTGAATATCCTTCAAAGTAAATGATACTCCCGCCGAATGCGCAATCGCTAAATAATGCAAAACCGAATTTGTACTACCTCCCAATGCCATAACGACCGTCATCGCATTTTCAAAGGCATGACGTGTCATGATATCACGTGGGCAAATATTTTTCTCCAACAACACCTTCATCGCCGCACCTATTGCCAAACACTCTTCTTTCTTCCCTTCGTGTGTCGCTGGATACGATGAGGAATTTGGTAAAACCAAACCCATCGCCTCCATGGAAGATGCCATGGTATTTGCCGTATACATTCCCCCGCAAGCTCCTGGTCCCGGAATTGAATTCCGAATAACACCCTCATAATCTTCCTCCGAAATGCTACCCGCGTATTTCTTTCCTAGAGCCTCAAAAGCCGATACTATATCTAATTTCTCTCCTTTGTATGAACCCGAACGTATCGTTCCACCATACACCAACATCCCTGGACGGTTCAAACGCGCCAGCGCGATCATCGCTCCAGGCATGTTCTTGTCACAACCAACCACCGCAATCACACCATCGTACCATTGGGCACCCACCACATTTTCAATCGAGTCTGCGATGATATCACGCGATGGCAAAGAATAACTCATCCCCTCATTTCCGTTCGTCATACCATCAGAAACCCCAATGGTGTGGAAAATCAATCCCACCATGCCATTTTCTTGGATACCTTTTTTGATATGGACCGACAAACCATTCAGGTGCATGTTACATGGATTTCCTTCATAACCCGTACTTGCAATACCGATTTGAGCCTTGTGCATGTCCTCAGAAGTCAATCCAATACCATAAAGCATCGCTTTTGCCGCCGGATTCGTGACCTCTTGCGTAAGCGTTCTGGAAAATTTGTTTAATGACATAACTTAAATTTTTACAAACAACAAATATACATAATCCAATTTGTTCAAGCCAACGATTTACCAAACAATCATTGGCTAATCAAGGAAATACAAAATAAATTATTTGTTTTCCCCTACTTGTTGACGCCACATCGCGTAATACAATCCTTTATCGGCCAACAAACTATCGTGATTCCCAGATTCAACTACCTTTCCTTTCTCCAGCACATAGATGCGTGTGGCATGCATGATCGTCGATAAACGGTGGGCAATCAGAATCGTTAAATGTTCGGATGCTTGAGAAACTGCGCGTATCGTTTCAGAAATTTCTTCTTCGGTCAAGGAATCCAATGCTGAAGTAGCCTCATCAAATACCAGCAAGTTCGGATCGCGCAATAAGGCCCGTGCAATACTTAATCGCTGCTTCTCCCCTCCGGATACTTTCACCCCTCCTTCGCCGATTAATGAATCTAAACCTTTGTCGGCCCGAGCTAATAAACTTTGACAGGCCGCTTTCTCCAATACCTCTAGACATTGGGCATCGGTCGCATTCGGATTAACGAACAATAAATTCTCACGAATCGACCCTGAAAACAACTGCGTATCCTGCGTTACAAAGCCTATTTTTTTGCGCAATTGGTCAAAATCGATCGCATCACCCGACTCGCCGTTGTAGAAAACTTGTCCTTTTTTTGGTCGGTAAAGACCTACCAAAAGTTTCACCAAAGTCGACTTACCCGCCCCCGAAGGTCCCACAAATGCGATGGTTTCGCCACCTTTGACCTGGAAGGATATGTCGGACAGCGCTTCTTGTGTCGCCGATTGATGCTGAAAGGATACATGGTCGAAGGTTAATTCCTCAATGTGGGAGATGGCCTTCGGATTATCGGGTTTCTTCTCACTGGGAATCGCCAAAATTTGTTCGAAATTTTGAAGAGATACCTCCGCCTCCCGGAAGGTATTGACCACATTACCAATTTCCTGTAAAGGATTAAACAGGAAGAAAGAATAGATATTCAACGAATAGAATTGACCGATGGTGATTTGGCCTTTGTAAATCAAATAGATCAGAACGACCACCATCAACATGCGCAATAGGTTCACACAGGTCCCTTGAACGAAGGCCATGGAGCGTACGTAACGTACTTTCTTTAATTCCAATTTCAATATTTTCTCGGTCGTCGCATTCAAGTGAGCAATCTCTTGCTCGGCCAATCCCAGGGATTTCACCAATTCAATGTTGCGAAGTGATTCAGTGGTCGACCCCGCCAAACCCGTTGACTCTTTCACAATCTCAATTTGTATGACCTTGATTTTTTTACTCAAAACCGACGAAACCCAAGCAATCAAGGGACCCGTAATCAGAAACAAAGGCATGACCATCCAATGCACCGAAAAGGCATAGACGGAAATAAAAACCAAAGCAATGACGGATTGAAAAAGGATGTTGATCCCCAATGTAATCAACTTCTCCACATCCGTCCGAACTTTTTGAAGCTTCCCTAAGGTCTCCCCGGAGCGCTGGTCTTCAAAGGTTTCGTAGGGCAACTCCAAAGAATGCCGAATGCCATCGGAATAGAGATTGGCGCCCACTTTTTGGGTCACCGTATTAATCATGTAATCTTGAAAGTTTTTCGCGACCCGACTCACAAATGCCACCCCCACAGATGCCAATGCCAAAGGCCAAATCGCATCCATGAATTGCGACATGGTATGCGTTTCGCTACGGTAGACAGCCGCCACATCGTCGATGATTTTTCGAAAGATGTAGGGATCCATCAAGGAGAAAATCTGATTGGTCGCAGCTAATCCGAGTGCCGCGAAAACGCGCCAGCGGTATTGTTTGAGGTAGGCAACTAGTAATTTCATATATCTAAATTCATGTAGAGACGCGATACTTCGCGTCTTGTTTCGCAATATGTCGCGTATTTCGCGATACTTCGCGTCTTGTTTCGCGATATGTCGCGTATTTCGCGATGCGTCGCGTCTTGTTTCGCGGCACATTGCGTATTTCGCGATGCGTCGCGATTGGTTTATTTCACAAAGACACGAAAATTCGTCTCCAATTAATTTAAGACGCGATGTATCGCGTCTCTACAATTTGTACGCAAACGTTTCTTACACAAAACGCGTCTCTACAATTTGTACGCAAACGTTTCTTACACAAGGCGCGTCGCTACCATTAGCTGAAGCGCGCCAAAGCCATTTCCGCCACAGTCTTTCCAATGGAGAGCGACGAGGTCGCTGCAGGGCTTGGTGCGTTCAACACATTAATCACTTTTTCGTCTTCCACAATCGAGAAATCATCTAAAAGACCTCCACGCCGATCACAGGCCTGCGCACGAACACCGGCACCACCCTCGACCAAATCACTCTCTTGAATCTCTGGGATTAAGACTTGAAGGGCTTTGGTAAATGCTGCTTTTGAAAAGCTTCGATACATTTCCCCCAGACCCGTTTCCCAATATTTCGCAGCGACCTTTTGGAAACCTGGCCAAGTCAAGGTATCCCAAAGTTCTTTGGCATTAACCCCCAACTTCGTGTAACCTTCCTTTTTGAAAGCCAAAACCGCATTGGGTCCAGCCTCCACTCCACCACGCATCATCCGCGTGAAATGAACGCCCAAGAAAGGGAAATTCGGATCAGGTACTGGGTAAATAAGGTTCTTGACTAAATATTCCTTGTCTTTGCGCAACTTGAAATATTCCCCTCTAAATGGAATGATTCGTACATCCAAAGCCTCACGTTGCGTCCATTGCGCCACTTGGTCAGAATACAAACCGGCGCAATTAATGATCAGTTTCGTTTCGTAAACGGCCTTTTCCGTTTCCACAATCGAATAGCTTAGGCCTTTGGTGATGTCGATTACTTTTTCTCCCAAATGAATTTCGCAGCCTTTGGCTTGAATTCCTTGGGCCAACTTAGCGGCTACGGCACGGTAGTCAACAATACCCGTTTGTGGAACAAACAAGGCTTCGACCCCGGTCACGTGTGGTTCATACTCACGCATCTCATCCAAGGTCAATTTCTTCAAGCCCCCCAATCCATTTTCTTGCGCGCGTTGAAACAAAGTTTCCAATTGGGGTCTTTGCGCTTGTGTACTCGCCACCACAACTTTTCCAGTTAACTCAAACGGAATCTCCTCCCGAGTACAATAATCAACCAACTGATGGTACCCCTCGATGCAATTCTTTGCCTTCAAGGACCCGGGCTTGTAGTATAAGCCCGAATGAATCACCCCGGAATTATTCCCAGTTTGATGTACCGAAACCATCTTTTCTTTTTCAAACAATGCAATTTTCAATGCTGGATTCGCTTCCAATAAACGATGAGCCGTGGCTAGACCTACGATGCCGCCGCCAACAATAATAATATCAAGTGCCATGACGCTTGGGATTGAATAAATTTAATCCCTAAATATACGAAATCGAGGTGGGGAATTATCTATAAATTATCAGCAAGTTGATGAATATTAAAAGACCCTTGGGGGATTTTTTTGTAGCTTTGTACAACTACCTTGGACAATCCCAACTGGTTTGCCAAAGGTTAACATAAAAAAAACAGCTTGAATCCACAGATCGAAAAATTGTATCGCATTGCGCAAAAACCCAGTCGTTTGATTTTGGGATTGATGTCGGGCACCTCCCTGGATGGCCTTGACCTAGCGCTTTGTCGGTTCAGCGGCCAGGGTTTGAGCACAAAATGTGAGGTCTTGCATTTTGATTCGGTGCCTTTTCAGGCCGATTTCAAAGATTCCATCCGCGCGGTGTTTGCGAAAGAAAACATTCATTTCCCAAGCTTAAGTACGCTTCATGCGCAAATCGCGCGGACGCATGCGGAAATCATCGTAGCTGTTTTGCAAAAATGGGGAATCAAACCAAGCGAAGTAGATTTATTGGCCTCGCATGGGCAGACGGTCATGCACCGACCGGATCGTACGGGAAAGTTTCCTCATTCGACGCTTCAAATTGGGGATGGGGATCATTTGGCGCATTTGACGGGGATAATCACGGTATCGGATTTCCGCCAAAAACACATTGCGGCGGGAGGCGAAGGGGCCCCATTGGCCATGTTTGGCGATTATTTTTTATTTACCAAAGCCGGGGAAGATCGCATTCTGTTGAATGTTGGCGGCATTGGAAATTTTACTTATTTACCAGCTAATCAAGACCCCAAAGGAATCTTGGTGACTGATACGGGACCGGGGAATACCTTGATTGATGCCTGGGTTCGTCGGCATTTCCCGAATCTCAGTTACGATGAAGATGCGAAGATTGCGCGTTCCGGACGGGTTCACGCGGGGCTTTTAAGTGATTTATTAGCAAGTTCTTTCTTTAAAGAAGCATTCCCCAAAAGTACGGGACCTGAATATTTTCATGCAGCTATGGTGGATGCCATCGTGCCTAAAGAATTAAGTCCGGCTGATGTGATCGCGACGCTAACACGTTTTTCGGCAGAAAGTATCGCCTTGGCAATTCGAAATTATACTAAACTAACCCAAGGGCATGTTTATGCAAGTGGAGGTGGTGCACGAAATCCCTTATTGATGGAGCATTTACGCGAATTACTCCCAGGATTTTCGATGGCGGATTCCCGGGAATTAGGCATCCATTCGGCGGCCAAAGAAGCGGTATTATTCGCCCTTTTGGCCAATGAAACTCTCATGGACCCGAATCCGTCGAAAGATCGTAGATTAGGGGATTCGCCTTGGCTAACGATGGGGAAGATTTCTTTTTCATGGTAGAGGAGGGAGAGGTTAGAGGGAGAGGTAAGAGGTTAGAGGTTAGAGGTTAGAACTAAATACTACGGACTTCTGACTAAAAGATATCGGACTTCGGACTACGGACTTCGGACTACGGACTAAAAGATGTCTGACTTCGGACTTCGGACTACGGACTAAAAGATGTCTGACTTCGGACTTCGGACTACGGACTACGGACTGACCACTGAATACTGATTACTGATTACTGTTTTATGAAATACAAACTTCAAGACTACATCCTTTTTGAAAATGATGATTTTATCGTCATCAACAAACCCTCGCGCATTGCGACCTTGGATGAGCGGAAGGATGATTATGCACCAAGTATATTGCGCATGGCGAAAGCCTATTCGGAAGATGCGCAGGTGGGACATCGCTTAGACAAGGAGACAACAGGGGCTTTGGTCATTGCCAAAAATCCGGAGGCTTACCGACATATTTCCATGCAATTCGAACACCGTGAAACGGCAAAACGCTACCATGCTGTGGTGGAGGGCATGCACGATTGGGATGGGATGTTGGTGAATTTACCTATTCTTCCACTAAAAGATGGGAAGGTGATCATTGCTCGATCGAATGGCAAGCATGCGGAAACTTGGTTTCGTTCGTTGAAGGTATACAAGGGTTATACACTGGTGGAATGCATGCCGATCACGGGTCGTATGCACCAGATTCGGATTCATTTAACATGTTTACATGCTCCCATCGTAGCCGATGAAATGTACGGTGGCAAGGATATTTACCTGTCTGATTTGAAACGTAATTTTCATCTCAAAAAAGATACCGAAGAAATGCCTCTAATGCGCCGCGTGGCCTTGCATGCACACAGTTTAAGTTTCAATCTGCTGGATGGTAGCCCCATCACGGTGGAGGCACCCTATCCAAAAGATTTCAATGTCTTGGTAAGACAATTGGAGAAGTATTCGTAAATTTGCAATCCTGGCTCCGTAGTTCAATGGATAGAATGTAGGTTTCCGGTACCTAAGATGCAGGTTCGATTCCTGCCGGGGCTACTTAATAAGGATAAAATGGTCTTCAATAATTGGAGACCATTTTTATTTAATCGTGATTTTTATAGACAAAAAAGACCTACTGCTGGACAGTAGGCCTTTGGCTTCAACTAAAAATATTACTTACTGAAATCGGTAAAAGAATCTGTTCCCGTGCGACCTCTTAGTTCAAGTTTTGGATTGGTAATCGCGAAATCATCGACATTTTCAATACTTCGATTTCCAACCGTTATTCGAATGGTATTTTTCCCTGCAATAAGATCCGTGGGGCTTAATAAAAAACTCAACTTCGCATTTTCCTTACCTACTGGCGAGTTAACAACTATATCTTGTTGTCCTTTCACTTTAAAGAAATAAAACTTTGTAGAGGTAGTCAAAGATGGGAAATAGATATTTACATGCACAAGCTTACCATTCACATATACCTCTGGGAGATCAAATGGATTGATATGATGAACATCCATCGAAGCCTGAGCAAAAAGTGCTTCCGACTTGGCATCGTAAGTAAAAGAGAGAACCCTTGTTAATTTTGATTTCGGATTGTCACCTAAAGCAATCGTATCCGTTGCGGCCGTCAATGCAATGGAAGAATATTGTGCGGAAACGTTAAAGCACAAGGCAAACAGGATGAGAGTCGAAAATGTAAATTGTTTCATTGGATTTTTTTTAAGTTTAACTTGACGCAAGTTAGGCTTGTAAAAAATCATCAACTGAAAGTACATGGTAGCATCTGTTCCCATACGTACAAAAAGGAACAATATCTACAAAATTAAAGCCCCCACTATCCCTAGCAGAGGCTTTGCATAAAATTTAAGAATTAGGGTTAGGTATTCGCGTTGTGTTTAAGAACTAGGATTAAATACCCTACAAAGGAACAAGGCCTAGTTCACTTCCGCAATGAGGCCTAGGCCTCATTTTTATACCCAAAATGACTAAGTGCAAA
>JACCDK010024774.1_pt1 | contig 18885 bp, 21 predicted proteins | sample 7445871 | NCBI WGS metagenome assembly JACCDK01 (sample SAMN15323436, study PRJNA562643) | freshwater metagenome | isolation source: river surface water | place: USA:Blue River Watershed | collected 2017-08-15
ACGCGACCACCAACTCTGCGATCACCAATTCAACGGCTTTCACAGCAACAAACTTCAGCGGCACAGTTGCTTACACTGTTTCTCCAACCCTTCCAACCGGTTTGCAGATCAACAGTTCAACCGGTGTGATCTCTGGTACTCCAACTGTTGCGCAAAGCGCAACTCCGTACACCGTGACTGCTACCTACACGACACAAACAGCGACAGCCACGGTAACGATTACAGTTACTAACCCTGCCGCACCTTCGATTACTCCAGGTAGTCAGACAGTGTCGGGTACTGCCGGTAGCGCGATTACCGCGACCACCGCATTTACTGCCGCAAACTTCGGTGGAACTGTTGTTTATTCGGTTTCCCCGACTCTTCCAACCGGTTTGCAGTTGAACACCTCGACCGGTGTGATCTCTGGTACTCCAAGTGCAACGCAGTCTGCCACAAGTTACACGGTTACCGGTACCTACAACGCCCAGACCGCAACTGCGACTGTTTCAATCACCGTTGCGGCCGTGCAGGTAGCTGAGCCGGAGCCACCATCACGCAAGGTGACAATCTGTCACCGCACTCACTCGGAGACCAACCCATACGTGCGAATCACGGTTGACTACAACTCGGTCAACAAGAAGAGCGGTCACCAGGGCCACGATGAAATTTTTGCAGGCGAGCATGTATTCAAGGCTGGTATTTACAAGCGTGCCAAGGACAAGCTTTGGGGAGACATCATCCCTGCCGACCCATCAGGTTTGAACCGTTGGCAGCCGCTCAACTGGACATTCCTGGGTGTGCAGATTTACAGCGGAATTGTTGGCGGATGTCCGTCATACGACCCAGTGACCTACTACAACACCCAGCGCGAAGCTGGAGTGCCTGAGGCAAAACTAAAGAAGGAAATGTCTGACATTGAGACTGAACTTCAAGAGGGTAACCCGGGCACCAAGCGCGTTGACCCGATCACGATTAAGTACACCGGTAAAAACGAGAAAGTTGCCGAGCAAGAGAATGACAAGGTAACTATTTGTCACCGCACTCGCGCTACGACCAATCCGTACGTGCGAATCACAGTGTCCACATCTTCAATTACCAACCCTGCCGGTCACTACGAACACGATGAGATTTACGCTGGTCACCACGTTTATGACTCAGCCGTGACTTACCCGAATAACCAAAAGCTTTGGGGAGACATCATTCCTGCCGACCCAACTGGGAAGAACCGTTGGCAGCCGCTCAACTGGACAGCACTTGGCCAGTCGATTTACAACGGAACCACTGCGGGTTGCGGCGAACAGTCAGTTCAAGAGACTTACAACAAACTTCGCGAAACTGGATTGCCTAAGAAGCAGGTAATGGAAGAAATCGAAAAGCAGAAGAGCGTAGATGTTGATCCAAAAGACATTGACGAACTTACCTACAAGGGAACAGACCCAGAGGTTGCCAAGAAAGAGCCAAAGGAACCGGAGCTTCCTGCGAATGTTTCAACACCAGAGCAGTCACTCTCAGGAATTATTTGGCTTGACCGCAACAAGGATGGCTTGAAAGATCCGGATGAGCCATACCTTCCGGATGTCACTCTGACCCTTGTGCCGGCAAATGCAGCGCCAGGTGCGACCGGAGTGCAGGTGAAGACCGACGCAAACGGTTTTTACCAATTCACTTCAATTGCTCCCGGCGAGTGGAAGGTTTTGACCACCATTCCAACCGATCTTGAAGTCACTTATGACAGCGAAGGCTTGCACCAGGGCGAGATGCTGGCAAGCGTACCTAGCGGAGGTCGTGCTTTCACATGGGCGGGACTTGCCGGAACCAGCGAATTGGTAGACAAGCAAACTCTTGAGGTTTTGTTGCTGAACAATCCAACAGCACTTCCTTCCGAGGAAATCCCAAGTTGGCTAAAAACCAAGTTGGCCGCAATCGCTTCGAAAGACAAGAAGACCGACGGTGTGCTTGCAGCAACTGGCACAAATGTGTTGATTTGGTTGTTCTTTGGACTTCTGCTTACTGCCACCGGTGGATTCATGGCCCTCGGCAGACGCAAGCGCAGCTAGTCGATTAGTTCAAACCAGGCCACGTAGCGCTCCGTATTTATATAAATAGGAGTGCAGGTGGTGAGCGTGAGGTACTTGCCGGTTGCTACCGCGCCGGTAAGACCCTCAGGCACTGGCCGCACAACACCCACGGCTTCTGGTGAAACGATTTTTGACTCGAGGTATCTGTAGGTGAATGTATAGGTCGCGGTCTCAACCGTCACCTGATCTCCCGCTTGGAATTTGTCGATTAACCGCATTGGCCCACCGTTACCCGCGCGGTGTCCGGCAAGAGCGAAGTTACCCACTTCACCGGGCATTTGGCTTGAGGTGTAGTGACCGATGCCTACCGTGTTAAGAACTTTTTGCAGATTAGTTCCCTCTGCAACGTTTCGCACATAGTCTTCACCGAATCGTGGGATCCGAATTTTGGCGAAAACCTCGCCAATCTGTAATTGACTAGGAGAATCAGCGACGGTTAGCGGCTCTACCTCAGCGGCACGCTGTTGTTCTTGGCTAGCCTGATCTTCCGCAACAGTAAGGTTGACGAGTGATGTCCCGACGATTACTAGCCCGCACAGGGTGACCACTAGACCCACTAGGACACGGGTAACTTGACTGAACTTCACAGAACAAAATTACAGGTAAACCTGGCTAACTCTTCGGTACTCCAAGCACACCGCGGACTTCTTCAAACATCGAATAGAAATCGGCCAGAGCAATTCCTGTCGCATTGGCAAATGCTGTAGCAAAGTTCTGCCCTTTACCTAAGTTCGCATAAATTGCTAAGAGCTTCTCAATTCCAACTTTTGAAACCAAAAACTCAGTGGCAATTTCACCGATGCCGTAGGGGTCGACTTTGCCGTCGTTCGCCTTTACCTCAATTAGCGGGAGACTCTTCATGTTGCCCTGCCCACCGCGGAAGCGGTCAAGTGCCCACTGTCTTCCTTCAGTCGCATAGTTGTTGATGCCGAGCTTGTTGGTCGCTTGCAACCCGACGAACATTGCGGGACCTTCCCAGAACCAGTTCGGGATCTCCTCGCCGAGTGGCCCAGGATTTCGTCCTGCCAACATTTCCTGAATTGCATGGAAAAATTCGTGACCTGCGGTTTGCGCCGTGCCTGCGCGGTCGTTGATCATAAGGTTGTTGTTTTTGATTGTTGTGTAATTCCAGGTGTTCGTCTTTGACCCACCGAATGCTGGTGCGCCGGCTTTGAAACCGCCAACTCGATCGCGAATCTCGTCGTCGCTGAATCCCTCAGCCTTGTAGAGACTCTGCAGCCCGCTTTCATCGATTGCAATAACATCGACGAAAGGGCGACTCAACGCAGGATAAGCGAAAGTTTGTGCAATCAAATTTGCACCATCGGTAACCCAATTGATTAGAGTCTGGTCCACACCGGTTTGAGCTACCACCTTCACGGTTGCTGACGGGTTTCGCTTGGTGGCAATGTAATTGGTGAAGGCAGTAGTCGCGGCTGATGAAACAGATGCTGCATCTACCGGCTTGGCCCAACTGTATTTCTCCCAAAGACTTTTAGCCGCAGGAGCGGTGGTTGATGCCTTAGTCCAAACGAGCTTTTTGCCAGTCTTCTTGCAGACGTACTTAACTTTGCTAATAGTCGTGGTTGCGTTCACCTTGCTGCATATTGCTCCGGGTTTGGGGCCGGCTGCCGAGGCAGGGGAAACTAGGACGGTGCATAACAGGCTGATCAGGGCCAAGCCCACGGCGATCTTTTTCATAGATAGAAGTATGGCATTACAACGGCTAGGCAAATAGACATCATCAATTTATCTAATGAAGCCAAGCTAAAGAGATGACTTATTTGTTTGTAGGCTGACCCTAACTTCAAAGAAGAGGACAGCATGCTGGAGCGAGAGTACATTCAGTCGACGGGTTTTCAAAACGTCATTGAAGATGGAAAAGTGACAGGGTTTCAATTCAAGTTGCGCTTGCCCTCTTACCGAGGCATGTGGGCAAGCCTGATCGAGGGTTGCGCTGTCAAGATTGAAGGCATCGTTGACGTTTCGCACAATGTTCCACTTTGGACTTTGCAGGGTCGCACTTGCACTGTCGAAGAACTGGATGCCAGTACTGATTTACGTTGGCAACTAGAAGAACCTGCGGTTATCACCGTTCCACTTGCCGGTGGGCTAAAACCCGGCATCTACGATTTGCAAATCGAATTTCGCTATCGCATGAGTTACATACCGATAGAACATCAACCATCAGTCCACAAAGCTTCACGCAAGGTTGTGATCGTCAAATGAGTTTCAAATACGGAGTGTCACTATTTAGTTTCACCAATGACTATGACGTTGTGCTTGGTCTTGAAGATGTCATGAACATCATTCACGATCTTGGCGCCACCGGCATTGAGATTTTAGGTGAAGGCCACATTCCGAACTACCCGAACCCGAGTGCGGCCTGGGTAGACAATTGGCACGTGCTGCTGGAGAAGTACCAGCTCGAAGCAACCAATTACGGGTGCTGGATTGATACCCGCTTGCACAAGGGTTCCACCATCGATGCCAAGACTGGCGCGGAAATGATGCAACGCGACCTCAAATTAGCTCATCTCCTAGGGTTCAAATACGCACGTCCAAAGATCGGCGTTGTTTCCAGCGAACTTGATCCAGATCCAATCTGGGATGAAGCGATCGAACGCAGCCTTGACCTAGCAGCCGAGCTGGATGTGATTATTTGCCCGGAAATTCACGCTCCGACTCCGATCAAGCATCCGGTAGTGGATGGATACATCGACTTCATTCAGCGCACTGGCACCAAGCACTTCGGACTGCTAATCGATACCGGGATTTTCCAAGATCGACCAATTCCGTTGAAGCCTGGACAAGACCCAAAGACTCGACCTGCCTTCCTTGACGGTTTGAAAGTGAATCCTCGTGACTTGCTGGACATCAAAGATTATGTTGTTTTCGTTCAGGCCAAGTTCAACAACATCAATGATGACTTCGAAGACGACAACATTCCATGGCAACCAGTGCTTCAGGCTTTCAAGGATTGCGGTTACGAAGGTTATCTATCGAGTGAGTATGAAGGAGACCGCCTGCCATGGCGAGGAGTAGATCAAATTCGTCGTCAGCACGCGCTAATGCGCAAGATTGAAGCTTCGCTCAACTAATTCTTTGTGGTTTAGTGTCGCTTTCATCGAGGCAATTTGTCTTAGTGAATACCATTCGTGTCCGCCCCACTCACTGGTCAGGTAACCGGCATAGTTTTTCTGCTTTAGGTATTCAATCAAGTCCTGTGTTGAAGTCATGTCTTCATCGAGCTCCCAATACTTTAGGTGCACACTTTCAATGAAAGGCAGATAGGCATCAAAGTCACTCGGCTTTGCGTGACCAACTCGGGAAAGGAGAGTTGGAAGAAATGCCTTGAACCGAGGTGAGAAGGTATCGACCTGGGGCATTAGCCATCCACGAAATTCGCCAAGTGAACTTGTCTTCCACTTCTCGGCTAGTTCATTCGTGTTCGCAACTCCGGCTGATTGAAGAGCGCGAAGTAATCCGTGCGGTAGTTCTGCCATGAAAAGACTGCTGTCGAACATCAGGCGTACGTAGGCGGAATCTAATTCCTGAACTAACTTCAAACATTCAAGCGCAATTGGGCTATCGGCTGACATGACTCCGTGCAGCTCAAACAGGATCCTGACATCGTGCTTCTCAGCTACAGGAATTATTTCCTCTAGTTCCCAACTCGAGAGACTGCCGACCATCATTCGGAGCCCAAAGGCCCCAAGGCCTCCGGCTAGGGCCAGTTGCTGCTTTACCGAGGCGACCACTGATGATGAGTCCACCAGGCGATCGCTAGAAACAGCTCGGTCTGCCGCGCCGCCGACCAGGCTAATAGAGGCCTCGTACTTGCCTAGCAAAGTTTTGAGAGCCGTTACCTCGCTGGGGTCGGGATTCGGGTAGTTGCGGAAGTGCATCGGACCATCAATTTCGATGTTTTTGGTCACTCCGGCTTCGAGCAGTTTCTCGATGAGACCCAGGGGAGTTTGACGGGCGTCTAGCAGTTCATTGGTGAAGGAGAACATCGTCACTGCCCAGTAGTCGGCGAACTTATGGTTGGACACCGGAACTCCTAACTAGGCTGACTTCATGACCATGGTTGATCATGTCCTTCGGGAAGACTCCCTCATCGCTGAGGGTAATGCGATGCTACTTGAAGTTGGCTTGCCATGGTTCCGTTCCGTGCCAATGTCATGCGTGAATGGCCTGATAGTAACTATCGGGGAACATCGCTTCGTGAGTAGCGAATTACAAATAAACATCGACGGCCACTTCCTGCCGATTGCAGATTTACCTAAATCAGATTTGGGTGAATGGTTCTTACAAGACCGAAAACAAATAAAAATTCCACTCCACATGCCCACAAGCGAATTACAAAAAGTTCGCGTGGAATTCGAAATGGTTATTCCAAATATTTTTCCAACGCCCGATAAACCGGCACATTTGCCAATGGTTGCTCAAGCGGAATTACAAGTCAGATAAATCGAAAGGAAAACAATGGCGTTTCAAATAGGAGATCACACCGACGGTTTTGAACTTCCGGTGGCGTCTGGCGGACACAAAAAGTTTGACCCAACGGGGCACACCGCTACCGTCTTGATTTGGACTTGCAACCACTGCCCTTACGCATTGGCCTGGCACGACCGTATTCAGGCTGTAATTCGTGACTATGCGGATAAAGATGTTGTGGTTTATCAGATCAATGCAAATGATGCAGACAAGTATCCGGATGACTCATTCGAAAAAGACATCGAGCGCTGGAAAAATGGCGACTTCGCCGGAGAGTACTTCCACGACGCCGAGCAAACTCTGTCGAAGCATTGGGGCGCCAAGGTTACTCCTGATGTGTTTGTGATGAACAGAAATGGTGTGCTCTCATATCGTGGAGCACCGGATGCAGATCACGATGACCCATCACAGAATGCTTCCTACTTGCGCGATGCACTCGATGATCTGATTGCCGGCGTGCCAGTGCGCACACCTGAAACTAAAGTGCGTGGTTGTTCGGTTAAGTGGATCATCAACGACCAACCGAACCCGTACATCTAATGACCAAAGTCGAACTAATTCTCTGGTCGGGCTGCCCTTCCACTGAAGATGCTCGAACGTTATTGCAGAAGGCACTGGCGGAGCTCGACCTTTCGAGCCTGCCGGTGACCGAGCGATACATCGAGGATTACGAGGTTGCCCAAACTGAAAAGTTTGTCGGCTCGCCAACAATCCGAATCAATGGTGAAGAGGTAATCCCTGGCGGAGAGACCTATGGGCTTACCTGCCGGGTTTATCAGAAGGCCGATGGCCGATTCTCGCCGCTACCTGAGTACTCGGATTTGCTTGACGGAATACGTAGACTCAGTGCCTAGCTAGCCAAAGCACAAAGGCATCCACCCAAGAGCGTGGCAGAGCGTAGAAGACAAACTTAAGTGCTCGCACATCCCAAGAAGCTGGGTAAATCGGACGCGGATGCTTGGACAACGCGGCCTTCTCCATAGCGCGAAGTACCTTGGCTGGGCCGGGAGACATTCGATACATACCGCCGAGGTATTTATCAAAGCCGCGAATTACCTGTTCGTAGTCCTTGATGCCGCGGTATTCGTTGAGATGATCGAAGGCTACCTTGCCGAAGCCGGTCTTAACTGTGCCGGGTTCGATTACTGAAACTTTGATTCCAAGTGGCTTCACTTCTTGACGTAGTGCATTCGCCATTGCTTCGACCGCGTGTTTAGTGGCCGCGTACCAACCCAGGCCAACTAGCGAAACGTGTGCGACTACAGATGCCGTGATGATGATTCGTCCGCTGCGCTGCTTTCGCATTTGTGGCAGTGCAGCACGAATTGTGCGATCCACGCCGAAGACATTCACCTCAAACATTTGTCGCACGGCTTCGTGACTCAGGTCTTCGATTCCGGCGAAACCGCCGTAACCAGCGTTGGCAACCACGAGGTCGATGCGGTTCTCAGTTTTGATTACTTTGTTGATTCCGTTCTTTACTTGGGTATCGCTGGTGACATCCATCACTAAAGTTTTGATGCCCAAGCTTTCTAAAGTCTTTAGTGCAGTTTTGTTTTTGTCAGCGCCATAGACAACCCAACCCTTGGTATGCAGTGACTTGCTTAGTTCGAATCCAAAACCGGAAGCTGCTCCGGTAATCACTGCAACTTGAGTCATTTGACGCTGATCTCCTCGATTGAAATTCGTTCTGCTTTGAAACTGTTCACTTTTGATTTGGATGGATAACCAACTGCGATTCCGTAAATCATTTTGTAATCCTTAGGAATTTCAAACTCCTTGCGGATTGCACGTGGCCAAGGAGTTAGAGACCCCAGTGCGCAGGTGCCTAGGCCATGAGCCTTGGCGCTGAGCATGAGGTTTTGCACAAATAATCCGGTGTCGTTGGCCGCGTAGACTCCGAGGCTCTTGTGAATGAAAACGAAAATTACTGTGGGTGCTCCGAAGAATTTGTAGTTGTTGGCCCATTGCTCGTCACGAGCCTCAGCATCACCCCGAGGCACACCAAGCAACGTGTAGAGCTCACGGCCAACCTTCTGACTTCGAGGTACCAAGGTGCGATCGTATTTGCTGGAAAACCAGTAATCCATGAGCGGAATCGCGTAACTCGCGGTCAAGGCCAGCTTTAGCTTGGCTAGAAAGCCACCTCGGCGAGCCTCAGAGAGTGCAGCCCAGCGTCTCAGCAGATCGGTTGAGATTCGGTCGCGCTTGTCGCCGCTAGCTACGGCAAAAATGAAAGGCCTGGTGTTGGACCAGCTTGAGGCAGACATGCCGTCGGTGAGTAGCTGGTCGATGAGCTTCTGGTCGACCGGCTTAGGTAAGAAGTCTCGGGTACTACGGCGAGAGGCCGCGAACTTGCTGAACTCTTTCGCCGTGAATGGCATTGTCGCTCCTGGCTGGGTTTATTTTGCTGCTCTAAGACTACTTACAAGCGTCTAGTCTGAGCCGCGAAGTGAATCCGAAATGAACTTAACGTTTCCCCCTGAAATGTAGGCACCATCTACCGGGATTTCAGCACCAGATATGTACGAGGATGCATCAGAGATCAGAAAGCCAACCACGGCTGCAACTTCCTCTGGTTGCCCGACTCGGCCAAGCGGGGTCAGCGCTAATTGTGCGTGGATGAAGGCTGGAGGTGCAGAAGCGGTCATTGCGGTTTCGATGTAGCCGGGATGCACAATGTTGACCCGAATGCCACGTGGACCCAATTCCATTGCCGCGACGTGGGTTAGGCCACGTAGCCCCCACTTGGAGGCGGTGTAGCTCACCGTGTAGTGGGCAGAGAGGCCGGCAGCGGAACCAATGTTTACGATACTGGCACCCCTGTCCATGAATGGGGTGCAAGTTTGTATGCCCATCATTGGTCCGGTGAGATTGATGTTGAGTACACGGTTCCAGTCATCCACTTTCATCTCACCGAGACGATCACGGAAGGGGATTCCGGCGTTATTTACTAATCCGTGTAGACGAATTTTTTTACTTGCGATTAGCTCGCCCAAACGCTGCCAATCTTTTTCTTCACCTGCATCGAGTTTCACGTAATGGAACTGACTCGGAAAATTCTGAGCAAATACCGACAACACTTCGGGAATTGTTTCGTGAATGTCGGTGGCAAAGACGCTCGCTCCACCTTCAAGAAAGAGTTTTGTTTCAGCTAGGCCTTGTCCACCTGCAGCGCCAGTAATCACTATGTATTTATCTTTAAATTCCATCATGTGGTCCCGCTGTCATCACCTGTGCGTCTGGAATGATTTTCTTTAGTTCGTCGGTGAATTTTCCGTCGACCAATATAAAGGCCATGCGAGCCACTTTGTCGCTGCGGTTTGCCCAGGCATGATTGGTGCCGCGTTGCACCACTACGTCTCCAGCTTTTAGCAGCACTTCGCTGTCGTCGAGCACCAGGTAAATCTCACCCTCGAGCACTATGCCGTAGTCAATCGACTCGGTGCGGTGAATTGGAGATTGATTGCCGAGTTCATTAATGTGTCCGGGGAAGAACTCGTTGATGCGAATCTTGGTGCCGTTTGGTTCGGCCGGCACTTTGAGTGACCGTTCAGTAACCTCGCCGCTTTCTCTCGCGCTCACCGGGGCTGGCATTTCGTCGGTGGCCCAGACTTCGTAGAAGCCGACTCCGTCTTGAGGCATGAACTTGTGCACCGGCACGATGCCGTCGGAGAGCACTACCGTGGTGCCATTTTCGTCGTGGCCGGTGATCACTCGGCGCGGAACATTCTTGATTGGTTCAGACATAGTTTCACGCTAGGCGAGACGACGCCAGGTGGATACCCAGATGGCGAAATAATAACTATCGGGCTCAGATGGCCTGAGTGGTCAGCACTTGGCGTAGCCAGCGGTGAGCCGGGTCGTTGTCGTGTGATTGGTGCCACCATAGGTTTTGGTGCAATTCGAGTGGTCCGAACGGGGCTTCGACAGCGATAACACTGGTGCCCTCAGCAAGAGTTTTGGCCATGCGACTCGGTGCGATGCCAACTAAGTCGGTGCCGCTGATTACCGAGGCTAGTGGCATGTAACTGTTAAGTCTCACTGCGGCAACACGACGGAAACCCATTTCGCCGAGTTTGCGATCTGCTGGAAGCATGTGGCCTTGACCGAGTCTGACAACAGCTTGTGGCAGCGCGATGAACGCTTCCCAGCTCAATTTGCCCTTGACCAATGCCTTGTTGTTTTTATCGATCACGCAAACGTAGTGATCGGTGTAGAGCGGATGGTTCTCGCCCTGAATTCCAATTCCCGCAATCGCAACCACAAAGTCGTTGACCAGCATTTCGCGTTCAGAATCGGTTGGTTGCGCGGGTAAAGGGTAGTACTCGACAGACATTCCCGGAGCTTCGTTCATTGCCTTGGTAATCAGCGGTTTCAATTGAATTTGTGCCGCGTCCGACGCCATGATTTTGAAAGTGCGATTCGTGGTGGCCGGGTTAAATTCTTCGTGGCTCATGAGAGCGTTTTCGATGAGCGGTATCGCCACTTCGAGCTGCGGCAAAATCAAGCGGGCCAGGGGGGTGAGTTCGTAGTCACGTCCTACGCGAACCAACAACTCGTCACCGAATTGTGCGCGCAATCGAGAAAGCGCAGTGCTCATAGAAGACTGACCCATGTCTACGCGAGCACCAGCACGGGTGACGTTGGCTTCTTCTAGAAGCGCGCGCAGGGCAATTAGGAGATTGAGGTCTTTATTCTCAAAACTCATGATTTACCCGTCTTCGTAATCTTTACTAATAGTAAGTATGCCTTTTCAATTGTTGTCTCGGATACCGACAGCGATAATCTGAAGCCATGAGAATTCACTTGTCAGCAGATTATCTGGGCTACGACCTAGCCCGTCAGCTTGAGGCTTGGCTAAAGGAAAACCACGAGGTCATCTGGCACGCCGGTGACGAGATCGATGAAGGCGACGACTATCCGCTATTTGCGGTGCGCGTGGGTCAGTCGGTGATTGCCGATGAAGACAAGGGTCTCGACACCTTCGGCATCCTGGTGGGTGGCACCGGCAACGGCGAGATTATTGCCCTGAATAAAGTCAAGGGAGCCAGGGCCGCGCTCGCGGTTTCGACTGATTTGGTGGCGGCTGCTCGTCAAGAACAGAACGCTAACGCCCTGGTGATTGGCGCGAGCCACACCAGCATTGACCAGGCCAAGCAACTGATCCAGACCGCTCTAGACAACGACTACGTTGGTGCAATCGATAGCTCTCGTCGAATTATCAATGTGGCCGAGTACGAAAACCGTGGCACCATCGAAGGCTGGCTAATCGAGGGTTAGCCGCATCGGCGAAGGCAATTTAAGCCATTACGCCATCGACTAGTAGTCAAAATGCCTCCCGTGCTTGACTTGAAACAGTTAGCCATCGGAAGGAATTAATCATGGCATTTGTCTGTTCAGCTACCTGGGTTGCCAAAGAAGGCAGCGCGCACTTAGTAGCAGAAGCTCTTCAGCACCTATCACCTGCTTCACGCACCGAAGAGGGCAACATCTACTACCAGGCCTACCAAGACCCGGCAGAGCCAAACACTTTCCGCATCTTCGAGGTTTACCGTGATGAAGCCGCGTTCAAGCAACACGCAGAGTACGACCACTTCAAAGAGTGGGCTCTTGGTCAGGCAATTCCTGCACTCGAAGTTCGCCAGCGCGACTTCTACGAAACTTTCGATTTCTAATTCTTAGCACTACAAAGGGGTAGTCATGAAAATCGGCCGCGCACTGCTAAACGGTTTTGTTCAGACAGTAATTATTAGTCACGGACAGGTACTCGATGTGCCAGACGGACTCGGCGTACTGCAAATACTTAACATGCCGCGCAAGGATCGCGACTTCATCGAAGGTCAAGCTGGTCGAAGAATGAAGATGCCGCTTCACATGGCAAAGTTTGTTGCACCGATTGAACCGCATGCTCTTCGTGACTTCGTAACTTTCGAAGGGCACATTGCCGGCATGAAAAAGAGCGAGGGCGGCACCGGAAAAGTGCCAGAAGCCTGGTACGAAATGCCGGTTTTCGTCTTCCAAAATCCTTGGACCATCACCGCTCCTAACGCTGACATTCCCATGCCGCCAAACTGTGAGCGCCTCGATTACGAACTCGAAATCGCGGCAGTCATCTTGAAGAAGGCGAAAGACGTCTCCGAGGAAGAGGCCCGCGATTACATTGCCGGTTACACAATTTGGAATGACTGGTCGGCTCGCGATGTGCAAAAGCGCGAGATGGCCGTGGGGCTTGGCCCATCAAAGGGTAAGGACTTCGCCAACACCCTTGGCCCGTGGATTGCCACCACGGATGAATTCAAGGAAGACAAGTACGTCGACGGGCGGCTGTCACTAGACATGAAGGTCACCGTAAATGGTGAGCTCTACGGCCACGACAATTCAAAGATGATGTCTTGGAGTTTTGAGCAGATGCTGGTGCACGCATCACGAGCATCAGTCGTTGGCCCAGGCGATGTGCTTGGTTCTGGCACTGCTTCGAACGGCGGTTCTTTGGCCGAGCAATGGAGCCGCAATGGCGGGCCAACCCCGCCTCCGCTCAAGGTGGGCGATGTGGTCGAGATGGAAATCGAAGGCCTTGGTAGCATCAAAAACAAGATTGTGGCATCGGATTCTCCGAACCACCAGATTCCAAACGCCGTTCGCACCTATTCAGAGGATCAACTTTGAGCAAGCAAGTAGTCACCGTAAACCCAGCAACCGATGAGGTAATCGAGTCGTTCGACGCGATGGATTGGGATGAAGTCTCTGCACTAATGACTTCAGCGGTCGAAGTGCAGTCGGCTTGGCGTAACTCGCCTTTGCAGGACCGTGCAGACAAACTTCGCAAGCTCGGACAGATTTTGCGCGATGAAGTGGAAGTGCACGCAACTTTGATTTCTCGTGAGATGGGTAAGCCAATCACCGAGGCGCGCGGAGAAGTTTTGAAGTGTGCGCTTGCTTGCGATTACTATGCCGACAACCTTGTCGAGTTTCTCGCACCAAAAACAGTAAAGACCGAGGCAAAGAACTCTTACGTATCATACGAAGCTCTCGGTGTTGTCTTCGCAGTCATGCCATGGAATTTTCCTTACTGGCAGGTAATTCGTTTTGCCGCTCCAACTCTTGCCGCCGGTAACGGTGGAATTTTGAAGCACGCCTCAAACGTGACCGGATCGGCGATTGCAATTCAGCACGCGATTGAAAAAGCTGGATTCCCGAAGCACCTGTTCACTTCACTTGTGGTTGCCGATCACTCGATGGTCAGCAAGATTGTGGAAGATCCACGCATCGCGGCAGTCACACTTACCGGTTCGGAAAAGGCCGGCGCATCGGTGGCGGAGGCTGCTGGTCGTGCTCTAAAGAAGACAGTGCTCGAGCTCGGCGGCTCGGACCCATTCGTGATTTTGGAAGACGCAGACAGTGCAGCGATCGCTCCGTTCGCGGTCAAGGCACGATTCATAAACACCGGCCAGAGCTGTCTCTGCGCTAAGCGCTTCATCGTGGCCGACAACCTGATTGACGACTTTGAAGGACGCATCAAGACTCTCGTCGAAGCACTAAAAATTGGCGACCCACTAAACCCAAGCACTCAACTTGGTCCGCTGGCGAAGAAGGCCTTCGTGGACGACATCGACAAGCAGGTGCAGGACTCGATCGCCATGGGTGCTCGCCTAGTAACCGGCGGACACCGCATCGACGGCCCAGGCAACTACTATGCGCCGACCATTCTGGCCGATGTCACCCCAGATATGCCGGTTTTCAACCAGGAGACCTTCGGCCCGGTACTTGCCTTGGTGGGAGCTAGCACTTCCGAGCAGGCCATTCAGTTGGCCAACACCACACAGTACGGACTCGCAGCCAGCATCTGGACGAAAGATCCAAGCATCGGCGTAAAGCTCGGCGCTGGAATCTCATCAGGTGCACTGTTTGTGAACGGGGTGGTTGCTTCTGATCCTCGACTACCTTTCGGTGGAGTGAAGCTGAGCGGTTACGGCCGTGAATTGTCGATCGAAGGACTACACGAGTTCATGAACGTTCGTGCGGTGTGGATCGGCGAAATGCCGACCTTATAGTTAATGCATGACTGATTTACGAAAAATCGACGTAAATCTTATTGTCGTACTCGATGCAATTCTCAATGAGATGAATCTGACACGTGCAGGTGATGCAATTGGAATGTCACAGCCGGCCGTTTCTGGAGCTCTAGCGCGTTTACGCACACAGTTTGATGATCCATTGCTGGTGCGCAATGGAAAAATATTTGAACCAACTCAACGTGCAATTGAATTGCGACCTGTCGTGGCACAAGCGATGGTTGAAATAAAACGCATCTACGACATTTTGCCAACTTTCGAACCGGCCACGAGCACTCGTACCTTTTACGTGGCTGCGTCTGATTACGCACTTGCTCAATTGACTAGTCCACTAATTCGACTAATCAAGACTGAAGCACCTGGGGTTAGCGTTTCATTCGAAACCATGCCCGCACAAGGAGAAATCTCTGCGGTGGATTTGCTTCGCAGAGATGTCATCATTGCCGCAACCGGAATTGGCATCGCGGGAAAACACCAATCTCTATTCAGTGATAATTTCGTTTGTCTTATCGACAAGAAAAATCCTCGCCTGCGTGATGGCTCACTCGAAATCAGCGATCTCGATGAGCTGAGGTATGTAAAGGTTTCATTCGGAGAAAACGTGAGCACTCCAGCAGACATAGCCCTTTCCGAGCTGGGCGTAGTGCCCAAAGATGGGATTGTGGTTGATGGATTCCTCCCAGTGCCTTTCGCTGTAGCTAACTCGACAATGTACGGATTTGTGCCGGAGCGAGTGGCAAACGAATACGCGGATCGACTTGGCTTGGTGGTGGCCGAGACACCGGTGAGAACCCCCGTACTGATTGAGTCGGTGCACTGGCACCCATCGAAAAACTCGGACCCTTCTTTGAAGTGGTTGATGGCCATGCTTCGCAAAGCAGCAGAAGAAATCGAATTTGGTACTGCTGAATGAAATTGGTTGGCTCATCGAACCTGCCACTTGAGCAACTTGAAGGTTCGGCAAAAGTTGTAATTCTTGGACCAGGTTTTGGCACCACTGCGGCGGTTTGGGATGTCGCTCAAAAGCACTTCAATCCAGAAATGTACTATCTTCGCTTTGATCTGCCGGGTCACGGGCTATCACCATCGGTAACCGAACCATTCACGGTGGAAGATCTTGCCGACGCCGTGATTGCTTTAGCCGATTCTCTCAACCTAAATAGTTTTTGCTACGCCGGCGTTTCACTCGGCGGAGCTATTGGACTAATGCTTGCGTTGAAGTATCCGAGCCGAGTCAAGGTAGTTCTGCCAATTTGTTCTGGCCCAAAATTCGGTGAGCCAAGTTCACAACTTGATCGAGCTAAGTTAGTGCGTGAGCATGGCACAGAACCACTAATTGAAAACACAAGAAATAGATGGTTTTCGATGCGCTTTCAAGAGCGCAAACCTGACGTAGTTGAGCAAGTAATGCAAATGCTGCGCGATGTTGATCGCGAAAGTTACGCACTCGGTTGCGAGGCACTGGCGAAATACGACATCACTAATCGGCTAAGTGAAATTGACGTGCCGGTCATGGTGGTCGCCGGTGAACTCGATCCGGTGGTGCCATACGCAACTGCGCTCGAGTACTCGCAGCAATTGGGAGATGGCTCAATAATCGAAGTGCTTGGTGTCGCACATCAAGCGGTTTTAGAAGCGCCAGAGGTGCTAGCCAAGCACATCAATTATTCAGTTAGGCAAAACAAGTAACGAAGTTACTTCTGTTCTCCGAAGGTCTCTTGAATCCAGTCGGCGATGTAACCCGCAACGTAAGTCATGTTGTCGATGCTGATATGTTCGGTGCCACCTTCAGGCTCGTCAAAGATTCGTAGCTTTAGCTTTGATGAGTTGACGGCCTGCTCTGCGGTCTGCAGCGCGTACTTGACGTTGATCTGACGGTCGTTGGCTCCGTGGGTAATCAAAAGTGGGCAGGTAATCTTTTCAGCCACTCCGTTGAGGTGCATGTTCTTGGTGACTTCGATGAAGTCTTCCATGTTGTCTACACCCCACACCCAGAACACGTGCTTCCAGTAGTGCGGTACTGGGTTTTCGCCCTCGCGGTTGCGGCGGCCTTCCTGTACCTCAGCCCAGTTGTGGTTGGCACCCCAGGCGACTGCGAGGCTGATGCGCTTTTCGAATGCAGCAGCACGTGGTGCGTAGTAACCGCCGAGTGACCAACCGACTAGACCGATCTTCTTCTCATCAAATTCACCGAGTGACTCGATGAAGTCCACGCAGGCAGCAGCCCATGCTTCGGTGTCATAACGAGCGGTTAGTCCGCGAAGACGGAGTGCTTCACCTGAACCAGGTGTGTCCACCATCAGCGTTGAGATACCGCGCTTAGCTAACATCTGTGGGAACTGCGAGTAGTACATCATCTCTTTGGTTGAGTCGAGACCGTTCCACTGAATCACGATTGGAGTTGGCTTACCGTCGTGGCTTTCGGCGCGGTACAGGTAACCAGGTAGGTGCTTTCCCTCGTAAGGAATCTCTACCTTCACCATCGGGACATTGGCTAGTGCAACGTGCTCAAACAAAATGTCAATCGACTTCTGGTAAGCCGCGTTGCGACCCTCCCACTGCGGTGATTGCAAACGTTCTGCCTGAGAAGTGTAAAGCGATGCGCGGTAGTACTTTTCGCCCGCACCGATCTTGCGACCTGCCTTCTCGTCTTCCTGGGCTGCTGCGTAAACGCGGTTTGCCACTGCTTCCCATGATTCGTAAAGCAACTCGGTGCCGAAGTCGTCGCCGCGCTGAGCTGCTTCGAGCACCGGCTTGCAAGCTCGATCAACTTCGTCGATGAAGCCACCGTTGTTTAGCGTTGCAACAACCGCAAGGCTCCAGACGTAGTTAGTCGGAAAGTACATGAACATAAGCGTTGATTCCTAAATTAGTTGGTGCGTGAATTAAGCAGGCTGAGCCATTGCCGCCATGGTGCTGCCCATGATGTGACCTGGGTCGTCTGGCAAGCTCGGGTCGATTTCCTTGGCTGCAAGCTTCAAGGTGTTCTCCACCACAATCTTGACGCGTGGCTTGCGGCGCTCCTGGTAGGCGACCAATAGGTCTTCCATGTTGCCCTCGCGGGTAACGTAGTCGGCTAGCAAGATTGCGTCCTCTGAGCACTGGGCACCGCCCTGCGCGATTAGTGGAGGGCAGGCGTGCACTGCGTCACCGGTAACGATTACGCGACCCTTGTGCCATGGCTCGTCCTCGACAAACAACCATTCAATTTCTTGGAAGTTCATGTAGTCGTCGTCTTTGATGTTGCTGCGGATGTAGTCGAAGTTTCCGTGGTAGCTAGAAAGTAGTCGACGCATTTCATCTGCATCACTGAGTCCGTTGTCTGGACGCTCAGGCTTGGTCAACACGAATGCGTAGCAAAGAGTGTCTGAGATTGGTGTGTAACCAGCCTTGTATTCCTCTCCACCGTATGCAACTGCCGAACAGCTCATCTCTGGAGTGCGCTCGGTAACAACTCTCCAAATTCCGAGACCAGAAGACTTCTTGTCTTCCTTGATGCCGAGTAGCTTGCGAATGTTTGACTTGATTCCGTCGCAACCGACAATTAGATCAAACTCTTCTTTGTTTCCGTTTTTGAATTCTGCGGTGACAGAGTTTTCGTGGTTCTCAAATCCAACCAATTCGGTGTCGAGACGAACTTCAACACCGAGATCGTGAATCATGTCTACGAGCACAGTCTGCACATCTGAACGAAGCGCACCCATGGTGCCAGGAAGCTCTGGACCACCTGATTTACCGGCCGGCATCTGCGCGATCATTGCGCCAGAAGCGTGGAACATCTGAAGGTCGTCGAAGCCCCAACCCTTTTCGAGCATCTTGTCGAGTGCACCAATGATGTTAAAACTCTTGAGTGCGTTTCCCTGAAGGGTAATTCCGTGACCTACGCCGTACCAAACCGGTGAACGCTCGGCGAGTACAACCTTGACGCCTTTTTGAGCGAGTGCAATTGCTAGAACGGTACCGGTGATTCCGCCACCGACCACTAGAACGTTGTTTACTGTCATCTTTGACTCCATTCGAATGCCCCGCATTGGGCTAATGCCAAGTTATTCGAATAAGCCTATTTGGGCTACTAACTAGCCCAATGCTTACCATTTGCTAAAGCGAATAGTCTTGGGCGAGCAGGAACTCGCGAAGCCACACGTGACCAGGGTCATAGTTGTGGGATTCGTGCCACCAGAGCGCCTGGTGCACCTCAACTTTGCCAAATGGCGCGGGCACGGCAATAATCGGTGAATCTTCCGCTAGGC
>JACCDK011084866.1_pt1 | contig 18867 bp, 19 predicted proteins | sample 7445871 | NCBI WGS metagenome assembly JACCDK01 (sample SAMN15323436, study PRJNA562643) | freshwater metagenome | isolation source: river surface water | place: USA:Blue River Watershed | collected 2017-08-15
ATTTTGGCTACAAGGTGGAGATTGTGCAGAGACTTTTGTCGCTGCAACTGCAGATTCGATTCGAGACCGAATTAAAACCATCCTGCAAATGGCAGCTATTTTGCAATATTACTCTTCGCTTCCGGTCATCAAAGTGGGCAGAATGGCTGGCCAATTCGCGAAGCCACGATCTAGTGATACCGAAACTCGAGATGGAGTCACGCTACCGGCTTATCGAGGCGATGCAGTCAATGATCTTGAATTCACCGAAGTTGCAAGAAAACCAGACCCTAAGCGTTTAGTACGCGTATATAACACTTCCGCTGCGACCTTAAATTTAGTTCGAGCATTTACCCAAGGTGGATTTGCAGATTTGAGAAAGGTACATGATTGGAATAAGGGTTTCGTCAAAGATACTCCTTATGCTGCGCGTTACGAAGCGATGGCAACCGAAATTGGCAGAGCTTTAGATTTCATGCGTTCAGCTGGGGTGGACCCAGAGGAGTTTAAGACTGTTGAATTCTTTTCAAGTCATGAAGCTTTGATCCTAGAATACGAAAAGGCTTTGACTCGTATCGATTCACGAACTGGATCTCCTTATGATGTCTCGGGACATTTCATTTGGATCGGGGAGCGCACCAGACAATTAGATGGCGCACATATCGATTTCGCATCCAAAGTTCGCAATCCAATCGGTGTAAAACTTGGTCCAAAGACCACAGTTGATGATGCCCTTAAGTTGATTGAAAAATTAGATCCTAATCGCGAACCTGGAAGATTAACTTTTATTACTCGCATGGGAGCCAGCAAGATCCGCGAAATACTTCCAGGACTAGTCGATGGTGTCACTAAATCTGGCGCTAAAGTTCTTTGGGTATGTGACCCCATGCATGGCAATACTTTCGAATCATCTACTGGGTACAAAACTCGCCAATTCGATGATGTAATGGATGAAGTTAAGGGTTTCTTCGAAGTACACAAGGGACTTGGCACCCACCCAGGAGGAGTGCATATCGAGCTTACCGGCGATGATGTCACAGAATGCCTTGGCGGTGGAGCAAAGATCTCTGCAGAAGATCTGGCAACTAGATACGAAACAGCATGTGATCCGCGACTAAATCACACCCAATCACTTGAGTTGGCATTCCTGGTTGCAGAGATGCTTCGCGATCGATAACCATGTCTCTGCTCGCAACAACTTACAGCTCTCCGATTGGTACTCTAAATCTAATTGCTTTCAATGATTTATTGCTCGCTGCTAACATCAGCAACTTAAAAGCTGCTAAAGATTCACTTCATAGTGATTATGACGACTTTGAGATTAAGCATGTCCAGAAATTACCGATAATCACAGACCTACTTGATGATTATTTTGACGGAGATATTGATGCCATAAATGGCATCAAAGTATTGCAACCAGGTGGTACTTTTTCACAGAAGGCTTGGAAAGCGATGCGTAAAGTCAAAGGCACAATTTCCTATTCACAGCTTGCAGATAGAGCGGGTTCGCCAGCCGCAGTTAGGGCAGCAGGTAGCGCTTGTGCCAAGAATGCGATTGTGTTGGTAGTTCCCTGCCACCGAATCGTAAAGACAGGCGGCAATCTTGGAAATTATGCATATGGCCTTAAGAAGAAAGAGTGGCTGTTAAGCCACGAGGGTGCGCTTTAGTACCTCAGTAGTTTTTTCAATATCTTGATCCGTTAAATCCATATGCGTTACTAATCTGACAAAGTCTCGGCCCAATGCGCCAGCCAGAATTCCGTGTTGTCTTAAAGTCGCAGCATATTCAGATGCGTTAAAGGAAAAGTTAGATACATCTAGAGCCACAATATTGGTCTCAGGTTCGGGTAGACCACAGGCTTTTGCAATTAACTTCGCATTCTGGTGGTCGCGCTCTAGAGACGTTAGGTTATTGGAAAGCGCGTAATCTGCCGCGGCTGCTAATAGACCTACCTGACGCATTCCAGCCCCATACCGTTTTCGCCAGACTCTGGCCTCTTTGATTCTCTCTTTATCTGATAACAACATAGAGCCAATAGGTGCTCCCAAACCTTTTGAGAAGCAGACGCTAATAGTTTCAAAATATTGGCCATACTCTTTAAAGGAAGTTCCAGAGGCGATATGAGCATTCCATATTCTGGCTCCATCTAAATGCATTGCAAGTCCTAATGATTTAGCACCTTCATGTAACTTCTTTATCTCATCGATGCTCTGAACTGTGCCACCCCCAAAATTATGGGTATTTTCTATGGCAATCGCTTTGGTAGAGACCAAGTATGGGCCAGCATCGGGGTGAGCTAATTTGAGCGGGACTGATGCTATTAACTTTCCATTTACTGACATCCAAGTTCGAGTGGTAATTCCGCTGAAAGCAGCAGCCGCACCTAATTCAGCTCGAGCAATATGGGCGGTTTGATCTAATATCAATTCTTCACCAGGCTTGACCAACAATCTAATACCTAACTGATTTGATAAAGAGCCGGTAGGCGTAAACAAGCCGGCTTCTTTTCCAAATAGGTCAGCGACTTTAGTTTCAAAGGCATTTACAGTTGGATCATCTTCATAAACATCATCACCAACTGGCGCTGCCATCATTGCCGCCAGCATCTCCTTTGAGGGTTTAGTAACTGTATCTGATCGAAGATCTATCATCGTTTTAGCTCGCTCTTTTTGGTGCTTTCATGAAAGACAATGACATACATAGAGATTACAACTAATGTGCCACCGATTAAAGTGCGAGTTGAGAGAATCTCACCTCCAATAGTGACAGCAAAGATCGCCGAAAAGACTACTTCCATTGTCATGATGACGGCTGCTTTTGTTGAATCGATAATTGCTTGTGACCAAGTTTGAATTATAAAAGCAGTCACGGTGCTGACGATTGCGGTAAAGATGATCACCGCCCAAACTTCACCATCTGGCGGAGTTTCAATACCTTCTGCCAATGATGCGATTCCAGTAATTACTGCCACCACCGTAATTTGCACCCATGCCAACGTCCAAAGATCGCGCCCTTTGCTCCACTTACTCAATCCGATTATCTGTCCGGTGTAACAGAGAGCGCTAAGTAGAACTAACATTTCACCCAAACCTACGGAGAAACCTTTTATTGAAAGTAGCGCTAGACCAGTGGTGGCGATCGCTATGGAGATCCAGACTCTGCTTCCAAGCTTCTGTCCGCCAAAGAATTGCTCGAAGAGTGGTGTCGTCACAACATATAGACCGGTTATGAAACCAGTTACCGCTGCGCCAGTCATGGTTAGCCCATATGTTTGCAAGATGAAGCCAGCCCCCAGAAAAGCTCCGGTAATTCCACCATATTTAAGGAGGTCAGTATCCAATTTTTGGAGTATTTGGGGATGAATTATTAAAAGTACGATTGCCGCCATCGCGAATCGGTAGAAGAGAAAGCTATTTACAGATTGGCGATCTAAAACATCTTTCATGAATACGAAAGATGCTCCCCAAGCTACTGCCACCAACAAAAGTAGCAATGATGCAATGCGTTGCTTCATCCGCGCAACTTCTTAAGTAGCGCTACTTCCTTACCGTGTTCTGGCTCTTCACCTGGGGTCTCAAGAATTAAAGGCGCATTAGCTATTGATGGGTGCTTTAGCATCTCTTTGAATGGATCAATACCTATGAAGCCCTCACCAAGATTTTGATGTCGATCTTTTAGCGCTCCACAGACATCCATAGAATCATTTGCATGGACTAGCTGGAATCGCTCAGCGCCAGCTATCTCCACTAAGAGATCAAGTGTTGCCGTCATCCCACCCTTCTTTGCAATGTCATGGCCTGCGGCAAATACATGACAGGTGTCCAAACAAATACCAACTTTAGGGTGGTACTCGAGTGCTTTTAAGTAATTCGCTAAATCATCTAATTTCTTCACCAATGATTGGCCTTGTCCGGCAGTTGGCTCAAGTAGTAACGTCGGGGCGTCGTCACTTAACGCTTCTAAGATCGGCATCATTCCATCATGTATCTGCTGCCAAGCTTTCTTTACATGTGCCTCATCAACTGCAGAACCTGTATGGATTACTACTCCCAGCGCTCCGATATCTTTCCCGCGCCGAAGCGAGTATTCGGTTGATGCTAATGAGTTCTTATATGTGCCTTCAGTCGGTGAGCCAAGATTTATCAAGAATGGTGCATGAACGTAAGTGGTGATATCCATTTCTTGGGCTTTGCGCATGAATTCTTCATCCGCGTTTGGGTTTGGCTCAGGCATCGCCCAACCTCGTGGATTTGATGCAAAAACTTGAATAGTTTCAGCTTTGATGGTTTCGGCATAACCCAGAGAGCGCTTTGCCATTCCACCGGAAGTTGGAGTGTGGGCACCAATTCTTGGTTTAGTTCCTGATTTTTTAGCTGCGCTCGCGGACATACGCCTTACCCTACAGTGATAGTGACTTTACTGCCACGAAGTACTTTGCTACCAATCTTTGGTGAAATTGAAGTTACTTTCTTTACTTGCTTATTACCCATTGGTTTGACGTTAACTTGCAATCCAAGCGCGGTAAGCGCTGCTCTCGCATCTTTCTCAGTTAGTGATAAAACATTTGGAATGAAGGTAAATGCCGAACCTTTCGAAACAGTCAGTTCTACTTTTGAACCCTTTGGATAACTTGCACCACCAGCTGGATTCTGAGTGATCACTGCGCCAAGCGGCACAGTCTCACTAAATTGTTCTTTTACTTCTACTTTGAATCCCAACTCTGTAAGACTATTAAAAGCCTCGGTCTTGGTTTTGTTGACAAAGAGAGCCATTGGGATCTGCTCAACACCCTTGCTAACAATAATTCTAACGACCGCTCCACGTTTTACAGTTTCACCAGCCACGGGAGCAGATGAGATTACATAACCTTTCGGGAATTTGTCATTGAATTGCTCTTCGATAATTGGGGTTTGCACTGGAATTGATGAAAGCAATTTTGTCGCTGCAGCAACAGTCAATTTGGATATGTTTGGAATCTGATAACGCTCAGGACCTCTTGAAAGCGTTAGCTTTACGGTTGCACCATCACCAACTTTCTCACCCCCTGCTGGGTTTGATTCAATGATGATTCCCTTAGCAATCTCTTCACTAAAAATTTGTTTCTCTATCTCGCTCTTTAATCCAAGTGGCTTCAAAACACTTTCAGCTTGCGAGAGCGTTCCACCAATTACTGAAGGAACCGTGATTCGCGCTCCTGGACCAATTAAGTTCCACCACCCAGTTACGCCTACTGCGACTGCCAAAGAGAGCGCAACCCATCTAAAACGCTTTCTGCGCGGTTTTTCTGATACCTGATCAGTTGTAGCTTTGCTTGATTTGATCGGTTCGGTTAACTCTTTAGTCTCTTCGACTTCAATCGAAGCTTTAGATTCCCGGGTTTTAACAGCTTTAGCAGTATCGGCTCTAACTGGCAGATCCAACTCCAAGCTCATCTGCTGCTTTGCAGGGTTACTTTTGATTTGAATATTTCGAAGTGTATTTGCAAATGCTTGACCATCTCGTGGGCGGTCATCAGGGTTGCGGCTAGTTGCAGCAAAGATCAATTCATCCAACTCTTTGGGTAATTTTGCCTCTTTGCTGTCGAGCTTTGAACTTACTCTTGGAATGTCTTCATTGACATGCAGATAGGCAATCTGAAGCGGAGAGTCACTTATATGTGGGCGTTTTCCAGTTAACATTTCAAAGGCCATTACTCCGAGCGCATAGATATCGCTGCGCGAATCTGCGATTCCGCGTTGAACCTGTTCGGGGGAGAGATAAGAGACGCTTCCCAAGATCACACTCGCCTCTGCAGTCATGGTCTGACCAAGTCCAGTGCCACGAGCCAATCCAAAGTCTGCAATCTTTATTCGACCGTCATCTGAAATCAAAATATTCTCAGGTTTGATATCACGATGAACTATTCCGAGATTATGAGCAGCTGCAAGTGCGCTAACTACAGGCGCTAAATAATTAATAGTTTCAGAGACTGTGAAGTTACCTTTTCTACTTAGAAGTTCACGTAAAGTCTGTCCTTCGACCAATTCCATTACTAAGAAGACTGCCGGAATACCTGATTGATTCCAGCCTTGGTCCATTACATTTACGATATTTGGATGGGAGAGTGCAGCCGCTGCCTTTGCCTCTCTGATAAAACGCGCAATGAAATCCTCATCCTGTGCTAAATGTGGATGCATGATCTTTACTGCTACTTTTCGATCAAGCCTGGTATCTAGACCTTCATAGATAGTGCCCATACCGCCATTGGCAATGATTCGAATTAACTCATAGCGGTTATCTATTAACTCTCCGCTTAAGTCACTCACAGGCTAAATTTTAAGTGGTTGAGATAATGAAATCGGCGAAATCGCGGGTGCGTTCAGTAGCAAAGTGTTGGGCCTCACGCACTTTCCATATCTTCATCTGTTCCAGGATATCGATGCCATCCCTTTTAAGCACTCGCTCCAACCCAATGTCATCTTCTGCCTCCACCCAATAAATTGTCGTTGCAAAAGGTCTAATAGCGCTCTGGGCCGCACCTACGCCCTCGATGATTAGTGCAGAATCAGGTGCAATAGTTCTGCTGCTATCAAATTTTTTGGCTTCCCAATTGAAGATCGGCAGTTCAAAAGGTCTCTTGGCTAAAAAAGCTTCAAGCAATCCCTTAAGTTTCTTTGTAAGTGTTTCGGTAAGCGCATCGTCCCATCCGTTATATAAAGAATCTAAATGAATTACTTGGCAGTTTAAATCGCTTTGTAACTTCAATGCCAGTGTGGTCTTACCTGAACCAGCTGGTCCATCTATAAGGATAATTTGTGGAGTCTTAGCCATCTAATCCAACCAATTATTGCGACAATGGTGAATGTAAAATAAAGAGTCGAGGTAAACCAGTACCCTAAAACTGCGTATTGAATCGTGGCTAAGGTATCTACCGCTAGCCAGATAGGCCAAGCTTCATACTTCTCATATACCATCAATAACTGTGCCATAAATGAACCGAGAAAAATCAAAGCATCACTTCTATAAGCAGCAGCTCCAATTTCTTGTAACCAAGGTGTAATGAGCAGCCAAGTGATAATTAGCCCTAATATCCAAAACAAACGATTACGCCAATTTAATTTTGATGGATGTGCACCTTTTGGGCCCCAGCCATACCATCCCCAAATTCCAGCAGCGATAAAGATGATTTGGAGTAAAGCAGATGCAATCAGATCGACGCGCCAGAAGAATATTCCGTAAAGTGCGCTAGAGAGCACCCACCATGGCCAAGTAACTCGTTTTCCGGTTGTGCCATACCAAACTCCGACAAAACTAGTAATTGCAGCAAAAAATTCCAGAGTGGTTACTTGGTAACCCCAAGCATTGAAGAGTGTAGACATTTAGAACCTTCCTGGTTCGCATTATCGAACCGGTATAGCGGTCGACTTCTGTGAAGTCCTCTCAGCCATATTTTGGCTCCCGCGTAGTGAAATTTTAGCAGTTTAAAAGCTGCGTTAACGGTTTCTTTTCGTGACTAATTCAACCATTTGCTCCAACATTTTTCGGGCGCTTTGATTGATATTGGCTTGCGATAAGGAATCCAAAGCGCTCTCGGATAATTTCTCAATCAAATTTTCGATATGTGCGACTGCGCCAGTCTCATTGATTGCCATTATAAGTTGCTCAATTTCAATTTGGCTAAGTGGAGTTCCAAGTTTTGATTGAATTAAATCTCTAACCGAATTGGAACCCCGCTCAAAAGCATAAGCGATCAGAGCGGTTTTCTTGCCCTCTCTAAGATCATCGCCAGCAGGTTTTCCAGTGATGTGAGGATCTCCGTAAATACCCAAGAGATCATCTCTGAGTTGAAAAGCTTCCCCTAGAGGTAATCCAAAGTCGGAATAGACTGTGTAGATATTCTGCAAATCACTACTGTCTGAAAGTGCAGCGCCAAAATGTAATGGACGCTCGATACTGTATTTTCCAGATTTGAATCTAGCTATTTTCAGGGAACGCTCAATGCTAAACCCAGACTGGGTTTGTTCAAAAATATCTAGAAGTTGGCCAGCCATCAATTCATTTCGCATCTCAGAGAAAATTTGGCCACATTGACTCATTTTTGATTGCTTAATTCCGGAGTTTTGTAAAACTTGTTCGCTCCAGATAAGAGCTAAGTCTCCGATCAAGATTGCAGCCGATGTGCCAAATTTTTCACCATGTTTGATCGCAAATTGCTTATGAATTGCAGCTTTTCCGCGACGAGTATCAGAGTCATCAATCAAATCATCATGTATCAAAGCGCTAGCTTGTAAAAGCTCAAGAGCACTTACTGCACGAAATATTTCTGAAGATAACTTTCCATCTGCTCCTAGAAAGCCAAGCACAGCAAAGAGCGCTCTGAATCGCTTACCTTCCGAAAGATAATCACTAAGAGAATCGCTTACTAGAATTAATTGTTCGTCAATTTCATTGATTTGTGCAGTTAAACCTTGGACTTGATGGCGCAAGGCAAGATTGATCTCTTTTGTGATCTGTTCAATGTTCATGACTTGGCCGATTCTTTATCCCTTGAAGTGCATTTGCAAGCAATTCACCAGCGATTGCCGCATGTGCTAGTGAATCCAGATGCCTGACTTTGAAGACCGTCTTGTTTGCGCTTCTAATCTTAGTTATCAGACGATTATCGGCATTGCCATGTATTTTCGGTCTGATTTGATCAACTTCAATGAAATCATCAAAATCCGGGATGTCGAGTTTTCCAGTCAAGACCAGCGAATATTTACCAGGCTCTAACTTGGTGGCATAGATGTCAGTGGAGTGCCCCGAGGAATGAAAAATCACAGTTCTAATAGGTAACTCCTTTTGATATCCCGAAATACCGATCAATCTTTGAGCAGCGCGGCTAAAAATCTCATTGGTTTCGATTAAATAATCAAAGTCTTTAATATCTTGATGGAGTACACCAAGTTCTCTTGCTCGATCAAAAATACTTTGATGCAGTGCGCCAAGTCCACCTTTTATCTGCCAGATACCAAAAGATTGTTCGGCAAAAGCCACTAGCGTAGACCATTTATAGATTCCCGCAGGATAGCCAAAGTAAGTAGCGTAATGGGCCAAAATTTTCTGTAAATATGGATCCTTTACAAACTGCGGCTTTAGGGAGAGATAAGTCGGAATCTTTGCCCTACGAATCGAGAATTCCCATTCGAGGTAATTCTCTCTCAGTAAATCCCAATAACGCTCGCCGTGAGCAATCAAATCTCTCCACTCATTTGCCGCGGCTTCCCCTAATTTCTCTGAGATCTCCTTGATACGCGCGCTATGTGAGAGATTTGCAAAATCTAAACTTAAGTCTTCGAAGCGAAAACTAAAGGCTGGTTCGCATGGATTGACTTCTAGAACTTGGCCAAAGTGTTTGCCAGTCTTTTGGAAGAAATCGCGAAAAGTTGCCGGAAGTGTAAGAAGTGTTCCGTGATCAAATTCATAATTTTTGACTTTTGTGTTTTGATAAATATCTCCCGTGATGAAACATCGAAATCCAGCTTTATTTAATCTCGCGGCTGCAGTTAGACCTGAAATTGACGCTCCACGGATAAGGACTTTAGGATTTTCGTGGATTTTCAAATTATGAACCAATCAAGGTTGCCCTAAGTAGCGAGAAGCTAGGTATGGAGTAATGAGAGCTCCAAAAAAAATCCCACCCAGAAGCGCAGTGCCAGGCTTTTCAAAGAAAAAGATATTTGCAGAGACATTAAATAGCCAACTCCAGACTAGAAATAAATCTATAGAAGTAAGCGATGCGCTGATTTTGCGCCGCTCTTTTGGCAAAATCAAATTTGCCAATCCAAAATAGATAACGCCAACAAAGAGCCAACCAACTAGATTTGATAAGGGAACTTGGGTTTGAAATGGAATATGTGCTCCATCAAATTGCCAACTTTTGTAGTCATTTGCCACTAATAGTTGATCAAAGAAGAGTTGATAAGAGGTGAGCGCAATAGCTCCAACTATAAAAACCCAATTTGGAGCGATTCTTCGTGCCAGAATGATTAGTGGGTGCAAGGTTGCCAACCACATGACTAATACCAAAAGCGGTACTTCTGCTACTTCAATGCCCAAGTTTTGATAGGTAACTTTGCCAAAGGGCCAAGCGGTCTGAAGTGAGATGCTCTCGATAGCTAAGGCAAAAGTTAGGGTAAAACTTAGATATCCCCAAAAGTAGCGTTTTGCATAGGCAAGTTGTGCATGTGTTAAGGAGAAGATACTTGCGAAGATCGCTGAAATTAGAATCAATCTACTATCTTCATGAAATAGAAATAGCACCTGATTTAATGCGCTAAGCGCTAGAGATGCATACAGGAAACGCTCAGCTGCAATTGATACTCGGCCGCGGCGATTTTTCCCGGGGTTGTAATTTCTGATCGACATCAATCGCCAACTGTCATAGGAGCGGCGCCAGTTACCCGCTTTAACTCATCGAAGCTAGTGGGGAAAACTGCATGTGGATGGCCACCCGCTGCCCAAATTGCATCGTATTCATTCAATGCTTGATCGATGTAAACATGTTCTATCTTGCTAATCCATCCAATCGGGCTGACTCCACCTACGGAGAAGCCCGAGAGCTCTTTCACATAGTCAGCATCTGCGCGATTTAAATGAGTGACGCCAAGGTTTTTAGCTACCAAATCTGTATCTACACGATGTCTTCCACTTGTGATGATCAGAATTGGAGCGCCATCTGGAAGTCTGAAAATTAATGAAGAGGCAATCTGTCCAACTTGGATATTAAGTGCGCTAGCCGCATCTTGTGCGGTACGTGCGCTATCTGAGAGCACATGTATTTTTCCCATTTGATTGGCATTCAATGTTTCTGCGACCCGCTTTACCGGCCCTCTATCTAGAATTCCATCCATATTGGATAAGTATAGTTAATGTGATTAGAGTAAAACCTATGCCGCTATTCAGATCCAAGCGAGATTTAACCGAGAATAGCGAGACTACAATCGATAAGTTGGCAATTAGAGCGAGAAACAACCTCTGGGCAACTTTTTTTGTAATGGGAATCAGCTCTATGGCATGGGTACCACGAATTCCAGAAATCAAGGATCAACTTGGATTAGGTGATGGAAAATTTGGTTTGATTTTCTTGGCTGGCGCATTAGGTTCAGTCTGCGGTAGCCAAATTTCAGGTCGAGCTATACATCGGATTGCTAGCCGTAAATTTGCTCAAATTTGTGGAGCGATCATGCCTATCGGGATTTTTGTAATGGGCAGTGCTCACGATGTCAGAACCTTAGTAATCGGATTATTTTTAACTGGGTTAACGTTCTCGGCACTTGATGTCGCTGCAAATGTTCAAGGTATGGCGATAGAGAATCTAACAAAAGCGCGATACATGTCCTCATTCCATGCACTCTGGAGCGTAGGCGCATTTGCAGTCACGCTCTTTGGTGGAGCTTTAGCAAGAGTTATTACTCCACAGGAACATTTAAAAGCCTTAGCGGTGATCTCTGCGATTCTCTATTTGGTAACTATCTCTGGACTCTTGCCGGGGAATTTAGATGGACATCGTGGAGAGTCACATGAAGTAACTAGTGCAAAAATTCCATTTTTTGCCAAAGAAGCGATTCCTTTATGGGCCTTAGGTATCGGACTTACCGCCTCATTCATTCCCGAAGCGGGAATTTATGATTGGAGCGGAATCCTACTTAAGGATCATATGGACATAGGCAAAGGCTTAACAGCAATTGCGGCTACCACTTACTCACTCGGCATGATCATAAGTAGATTCTTGGGAGATCGGTGGTTTGAGAAGTGGGGTCATCAAAAAACTGCTCAATATGGCGGCTACATTGGTGGCAGTGCTATTGCCGTGGGATTAATTGCGGGAATCCCACTCTCATCATTAAATAAATGGCTGGCCGTCTCAATCATTAGTATCTGCTTTGCGATTGCAGGTTTATGTATGGGGCCGCTCTTTCCAGCCTTTAATCTGGCTGCAATGAGCCTTCCGGGCATCGCGCCTTCTGTTGGAATGGCTCGAGTCGCACTTATTGCAATTGCCGCAAATTTCTTCGGACCAGCTTTAATTGGGGGAATTTCTGAATTAACCACTTTGCCAATCTCTTTTGCTTTACTTGCGGCGCTACTTTTCCTTGTCGGAAGACAAGCTAGATTTATAAAGGTTAAATCAATTAAGTAATTTTAGAGAAACCAAGTTTCAAAGAGCGTGAAAGCTGCAATAGAAAAAAGTAGATAAGCAAAGTACTTTCTAAGTAAAACTGGATTGGTCTTGGAGGAGCGTTTACCTGCCCAATTTCCGATTGCAATTGCGCTTAAACCCATCAGCAAAGGTACCTGCCAGTTGATCTTGTTCCAGTCTGAATTATGGGCAAGTAGAGCCGTTGCGCAATTCAAGACGATAATCAATAGAGAGGTGCCTGCGGCCTTATTCTGCGGCACATTAAAACCAAGTACGAGCACTGGAATCGCCAAGAAACCACCACCGATTCCAAAGAGTCCAGTTATTAAGCCAATAAGTAGCGCGAGTATCACTAAGACCGGAAGCGGAATTCGCTTTTCTCCGGCTTGGACTGGTTTTTGTAACATGGTAATACCAGCGAAGATGATGACCGCACAGAATCCAGTTATAAGAATTGATTCACTTAGGTTTTTAGCTAGATTTGCTGCGCCAACATTTGCAAATGAGCCAATGGCCCAAATTATTAACGCCTCTTTGACAAGAATCTCACCACTTTTGTATCTGGGATAAAGGCCAGAGAGCGCTGCCACAATTACAACTGCTAATGATGCTACTAGCGCTTGTGCTGGAGCAAAACTAAAACCATAGACCAAAATTGGAACGGTGAGCATTGCGCCACCAGCGCCCACAAAGCCAAGTACTGAACCAATCGCAATTCCGGCAAGCAATGCCCCTGCAATCTCCACGGCCACACTGTAACTAAAGCAAAACACCCCCGAATCTAAATTCGGGGGTGTTTTAGTTGAATTGAATTAGAAGAAAGACCCGGTGATATTGATTCCGAGCTCTGCGCCACCTGCCACCAGTGCATAGATGATTAGCGCTGCGCCTGCAAGTGATAGATCCTTAAAGAAGGAGATAGTCTCATTCATCTTTGAAGTCGGATCAGTTTCTTTCCAGAAATTATGCATTAAAAAGGCAGTTGGAATTAGGAATATGGCAAGCAAGAGCGCGCCAAGATCTGCATATATTCCAAGTCCAACGAAGATACCGCCAGTTAGAATCATTAGTCCTGAGACCACCACAGATAGCTTTGCTGCAGGTACCTTCTTGTACTTTGCATATCCGGTCATTGCATCAAGTTTGGTTAAGTGGCTGATTCCTGAATTTACGAAAATCAGCGCAAATAGAATCTGGCCAATTGCCATTGCTACTGTCATTACTGCTCCTTATTTCTCGATTTCTCGATTTCGTGTCTCTCGCGTACGAGTTTTCCCAACGCTCATATGGTATCTAAATAGTTGAAGTTTCAACTATTTTCCAGCCTGGCGCGTCGTGCGCGCCTTGCAAATGTCGGAGGTGGGGGCTAGATTTCGAACAAATGTTCGAATTACCTATCAACCCTGTTGAAACCGATGGCGCTACGCCCATCGAGTTCACCTACCGCGGCAAGCGCTTTCGAATCCATAACATCTTAAATCGCTGGTGCGAAGCTGGCGGTTGGTGGAATCGAATCAGCGATGGAGTTTATAGATCTAACAATCTCTCTGGGGATCTCTCTGGGGATCTCTCCGGTGATCTCTCTGGCCTCGATGACAATGCTCGCGCTATCTGGCGCGTTGAAGCGGCGCCAATCGGGGCGGTAGCCACCTTCGAACTCGAACGCGATGAGGTAACTGGCAAGTGGCTGATCAGGGTTATCTAATTCCAATCGGAATCCAATCGGAATCCAATCGAAATCCAATCGGAATCTAATAAAACCTAATTAAAAATGTTTACTCACCTCACATGCGCTAGCGCATTCTCTTTTAAATACGGAACTGCACAACCAGATACGCTAATTCAACGCGCTGCAGAATTTGGCGCACCAGCACTTGCCATCACTGATCGCGATTCATTGGCAGGGGTTATCCGTTTTGTGCAGGCAGCTAAAGATTTTGGGATAGCACCGATTGTCGGAGTCAATTTACAAATTAGCTCAATTAACGAATTTAATGAATTTAACAAATTTAGAGTTACCTTATTGGCGCAATCTGGATCAGGCAGCAACAGCGGATGGCGCTCACTCTGTAAATTACTTAGCGCGCTTCGCCCAGATCGTAATCAGCCAATCTTGGATTTAGCACAAATTAAAGGTCTAAAAGGTCTAGAAGGAATAAATAAGCTATCTCAATACACTAAGAATCTGATCTTGCTACATGGTCACGAATCAATGATCGCCAATTTGATTGGCAAACATCGACCAAATCAAGCGCTCCAAGAATTCAATAAATACCGTCCATATTTTGCAGATTCGATTATCGAATGTACCTCACATTTGGTAGCAGGGGATGGGCCACGATCTACTACACATGCCGCCAGAATGTTGGGTTTTGCTCGAGATCATGATCTACCTGCGGTAATCACCAACTCAGTTCGGATGCTAGAAAAGTCTGATGGGCCAATTGCAGATATCTTGGATTCGGCCCGCAAATTAGTACCGCTACATCCACGCCATATCGAGCGGAAGAACAACGAAGCCTATTTGAAAGATAGCGCTTCGATGCATGCGCTAGCTGACGAAATTTCACGCGCAGCCGGCGAACGAAATGGCAGAGCGCTACTTCGCACCACTTCACGAATCGCAGAGCGTTGTATCTTGTCGCCTCAAGAGTTTGGTTTAGGTGGCATAGAGCTACCAGAGGCAGAGGTAGTAGGGGTCAGCAATTATCAAGAGATGCGCACTTTGCTTCGCACCAGATGTGAAAGTGGCCTTAATTGGCGCTATTCAAGCAGCCAAGATCTCACTCGTGCTCGCCAAAGATTGGATGACGAATTGGCGACAGTTGCAACTCTTGGCTATGAAAGTTATTTTCTAACTGTTGCCGACGTAACCGATATGGCGCGTAGCGCAGGCATCCGAGTTGCAGCGCGCGGTAGTGGCGCAGGTTCATTGATCTGCCATCTTCTTGGTATCTCTGGCGTAGATCCAATCCGCTATGGATTATTAATGGAACGTTTCTGTTCGCCGCTTCGTAGAGCGCTGCCAGATATAGATATCGATGTCGAATCTGCGCGCCGACTAGAGATCTACGATCTAGTATTTAAAAAATATCAACATCGCACCGCAACTGTTGCGATGCTCGAAACCTATAGAGCTCGCCACGCAATTCGTGACACTGGCGCAGCTCTTGGAATGGCTGGCACAGAGATAGATCTCTTAGCAAAGAGTTTGCCGCATATTCGCGCTCGCAATATCTCTAAAGCGCTAGAAAGCCTGCCAGAGTTGAAGAGTTTAAATATTAATACCCCGCTTGCTGCAATGGCTATCAAATTAGCTGAGCGCCTAGATGGCCTACCACGCAATTTAGCAATGCATCCATGTGCAGTGGTTTTAAGCAATAACACTCTGCCAGATCGCGCACCGATGCTAATTAACGCAAGTGGCTATTCCATGGTCGAATTCGATAAAGATGATGTTGAAGCTATTGGCTTATTAAAGCTAGATATCTTGGGTGTACGGATGCAATCCGCAATTGCTTATACGATCAATGAGATTAAACGTAGCAAAGCAAACAACATAGATATCGAATCAGTGCCACTTGATGATCCCGATACTTATAAGTTGATCCAATCAACTAAGACCATCGGGTTATTCCAGATCGAATCACCTGGCCAGCGTGAATTGGTAGGTAAGTTGCAGCCAAATTGCTTCGAGGATCTGATCATCGATATCTCTTTATTTAGACCAGGGCCGGTAAAGAGCGACATGATCACGCCATTTTTAAATGCCCGCCAAGGTTTCAGCACCCCTAAGTTGATCCACCCAGATTTACATGAGGTTTTAGCAGAAACTTGTGGGGTAGTGGTCTTTCACGAACAGGTAATCCGCATCATCTCCATCATGACCGGCATCTCCTACGCCGAAGCTGATGAGAAACGGCGCGCACTTGGTGATTTTTCAAAACAACAGGAGATCTGCGATTGGTTCTATGAAAGAAGTGCACGATATCCAAAAGTAGTAGTCGATGAAATATGGCAGGTGCTGCGCGCCTTTGCCTCTTTTGGTTTCTGCAAAGCGCACGCTGCGGCTTTTGCGCTACCTACCTATCAATCAGCCTGGCTCAAAACTCATCATCCTGCCGCTTTTATCGCAGGTTTATTAACCCATGATCCAGGGATGTATCCAAAGCGCTTAGTCTTAGATGAAGCGCGTCAATTGGGAATCCAGATTCTGCCAGTTGATGTAAATAGATCTGATATTACTTACCGGGTAGAGGCTTTCGAATCAAGGTTAGCAATCCGACTAGCACTTAGCGATCTATCCGGTATCTCGGAAAGCGAAGCGCAGGGCATTGTTAGCGCTGCGCCATATTTAGATTTAACTGATTTTGTCCGTCGCTCTGGCTCTAGCTATCCAACTACCGAGAAGTTAATAATGATCGGCGCTTTTGATTCGCTTCATAACATCAACACTATAAACCGGCGCGATTTGGCTCTGCATCTAGCAGATATCAATCGTTCGCCAGCTGCCAACCTCCAATCGAAAGCGTTAAATTCACAGTTGACCTTTGGCTTTAAAGCGCCAGAGCTAAAGCCAAGCGGGCTGCCAGATTTAACTTTTGCAGAGAAGGTCAAAAATGAGGTCGAACATTTAGGCATGGAGGTCTCGGCACATCTACTTGAATTTTACGGAGAATTCTTAAATCAGATTGGCGCAGTTAGATCTGCGGATTTATTAAAGCAACGCTCTGGTTCATCGGTATTGGTCGCAGGGGTAAAAGTTGCCCTACAGCAACCGCCAGTTAGATCCGGAAAGCGGGTGATTTTTCTATCGATCGATGATGGTTTTGGTTGTAGCGATGCCACCTTCTTTACCGATACCCACGAACGATTCGCCCAAACCCTCTTCTCCTCAAATTTATTATTGGTGCGTGGAGTCATAAGACGTACCGGCCCCAAAGGGATATCGATCCGCGCAACTGGTGCTTGGGATCTACCAAGCGCCTACGAAAGCTTTCAGTTAAAGAAAAGTAATCTCGGATAATGGCAGAACAGGTAATTATTCACTGCGACATGGATGCTTTCTATGCATCGGTCGCAGAGCTTGATGACCCCACGCTTCGCGGAAAGCCAGTAGTAGTTGGAGCTGGAATTCGTGGCGTGGTGCTTAGCGCTAATTACGCCGCTAGAAAGTTCGGCATTCGAGCTGCAATGCCGGTCGGGCGAGCAAAACGAATGGCACCAAATGCGATTTTCGTATCTCCTGATCATCATCGCTATTCAGAAATTTCCGCACAAGTAATGCAGATCTTTGCTTCATTTACACCGCTTGTCGAGCCACTATCTCTTGATGAGGCTTTTCTAGATATCACTGGCGCACAGAGATTACTTGGAACACCGCGTGAAATTGGCCAAGCTATTAGAAAACGAGTTCAACAAGAATGTGGCATCACCTGTTCGGTTGGCATTGCTCCAAATAAATTCATCGCCAAATTGGCATCGGGGCATTGCAAACCAAATGGGTTACTTGAGATAAAAGAAGATCGCATCCTTACCTTCCTGCACCCACTACCAGTCTCAGATTTATGGGGAGTCGGTCCAAAACTCTCCGAACAATTGCAGAAATTGGGTTTAAAGACGGTAAGCGATGTGGCAAATACTCCTCTTGATACTTTAAAACGTGCACTCGGAGAAGCAACCGGTGAACATCTCTATGAACTTTCATGGGGCCGAGATTTTCGATCCGTGATTCCGGAAGAGCCAGATAAATCAATTAGCGCTGCCGAAACTTTTTCATACGACATCGATGACCCAGAGATAATTCTGCGTGAGTACTTACGTCTTACCGAGAAAGCGAGCGCAAGACTTCGGGAGAAAGAGCTATTTGCAAAGACCATTTCGATAAAGGTGCGTTTTGCAGATTTTTCAACGATCACCAGATCAAAGACTTTGCCACTTCCGATTAGCTCTACCCAAGAGATCTACCAAGTGGTGAAAGATTTATATAAGGCGTTAAAACTTGAGCGGGCCAGGTTGCGGTTGGTAGGCGTCTCGCTTGAGAACCTGCATGAGAACGCCCCAGAGCAGTTAATGCTCGGTCAACGTGAGAAGGGGTGGCGCGAAGCGGAGAGCGCAGTAGATAGAGCATCCGAGCGCTTCGGGGAAGAATCTGTCCGCCCGGCTCGTTTAATCAGGTTGAAGAGAGAGGCAGAGGAAGAGTAGGTTTGCGCTATGGGTCTAACTGATCGCGAACGCCAAATCATCGAGGAGATGGAGGCTGCGCTCTCTGCCGAGGATCCAAAACTTGTCGCCACAATGGCGCGACGACGCCCTAGCATCGCTTTAAATATCGCTGCGATTCTCCTTGGGGTCGCGCTCTTACTTTCAGGGGTAATTGCAAAGCTAACAGTTTTAGGAATCATTGGATTTCTAGTCGCGCTCGCAGGGGCTGCCACCATCCGAATTCGGCCAAAGGTCGGCGGACTTAAATTGGCTAAAGGAATTAAGGGCCAAGGCGGCCAAGGACGGATGCAGCAACGTTGGGATCGTCGTAACCAAGAGTAGATAACGCTAAACATGCCAGCCCACCAGTTAGGTGGGCTTTTTTGTGCGCATTTACTGGGCAATTGCTATCCATTAGGCGGGGGCAATGGGGAGCCAGTGGGGATTTTGTGGGGAAAGGTGGTTGAAAAAGGAGTAAAAGGGAGTAAAGTGGGGAATTGACCAGGTATCTCAGGGGAAGGGG
>JACCDK011285248.1_pt1 | contig 18867 bp, 22 predicted proteins | sample 7445871 | NCBI WGS metagenome assembly JACCDK01 (sample SAMN15323436, study PRJNA562643) | freshwater metagenome | isolation source: river surface water | place: USA:Blue River Watershed | collected 2017-08-15
AAAGCCAATCATGTTTATTCGTTGATAGGTGGCTTAGGCTTTGATACAGACTCCCAATTAGTAACGGCATACATGAAACCCATGGTCAGAAACATTACCATTAATAAATCGTATATGGCTCGCAATAACTTCCACCCGACATATCCAGTACCAAGTACAATACTAATTTGTAGTGGCCTGGAACATTTGGGAAACTCTGTGCGAACACCTCTTAGAAAATCTTTTACTATCCCGCGAAAAGTAATGGATTCAGTGGTTATAGGTTTACTGGACGGATCGTTGGATATACAATATTTGCACAATTGAGTTGTAAATGAGTTAACGGACATTCTCGACACTAGCATTTTATAGATTGCATGTGGTGCATTCATTTTTTGCGCACCCTCAGCCTGATTTTCCTAGAATGAGTTTTCGTTCATAAATATGTGATCTTTGCGTATCCATAGCATATGCCGACTTATCAATTAGGTAATATTGTATTCCCGACCAAAGCAGCAGCTTTAAAGTACACACAATTGTTTTTACGTAATTATGATTCGCACCAGAATAAACAAGAAGTGTTGAATGCCAACAGAGAATGGATATGCGATTTATTATCGCGTCACCCTAGGTTTGCGGAAAAAATAGGAACTGTTGACGACATACTTGATGTACAAGTAGTGAAATCTCTAGGAAATAACTGTTTCTGCATTATTAAAACAGATGGCACTCACGAAACTATTTCGTACAAGAAATGTTTTGTTGCATCTAGTTCCACACAAAGCATACATGAAGCATTAAGGTGGTGTATACATGACCAAATAAAAGCGTACCGGGATAAGATATTTTCAGAAAATGAACAAATTATATGTTGTGTTTCTGGTCGCATATTGCGTGATGACAAATACTCCCAAGTAGACCATGATTATAACTTGCTTACTTTTCAGCAAATTATATCTGATTGGTGTTGCGCGGAAAAAATTGATCTTTCAACCTTAAAAGTCACAAAACGCCAAAGCATTTGGGAGTTATCGGACAAAAACTTATTGACTAGTTTCCAAGATTATCATAAATCCGTCGCAAAACTGCGAGTTATACATTGTGATGCAAATGTCCGCAACGGTAAATCATAGTGACAATAATTACCTTCGCGGGTAGGTGTTCCATAATTTTTTGCACTGAGCCGGTGAGTTTACACGGGGCCCGGGGCTCACAAAAAATATAGAGACCGCCACATCTATTCCCACCCTAGGGTTCCACGGATTTTGTCCGAGGTTGTTGCTGGGTCATATCAAGAATAGTTGTAAGTTGCTCGAACTCTTCCGAGCAGTCATAGTCTTGATCAAGGTAAAAAACGTAAAAGCAAACCCAAGTATAATACGCATGGAAAATAGCGAGGCAACCACGCAGGACTCATGTCACCAAGAAGAACCAAGGACCGAGCTGGATGATTCTGAAGTTATTATTGTTAGGACCGTGACTCTCAATGCGGCTAAACTGCTAGAAATGATGGAGTACGGAATACTCGGGTTGCCTTACGTGGTGTAACGCAGATAGGCTAAAAAATAATAATAGTCCCTATAGCGCGTTGCCCTCTCAAGTAAATGTCCAGCCTAGTTCGGCCAATGATTGTCTTAATCCACTGTAGTCTCCGTGGGTACGTACTATACCGCGTAGAGTCCAGACGCCGGAAAACCTACGAGACTTCCAGATGATTGTATCACTATCTATCAAACCCGCACCCCTGAGCCCCACGAGAAATTCAGCAGCGGCTCGACTATTGTATAGCGATACTTGCGGGATCTGCTTGAGAATTACTTGTATGCGATCGGTTTGCTTGGCCGGGTCACGTGGGAATCTCCATAGTTTTTCTAACATCTGCATAATTTCCAAGTTCGCGGAAAGTCCTATGCTTTCAAGAAGTCCTACCCTGGCTATAGTCTTTCGCACGACTAGAAAGTATTTGACAAGCTCGACATTCCCGGCGCTAGTGGCTGCTTTGAGTAACCCATAGCGGGCTGACTTTTCCTCGGAGGATTCACCAGGGAGTAGTTGCTGATCCGCGGAAATAATAAAATCAGCTATTTGGTCATTTGTATATTTTTCTATGGCTCGTTCCAATACCCGCATAGGATTTCTTTCGAATTTGCCGGTAAGTAGCCGTATCATCATGGCGGAATTACGATCATATTCCCAACAGATATAGAATAACTCTTCCGCCGGGATGAACCCATGATAATTTACTACAAACTGATAGGCTGATTCGGGCGTCCAGTGTAAATATAGCGCTGGCACGTACTCGGATACTTTATATTTTTTCCTAGGTATGGCTCCAGTGAACCATCTCGATACTCGCCGGAATAATTGTCTCGGGATCTCGTGGATATCTCCAAGGATAATTAGCCATATATCGGTAGGCAATATGTTATCCGCCATGGACAGTTCCGTGTTAGTCTTGGTTATGACTCGGCTCATCAGGTTTTTACTATGTAGGTAGCCGTCATCATTTTTTGCGCATAGGCCCGGCTACTAGAATGGTAGATAGTATATCTGGTCACAACCAGACAAGATTTGTTTCACGTGCGACAAGTAGATTTGTTCTACTGGGCCTAGTGGCTGCCCGGAGCAAGACAATAAATACTTCAGCCGCCCAACTATCTCATCGAGGTTATATTTTTTGGCGTCCTGGGAGCAACCCCATAATATCACGAGCAAATACAACAAATCCGATAAAGTAAGCTGGCTCAAGGATGCGCCGTAGAGCAGTCCCGGGGCGGCACCCTCTAGCAGGTCATGTTCACCATTACGCCAACAACGCTTTCTTCGTATTTTACCCAAGACTACTTGTAGATGATTAGTTTTGTCCGGGCGGGTTTCACGATACAGCATCACTATCGCATACAACTTATCATGCAAGTCCGAGATTGTAGCCCGTGAGCGGTAGCCTATAGTGTCCAGGATTATATTTAGTTTCTCCCGCGCTGGCATCGCTGTGTAACACGGGCAATAGACAAGTACATATTTGATCATCTTTTCGGTCGGTTCCGGGAATCTGCGGAGAATATGTTCGCCTAGTTTTTCCATAGCTATGGCAAAAGTAGAATACAAGTTTTGCATTTGCTTGATTGCTTCAAGGAGGTCGTTCTCAAGAGTTTTCTTGGCGTTAGTTTCATCAAGCAATAAGCCTATGTAAAATTTAGTGGCCGCCGGGTTGCCTTGTATTTTTTGTAGGTGTTCTCGCAGGTTTGTATTTGCTTGATGGTAGATAAGTGTCAGCGTATCTTTGTATTTGTCTACGTTCTCAAGCATCACCTCTAGCGCGGAGTCCGTATAGTAGTCGCCATGATATAACTGATACAGACCATCAACGCCGAGGAGATAGCGAGTTGTAGGCTTATCAAATGCATATTTCTGCCAGTATGCATTCGATCCGGTTATTATCTGCAAGTAATCTATTAATACTTCTACCATTCCTGTGTTTCTGGCGAGTAAGTATTCACCCGGGGCTGGATACACATTTTTGCAGAATGCGTCTTTGGCCTGCGAGACATAATATTCATACGTGTCTGTTTGACCATGTGCAAGGGCGGTAATAGGGTAAGTGTAAATGTGTGAGGATCTGCTGTATAATTTACCATACTGTGAGATATGGCATTTCACTATGATTGTATTTCCATGTTTGGCCGCGATGTAGTTAGAACGAGTCTGCGCGACGGGATAAGCAGTTTTTAGTAATTCGTACATGCGATAACCTTGTGTATCTGTGGGATGTGGATGACGAGATAGAAATAATAAAGCTACTTCCGGGCTCATTTTCTTCAGCAGCCGGTCATACTTTTTTGCCGAACGTAGACATTCTGAGCCACTATATTGTCGGGACAATTGCTTGTATTCCGCGAAGTAACCTGGGGCGTATTTTACATTATTCTGCAACGCCCGCACATACATAAATTTACAAGATAGCGCTATCCATCTTCGGGATACGCTGTCTGAATACCCCGCGATGACAAATAATATATCCTCGGGGAGATAGTTGTAATCCATTCCTGTCCTGGCCTGGCCTTATTGTATAGCTTGTCATTACTGGGGGTGTTTATAGTTTGTGGTCGACCAAGGGCTGCAAAAAACTGAAACCGGCCAACAACAAGTATAACAATGCAAGATTATTATAGAGTGATCTACTCGTGCGCGGGCCACTACGAGATGCAATTAACTTGCAAGTCCCTCGAGATTCTACAAGTATTACATCTGGCAACATGCTCGGATACTCGCAGAATAATACTTGAACATCTTGTATCTGCTATAGTGGACTGCTATTTCGTGGAGGCTTCCAGGGATTGCTTTCTTGTTAGCTGGGACATAGCTTACATCGAGTTATTCATTCACAAGTATGGTGATTCTGTTTGCGCGGAAATAAATATGTGGAATGGCCTAGGCATGGGTGCCATAGACAAGTACATGCAAGCAATAGGACCGTTGCCTCATAGCTATCACCGACACATAAAAGGTCACGAGAACGCATTTGAAACTTACGAGTATTTCAAGCTACTATGGAACTGCACAGGGAGTGCAAAAGATGATGCTCGGGATGTCATAAACGCCATGGAATATATTAAGCATCCTAGAGTCCGCAAGCTAGCCAGCGAGTTCATCGCACGGTTACAAGAAATAATCAGCGATTAGGCTCACTCGCATTTGGGAATTGGCGAGTGCGGATCTTCATATTTTTTATCCCGCACGGGGCAAAAAATATAAGTCCTACTTATTGAGGAACGATGTCCACTATGTACCTGAAAGCGCAAAATCCAAGCCGGTCCAGGTGATATATTCTAGCTGCAACTCTAAGTGTTTCCCGGGAAACATACAGTCTTCCGGGCGAGTTTGTATTAATGTATATATCCGCGTGGAAGTTAACAACGTGACCCATACACGAGCATCTAACAACAAAATTCCATGAGTTCGTGAAACTGAAGTCTAAATGACACAATGCTCTATTCATTGACTTATCAGCATTGACATTGCGTTGATTAATATGTTGTAAATTGTACATATTATTTTGCGTTGGACTCCGCGTGAAAACACACAAAGCTCTTTGATAAAAATCTCCAGAGTACATACACGTAATAATACCAGCTCGCCCCAAAACTCCAGCAACTTCAGAGTCCTCGAAGAGTAATGCTCGAAGATACTTTTTCGTTGATTGAGGCTGGTCGGGATCCCGCATAAGTAGAGAGATATGTTTGCGTGCTAGTGAATTAGGCGGAGCATCGCTGTGGTCAAACGGGTATAAATGTGATACTTCCCGGTAGAGCCAAGCTACTATTTTATATACGTGTGGCATAGTGAATAAATGCGCAGATACTTCAATCCAGTCCATATACGTGCGCTCTCGCGGGGCGTATTTCTGCGGGCACCTAATACTTGTATGTGCCAAGTACACAATAGGCTGGCTAGCCACGCCTATTATAGCAATTACCATGGGGGATATGGGTCTACAACCCGTTGACATGGACATCGACCACTGATCCGCGGGAAGTAGCCATCGCATCACCTGCTGGGTTGCATCCTTGTAATAAGCTAACTCGCTAGAAACCATAGATCCGCACATTTGTATTTTGCTGCCTTTAGTCTCGGGTCTTCAGTTTTTTGCCCCGCATACGAGACATGTTTTTCCCTCATATATTCTCGGGCTCATAACCAGACATAGAAACTATATTCTTGGCCGCGCAGAACGACATGGACAACATGGTAAAAGAATACTTGGCCGGGATATCTCACGGAAAACTTAGACAGTTACTCAGCTATGCCTCATCGGCTAAACCATTCGACTGGACAGCGGACCCCTGCATAATTTCTGGTGACGGCAAGGGACATATTAGAATGGACAGAAGCCGCCATGACCCAGAAGAATATCCAATGACCTATTTGACTACACAAGCGGCATTTGCCGCGACTATACGCGGGATGCTCGAAGATAAATAAAAGCTGGGTAAAAATTGAAAGCCAGCCGACACAATAAATAACAACCAAACATGTCCTATCTGCCAGAAGATATCCACTATGAAATAATCTCTTGTTTCCCCGAGAGGATCCGAGTGGTGTTTCGCACGGTGTGTAAATCGTGGGCGCTCAAATACAGACAACAAGTCAAAAAATATGATCAAACGCGTACATGCTTGAATATTATTAGGTATTGGAGTGCCCGTGTGGCTGTCGGGTACGCACTCAAAGCCAACAATATACAAGCGTGCCAAGTTGTTTTCTGGCACTTTCTTCACCGCGAGAAGGTCCATGTAGTTTCCCGGATAATCCGGGAGAGATTAGGTGTTGCACGGCCTCGTGATTTTGATTTATTTACTAGGCTAATGCGCGCTGGAACCCAGGAATCTGTCAAGTTACAAATCATCAAGGAAACTCACACATATATATCTCCGAGGAATCATTTGAGGATTTTAAGAGGTGCGCTAGAGAATCAGCTTGAGCAAATATTGGAGTTTTACGCGGGGTTGTGTTTCCCAGAGAGCACCTTATTGATCCCGGTTAATGGGCATGCATTCCCGCTCATAGATTTCGTAAGAAACATCTACTCGGGTGAACCTGGTTCTTCAGAGAAAGTGCGATCGGACATAAAACTACTAATCCATCACTATGACAAATACCACAGAGGTATGACTGTGGGCGCCGCTAAGATTATTATCTCTCGCGGGATATGTGATGTCCAATGTTTACACGACATCGCTCAGGATATTTCTCATATTCAAGTCTATATCGCCAGGCATACTATAAAACTGCGATCTCAATATGTATTGAGCCGAGTGTAAGTTCCCGAGCATTTATTTTTTGGGTCGCTAGGAATGACCTTTAGTTTTTTGTCCCGCGCGGAGGGAAAAAATTGATATCCGCGGGAGATCAGAATTAACCCTACGAATAAATATGAGTACCCCATTAGTGCCAAAACTCGTACTTGCATTTACTAACTACATTATTGCTGCCGAGCCCGCGGATATATACTACGCGTTATACAGCCTGGCCACCAGAGAAGAAATTAATGAGTTTATGAAACTTTGGGTACAATCTGCGAAGACTGATACGCGCATACTTGGCTCCCGTAAATACGAGGCAACGAAGGAAAGACAAGGACTACGCATTGGAAAGCTGATACGTCACGGTGGAATTATATTGGAAATCTATGCAAATTATTATTTGCCTCCCCGAGTAAAATATATGATATATTCTCTGGCGGAATATATTCGCGCACGGGATGAAACATTCTTGGAAAAAGCACGTACGTGCTTAGATAAAATGTCATCTGTCGAAATAGATTGTCTGATATCAGAATGGAAATATTATCACACGAAAGATAATAGCGAGGTTGCCTGCGAGCAATTAATCAGCATCCTGGCGCGTGGCGAGATAAATAGCACATTGTAAAGATGACCAGCTCCCGGAACACATATTTTTTGTCAGCGAGCCATAGATAGGCAATTACACTATGACGTTTTATAATCCTTGCGCGGGATGAAACATATAATAATGGACTCGCCGGATTGCGAATCTAGATGTCCAGAGATGCTCACATACTACTTTCTATTTCCCGCGAGTAAGACACAAATGCCAATCGATGTATATACGGGCGATATGCTTGATGAAACCACTACTCCGGATGAACTTACTATGTCTGATGTATGCGAACAACCAGGAATGATTATTCCCTGGGATACGCTAGGGGATATTTCCAGAAATGCGGACTTGGTTACAAGCTATATGATTGCGGCTACGTGCCGGAGGGCGGCTAGAGAATATTTACCCAAGGAAACCCCTAGTACACCCGTTGATATTAAGAGGCTACTGTGGATTTTAGGCTACGCGGGGGTGGAAGTGGTGGAGCCATCAGTCTCATTCCATTCTTTGATTTCTGGCGAGCCCAACGATATAACTATTCAGGCCCGCACGCCATCGGAGGTGCTACATAATCTTATATTTTTCCGCGCGGGTATCCAGCATTTATGTCCGAAGTTAGTAAAAAGTAATTCCACCCTGGAACTACACCACGCCGGTGCAACTATTTGTGTATCTGCTGATGTCATATCGAAAATACCCTGGACGCCCGAGGAATATTATAAAGTATTCGAAGAGTTGTTTGTGGCCTCGTTTGCCAAAGTATCGATTACATTTTCCGAGGAAAAAGATGTCCATGCTGTAGCTAGACTGACACCAAACTACGAGCGCGCGCTGTCAATCCAAGATATACATTTGGCTCTCGTGGGGCTAATACGCTCAGGGACCAAGAATAGAAAAAAGATACTAAAGCGCTACCCAGCACAGTTCCCAGATAGGCCTAATATATCTAAAGATTATCTGAGGGATTCTAATTATTGGAAGCACGTTGGAATAGATTGGTGCATACCTAGTTTATTATTACGGGCCTCAGAGTTGCCAGAGGCTAGAAGGATAATGTTGTTGGTCGAGTATTTACCCACGCATTTGTTTGAGCCGTTCTTGAAATATTACTTCCCCGCCGGAATCCCAGATAATGTAAACATTTCTAATGACAGTGTTAGTTATTTTGATTGGTCCAAATGGGCAATCCTGAAATTCTATCCTAGGTGCACAGGCGTAAAAAAGAATACAGTAACGTATTTCTACGATCCAGGTACTTTATAAATATAAGACAAATTGATACTTTCACCACTGGGTTCCGGCCGGAATACATGGATACTCACTGGCAAAAAATATAACTGCGCCAGGGGCGATAGCTTATTTTTTGTTTGACTTTCCCGATGGGAAAAAAAGTAATATTTTCTCACACACACACTTTAAAACTTCACAATCCCCTCCCCCGCATACAACCTTCTAAATTTTTCCGACTCGCCATCATCAAGAACATAGATATTACTATATCCGTTATACATCGCAACACATTCATCTCCACGATCGGACACAATGAACATATTGATAACATATGCATGAGGATTCGATGCATATAGACGATGCAAAATGTCTCGAGAAAATTGTACCTTTTCCACCTTTTCACGCTCCTCACGCTCCTTTTTCTCTCTTTCTTCTAGATTCCACAACTTCTCATAAATCTCATACATAACATCACGACACAAATCACTTTGAGCCCCAATGATAAATACAATCATATTATCAGACATTGTTCTAGTTGAACGGTTGAATCCACGGGAATCAGTTTTTTGCCCTACTTGCGACCTGCGATGATCTCTTAATCGCGCGGGAAGATATACGCATACCATATTCCTGGCCGAGTTTGTAGCATCGGTCTGACTTGCGTGAAATAAGCGCCACAGCCATGAAAGTATACCCGAGTCTACGGCGGTCCAACAATAAATTGTTTGTAGCATCGGTGTCATGCAAGTATTCATAGCGCGGCCAAAGAGATAGAATTAGCTCGCACATTTCTGGCCAATCACGTGCGGCAGCCGAGCACAGTAGCGTCATAGATATTCTCCTGGGAGTGTCTGTATTTCCAGGTGAGCAAATACTAATTATGGCATGCCTTACTGGCTCCAGTGAAATAGTAGATTTGTCAGCGTGCCGGGCATATTCGTCAGGATATTTCTGGGCGATTAGCCCTAGCAAATCTGGCCGACCACACAGAGCCTGAAAAAATTCAGCGATTAGTTCTTTTTTGATGCGCTTGTTGTTCAAATACCACGGAAACTGTATATAAGTTCTCCCATATGTGCTGTAGTTGAGTTCGATCATACGAAATAGGTATTCCGGGTTGCGTATGTCGTTCATGTGTATCACTCGCGGGGAGAACACATTATTTGTGAACGCTCTAAATATCCTCGAGGATTCCGTGACAATATATTTGTATGTTTCTTGTGGTGTGCCGGCCAGACAAGCTAATATATAGTCAGGCGTTCAGCCGGGTTCTTCCAGACCGGGCAGTAAATATCTTTATCTCTTGGCGCGTACATATTATGTGTTACTTCACCGCGGGTAAAAAAGATAATTTAGGATTGTATTCGAGTGGCTAGCGCATATACACACAAACCCTCGAATACAAGCCCTAAGTACGTATATGTAATATGTACGAACATCACACAAGTACATGCTTTATCGCGGGGAAACTAGATATTTGAAACTCACGTACCCCTTTTTCCACCTAATCCCAGTTATATTCTTAGTTTCTGGGCGGCATCTAGCTCTCCACTAGGAGCCGTAAAATCTGGCGGGTCACTCCAGAATATAATCACACCACCTATTTCTCCCGTGTATGGGCCCTTGCCTAGATATTCTTTTACTAATCTGCGGCGCTCAAAATAATCTGTGACTCTCTGTGAGAAATATTCTCTGGCTATTTCGTTATTATCGAGTATGTCGCAACTAACGCCTAAATCCGCTAGGGTATTAGGCAGTGCGGAGGCTAGCGCGGCCCGCATTTCTTCGGCCTCTTTACTTGCATCCGTGACAACATGTAAGTCTCCACGGGAAATAGCTCCTTGCCATACTCCAGATATGACACGAGCTAGTTGGCGCCTAGATATATTTTTTGGCCCGTCTCCGCGCTTTGGGTTTTTCTCTTTGGTATCGCGAGTAAATAAATAGGAAAACTTAATGGCAGCCCGGCCAATAGGTATGCCCGCCGAGCTGTCACCAGTATACCGGCTAAGCTCAACAAGTATATCTTTTTTGATCCTGGAAGCCCGCAATAAATCAACATCTGTAAAATCTGGCCGGGTCTGCCATGAAAGTATTATTCCTCCTGGCGAACCATTGGCCCGCTCGCCAGGAGGAATAGTACTAGCTAGGTCCCGGCGCCTAAAGTAGTCTGTTGTTTTGCTCGCGTAATAAGCCTGTGACTGTGCGTCGTTGGTAAAAACATTACATGTCTGGCCGAGCTGCGAGTAAGATTCTATTAGTTTAGCTATGACTGCTGCTCGGGCTGCTTCTGCCTCCGAGGACCCGTCAGAAACAATATGAATATCTCCAGTGCCCGCGACATGATCAAGAATGTCCATCTTATATTTTGCCGCTCGAAATATGTTTTTACGAGCGACTGATTAGTCGCGCGTTTGTAGTTTTCCCAATGTATGCTGCTGGCTCGGGCTGAGCGCGCGCGCGAACGGGCAAAAAATATAAGATTTGTATTGTAGCTTTACTTGCGTTTCCTCATTTCCTTAAGTATTTCGTCAAGTTGCTCGCTCGTAATGGTTTTTACCTTCAGTCCACGTTTCTTTATCTCCGCGTGAATTTCCTCAGGAGGTATTTCAGGAAATGGTTCTGTCCAACCACATTCGCGAAGTAACTCAAGTGTTGCATCATAGCACTTCTCTCCAATCCCTCGGTCAAAATCCAACCAAGTGCACCGGATCAAAGAGTAATCAGGGCTCACATGAGACATGACTCCGCGACCCCAGTAAGACCATTCCGCAAATACCTCTAACAAACTCATATTTGGTCCTGAGCCGTCAGCAAATATTTCTGGCAAGATACAGAAATACCAAGTGGGAAACACATCTACTCCGGGATTGGCTCTATGATCAGCTTCCACGTTCATCAAATACTTATAGGCTATGTTCGCATACTCGTCGTTGATGATTGTCTTTTCTTCGGGGCTCAAGTGATAGTAACATTGTCCCGCCAGATAGCAAACAAGTAAGTCCCAAGGAAAGTGGGCCTCCCATGTTTTGTAATCTAGCGTGACATAATCCATTGCATCTATCCACGTGAATCCCGCGGGTAAATTTGCAACGACGTAATCTATATAGTATTCCTCGGTGGTCATGAATACTTTGGTTACAGCATCGCGCGTGAACTTGTTGAGTTGTAAGAACTTACGTCCAGACAAACCAGCGGCGACGGTAATTTCTCTCAATAAATCTTTGGGAAGAGTGTACATTGTTTTTTGTTGATATGATTGGATTCAAGTGAATCAATTTTTACCTAGCTGAGCTAGCGGGCAAAAAATTGATTTATACGATATCAAACATATCAACAAAATGAACACGTGCGACCCTTCGGATTCTATTTATGAGTTCACTACGGATATGTACCCTAGTATTGCCAGATTGACTCACGATGAGTCATTTTCCATATACGCTTGGAAGTTCTTTGTCTTCTCTCGGACTGTTGTTGAGGAACTACCTGGGGACACTCTAGGAGAAATATTTTGGTGGCTCGCACGGGTTCATGTGTTTGATGTCGCCTGCGCGCTCAAGCTCACTATGATATCTGATGCCAAATCAGCTATGCGATATTATTTCGGTGAGTCTTTTATATTCCGTAAAGCAATAATAACATGCGACTTGAAATCCGATCTGCTATTGAAGTTTAATAATAATCCGATAGGAATATTCTATTGTGGCAATCTTTCCGGGCCCACATGCGAGGAATTTCCCGGGGAATTAATAGTCACCTTGATTGAGTCTATTTACCGAGACTTATATTTAGAGTTGTTCCAGAGCCTGGATGTTCTCTTGTTAGAGCAACCTAGAATTGATTTTGTTCCACCTGTACTTAATCCTCCGACGCATGGCTTGTATTTACAGGAAGAATTTGACGTTCCCGCGCGTCGTAGAGTTATAATAGAAGAACCAGCTAAGTCCAAGCTAATCCCTTGGAGGCCGGTATTCATAGAGCCGCCAACGTGCCAGGAAAAAATAAAACATCCTCGTAGAGCGGGCTCCATAAAGAACCCGAGGCCAACTGCGCGAAGACATACCCATAGAAAATCTCACAGATGATTGCGCTCGCGAGCATATATTTTTTGTGTGCATGTTGGGCGCATTCAGGGACAAAAAATATATAACTTACACACTTACTCACACATTTTCACTTACACACACTTACACTTACACACACTTACACACACTTACACTTACACACACTCATATGTCCACCCACACATCCTCACACAATATTGGTTTCTCCAAAATCCAGTCCTTACCAGACCATCCTTTCAAGAATAAATTTTGCAATTCTTCATTCATCACAATTATAGGCACCGTAACACCAATCCTTCCTATGTGCAGGAATGCACATAAATCTTCATATTCAAAGCCAAACTTCACAATATATGAAGTCGGACCACAAAGATTTCTTGGCACACCATAAGGCACACAGAACGTCAAGTTCTCCTGAAACTCATCACGGGCAGCTTTCTGTTCAATAGCTAACCTACAATAATTCTCAGAAATGACTTCCATCACATCTTCGCAGACATTATCCCTTAACAAGCAAGAGATAAGGCCAAACTTAGAAGCAATGTCAGCATTATTTACGGTATCCATTATTAGTAGATGAAGTTAATCAATTGGATCCACGGGAATCAATTTTTGACACTGTGTGTACGCAGTACAATAATAGGCCTCCGCCCCCAACACACTATGGATTATTTATACGATTACTACCTTGTTGTGATACGCCTAGAGCTTCCTAGCGCGGTAAAAAATAGAATAGTTAGGTGTATACTTGAGGCCGACCAGGTCATGCAGGCTCTCGGATGTTTCCGAGAACTCCCTGGGCGGACTAGCATAATTGGCTATGTATATTTCAACCGAGAACACGATATGCGAGCACTATTTAGCATAATTACATCTGACACTGTGTCGGACACTACGCGTAAGTGGATTCATAGAGTCTGGCGCACTTCCAAGAAGGCCATATTGGATCTCGAGCAAACCTGTGCTACCAGCGGGGATACGATAGAATCTTTACACGTTCTATTGACTCTTTCCGCGCTGGAACTCATGACACAGGGCACTCTTATTGCAACAGGCTATATATAAACATGTACTTGGCGCGCATCGTCCTATCAAGCAAAAAAACACGCGATATAATCGGGCTTTTTTTATGCTACGGCGATATAGCATGAAATCCCAGCACATAGTGTGATCATTCGCCTAGATACACGTATAAAATTTATTTCGTGCGTGGCGGGATACGCGGGATCAATGTATCCATATATAGTATCCATATTGTACCACTCATGAGAATAATAGTATGAAATAACAATCTGTTGGTAGTCCTCACAAACGCCATATTTCATAGCTGGCACGCCATCTTTTTTATCTTGTTCCAGAAACAAGTAGTTCAAATAGGTGAAATTTATGATGGTTGCATCCAGGCCATGCACTGTCGGGGTGGGTGTCGTGAAAAAGCAATATTTACCAAATGCGTTTATCAGCCGAGCAATATATTCTGGTCTAGCGTCTAGAATATATGGATACTCAATAATACGATAGTGTGCGTATTCTTCGAACAAACACCCAGCGCGAGCAATAGCTTGTGATTCTAGTATATCGGTGTAAACCGAAATCCCATTCTTATCCAAAACGGAATTTATTTCAGAAGGTGTAAATGTTCTATATAGTGCCAGCGAATAGATGCATAATTCACAAGTCGCAGGCCCCGATAGATAATACGCACGTGCCGACTCTGGGTAATACTTATTTATAAGGTCGCGGTGCCCCGGAACCTCCCACCATTCACTAGCGGATATCTGGTTATGTACTTTCACCCCAGAATAATAATCTTCCCGCTCAGGTAACCCTAGAGAATAAATGATAGTTATTACGCTAGAGCATGATGACTTGCGTAGAATTCTAGTTGGGGATAGAGGTCTCGTCAGTGTCTCTCGGGAAAATAATATTTGCTCACGCGGAGTCAAATATGTCATAATTTCCCGGGATATGTCCGAGTACAGATTGCGAATAAGCGAAGTAGTCAACTGGGAGCCCATAAATTTTATAACGCTATAGCTGGAAGATTCATTTTGTGTCTTACGGGTGTGTTGTGTGGATTAGCAAAAAATATAAATGATCGCTCTCACTTATTGGGGAACAATGTCTACTCGGAGCCCGCCAGCGCATGCCTCGAGATTTCCTCGGTGATATATTCTGGCCGCTATCTTCAGGGTAACTCTAGAGATTTTCAGTCGCCCGGGATGGTTTGGATTAATGTATATATTTGCCCGCTGGTCGACCGAGTGCCCAGTGCACCGGCAAGTAACTAAGAACCTCCACGCACCAGTGAAATTAAATTCCGCGCGACACCTAACTCTACATAGTGAAATATCTTCGTTGATATGACGCAAGTTAATATGTCGTAAATCATACCTGTTGTCTCGCTTGCGCTTTCTAGTAAATGTGTCCAGTGCTCTCTGGTAGAACTCTTCTGAATATACACGGGCTTGGTGTGCACAATGTACTAGGACGTCGGTATTATCTGAGTCCTCAAGTAGTGAAGCTAGCAAGTAATTTTTTATTGGTTGCGGTTGGTCGGGGTCGCGCATGAGGAATTTCACCTGATGATATTCTAATGTGTTATCTGGGCCATCTGTAGGTTCACACGAGTATAAATGCGCTATCTCCGGATAGAGCCGAGCTACTAGTTTATATACGTGTGGCCTAGTGAACAAATGCGAAGAAGTGTTAATCCAGTCCATATATTTACGCTCGCGTGGGAGATATTTCTCAGGACACCTAGTGAATATGCTGGCCGTATATACGAAAGGCTGACTAGCCACGCCTATTATAGCAATCACCATAGGGGATATTGGCCTACAGCCAGTCGCCATAGACAGCGACCACTGATCCGCGGGAAGAAGCCAACGCATCACCTGCTGAGTTGAGTCTCTATAGTATGACATTTCCGTAGCAATTAGCGAGCCACCCATGATGTGATTTTTATGTTCTTTGGCCGGTGAGGTTTCATTTTTTTTGTGGCCATTTGCTCGGAACAAAAAATAATATCTACCCACGTGTAACAAATACTATCAATCTTTCCCTTCCCGAATGCGCGGTATATACATGTATAGTAGATCAAACGCACGTTTGATGTGTGCATGCTCAGACAATAATCTGGATACTAATATTGTCCTCGTGTAAAAGTCCAGAGTTTTCTCACATGTTGGTGAGAGTCTACAATAACTGGCTAGTTCTGCGGGGAAACACATATGTAAACTACTTACTCTGTAACGCCAAGTCGCCTTACAGGAAATTGGACACTCAAGTGTGTTTTCTATAAAATCAGCTACTGTTTGACCACCAAAAGGATATTCGGCATTGACGTCATTATTTAGTGTGAAGTGCCTTACTTTTGTCGGACCAGCGCTCGTATTTACTGTGACGGTATCAAGTAATTGTTGAAATGCTAGTTCGCTTACTAGAGCGAGGACACAAGAATAGTTTTCCAAATTGGGGACAACATCCAAACTTATACGTGCATAATCATGTAATGGATCGCCATGGGCTGCGATAATATCGCTAGTCGGAACGATGTGTACTAACTTCGGGTCATATTTACGAGCAAGAGCCACCGCTAATAACCCGAGTCCTAGCAATAAACTATTATGTGCCTCCAGGCGCGTGATCGCGGGGTAGTTCTGTACCAGATAATCATGGAGTTTTCCAGTTGTACATTCTGTTTCTAAGAGTTCGCTAAATGGGTTACTTTTTGCGAGCAAGTCAGACATTAACTTATACCGGTATGATGTGCATCAGTCAAAGTAATATACCCGCGGGAACAAATACAAAAAATATGTATCCGCGCGGAGGAATGCTTAGAAGCTCACAAGGCCTCGGAAATGACAATATGTAATAGCCGATACAGTATAAGCTAAACATATAGGATTAATTACAGCTACGCCTATTAGCGCCGACACTCCCGCGGAAACGCCAAATATACACACTATGTAAAAGTACATATCACAACACAGCTCCAAATAATCTACTTGGGGTGGCAGGTCACTAGCGATATCTCGAATTATATCACGAAGTCCCGTGTGATTATCCCTACAGGCTAGCACGAAAGCATAAACTATACATAGTTCTGCAGCCCAGTTAGGTGTAGTTAAGTTCTGCATGTATTTTTTGTTAATGGGCGCGTATCAATTTTTAACCCTTTATCACACGCGAGGCCCAAAAAATATAGATTGTGCTCGCCTGCGAATACATTCTACTATGGTTTACTTGCGTGCAGGATTATATCCAAGAGATGCTCGCGGCAAATATCCCGAGAATCATAGAGGTCTAGTGCAATTTTAAGCACATCGATGTAATCTGAGTCCTGGACGGCATCGAGTGGTAGCTTCCCAATGGCCCGCATAATCTCCTCGGCACAACTGGGGCGCAACATCACATTAACACCTGAACCCAAATAGTATCTCGTGGTTAACTCTGTGTATTTCTCGTCGGATATATTTGCGCTAGCTAATGCATCCAGCGCTGGCTTATATGTTTTTACTATTTCTTCCGCTATTTCTTCCAAGTTCGCTATTTTCCCGAGAAATGCATTAACTTGTTCTTGTGTTTCTTCAGGTTTGGCCGAGCCAAGTATAATTTCTAAGTTTCGCAAGTGTACGTGGCCCGGTATATAATCGTACACCCCAAAGCAATCAAGATATATTTCTAGCGCTCTGGCGACACCGCACCCCTGAACACATCCTATTAATACCGAGGGTCTATATACTGCCACATTAGGTAGCGGTTTTGCGTTAGAACATGGTTTCAACGTGGAATAGGTTTTCTTAGTTATCTTCCTGGCGAGTGTGTCACTGAGATAATTACATGCGTACTCGAGACACCTTATACCACAGACACACATATATCTAGCCAATATCTTAGGTGTCGCTGTAATCATTTGCTTTTCCTCGATTCCCGAGGCCACAAGTATTAATTTTACAGCCTCCCAGAAATGCTCCGAGTACATCCGGGCGGGAAAGTATCTGTAATGGTGATGCTGCATCACGAATATGTTTGGGTGTTTTCTCAGGACATGTATAAATTCATCGTCGGACTCACAATATCTAGGCAATCCTATGGCATAGTAGTCGTTACAGTAACAATCTATTATTCCCGCGCGCTGTCTAACTCGTGAATTCACATATCTTATTGAGTCTCGCGAATGCTTCGCATATCCAAAATAATCCAGCAGACGACCTAGCGGATTTTCAGATAATGACCACATTCCATTGATGAACATAAACCTTATTTTTGTAAGATGCTCTGAGCCCCAATCAAAAATGCTATTGGCAAGCACGCGCCAACTCATAATAACCCTAGGAAACCCTAAGATTTCAAGTTGACCCGCGTAATACTTGGACGTCGCGGCCAAGATAGCCCTGGTACCTTTGTTTATGCGGGTTAGCACGTGACTTGCCAGAATGTCTCGGCCAGGCAGGCCACCTAGAAGTAGGCTTAATACCGACTGTGATTCTGAGATAGCCAACTGCATACTTTTTATACGACTAGGCTGAGCATGTTCATTTTTACTCGCGCCAGTAATTCAGTCGGTTCAGCGGCATTTCACAAACTCAAGGTAGACTATTCTAGCTTCACAAATATTCTTTGAGCCCGCGTGTCGCAAGCACAGAAAGGCAAAAAATATACCGAGCCAATCTAGGCAGATCATCGAATGAGTTTTTCCAAATAACACATTACGATGTGCGCGTCCACTTGCGTGCCGGCATCATCTGCTAGAGAGCAAAGTAATTTGCGTATCACACATAAATTATGCTCGCGATCATGGTGAAAGACTACGCCCGCGAGTATTCTTTGTCCCGCAGCAAGAAATAATCTTAGCGCTTTCAATGGGCACCCGAAAGGATCAATAGGCTCAGCCGCGGCAACCTCTCTGCCGAACAATTCCACATAGTCGTCGCGGCTGATGGAATATATCTCGGGGGATTCGCGAGTGAGCCTGTATCGATCTATGTAAAATTTCACTTGTGTCAGAGTCAGAGGCAAAATTTTGAAAATATGTTTCGCGAGTTTGCGATGGTCGCTCGGTGGTAACGCGGCTTCAAATACCTCGAGCGTTTCTAGGCTTGGCTGCGCGCCTATGCTGGATAAGTGCGATAGAATCTCCTGGAAGGATTTTTTAGTTTCTATTACTGCTCGCAAGTATTCGGCCAGG
>JACCDK010556505.1_pt1 | contig 18862 bp, 16 predicted proteins | sample 7445871 | NCBI WGS metagenome assembly JACCDK01 (sample SAMN15323436, study PRJNA562643) | freshwater metagenome | isolation source: river surface water | place: USA:Blue River Watershed | collected 2017-08-15
CGACGAACGTTACGCACTAGCAGCTTAATTGCTGCAGCCCCTGAACTGATTCTCTCTTGGGTCAGGTAGCGCAAGCTACATCAGGGTCATTTACAAGAGATAAGGTTGCACAGTGTCGTGATGTGCAACTCGAAAATTAAACGAATCGCTATTTAATAACGTGTTGGTCCGTGATTGAGTGGTTAAATTAAATGACACAACTAAGTATGTAGAACTCTATGTGGAGGATTTGCGGACGCGGGTTCGATCCCCGCCGGCTCCACCAACACCAAAGCCTCATCTTCGGATGAGGCTTTTTTTTTATTTAATTTCTATGAACTTTTTGGCAAGGTATTACCTAATATTCTATTTATTCAATTGATGTCAAAATCTCATCAAATTTAACTGAATCACGTCATGATCTTAAAAATTTTTTGTATTCTGATTGTTGCGATTTCACAAACTACTTGGGTGATTGCTAAAGAATCTTCGGGTTTAATTTTTGAATGTTCAGCAAGCAAGTTGCCGAACATCAAACTTGAGGTGAAGTCTTATATTCAAGAAATAGGCATTCCCGAGTCAGTTTATGAGGTTGAGCAAATCAATCACCGCTTACGCTTCAGTCTGACTCACCCGTCTAGTTACGGTACCTTGTATCTGCGCTGGAATCCTAGCTATGCCATTGCTGAAGAGCGTGTTTCTTTACCAACCGCCCATGGCTTGAAGCAAATTGAAACAGTTTCCAAAAAAGAAATTCTTTTGGCATTGATGCATGAGGGACGTGCAACCATATTCAAGGACAATGCTTGTGAGGTATCCGCTCTAAAAGAGCATGTAGAGATTAGGCAAATGATAGTGGCTTGGTCTGAACACCTTCATTGGAGTTTCCCGGATGGATCAGTCGCGCAATGGAATCCTCAGTATTGGGAGCGAGGTAACTTAAAGCCAGGTGCTTCCCTAGATGAAGCCATGAAAGACTTTTTCATTAACCCTGATCAATGTTCTGTTGGTTGTTATACGGCCACCAAGATTGTGATTATTCAGGCAGTTTTGGATTATTTTCGAAGAGTCAAAAAAAATCATGTGATGGCTGATGCCATTGTGAAGCGCCTCAAATCTGATAATGATGTGTTGGTAGGTATTGAGCCGGGGGCCATGTGGACATTTCAAAAATCAATCAACCCCGAAGAGCAAAAACGTCTGGGTAAGTTATTGAAGGTTCAAACTTCAGTGGCATCAATGAACTTTGTTCCAGGTGATTGGGTCTATTTCGTCAACAATGACAAAGATTCGACCCAAATTGATGGTTATGAAGGTTCCAATACGATTTATATGGGCCGAGCTTCCTTTGACGATTTTTACAATGACAATCACCATCATTATTTATATAACGAGAAGTTGTCGACCATCTATAACTGGCGCAATCGAGTCTTTAGTCGTTCGCGTGATTACTCGCGCATAGAGAAGTTATCAGCCGAGCAAATCTATCAATTGGGTTTAAGTACAGAAGAGGGGGGTTTCTTGCTCAATAATCGAGCCGTCCCATATTTCTTTGGGTTTGAACCTTTTTAAAGAGCCCATGTGATCAAGCACAACCCAAACGCCACAATGAGGTCACTTCTGCGGCTCGAGCTCTGAATAGAGGATCTTGGGTGTCCAATGCTTTGGGGTGAGCGGGTCGAACATCGTTTCTACCCAAGACTTTGAGGCCTGATGTTTCAATCCACTCCAGTAGCTGAGCACGAGTCCGTAATCCCAGGTGCTCGGCTAAGTCTGACAAAATTAACCATCCCTCGCCTGAAGGCAAGAGATGTTGCTTGAGTCCCATTAAAAACCCTCGCAACATTTGACTGTCGGGATCGTATACAGCGTATTCAATGGGTGAGCTGGGGCGAGCAGGCACCCACGGTGGATTGCACACAATCAAAGCTGCTTGACCGTCAGGAAATAAATCTTTTTGAACTAGCTTGACTTGTTTTGTAATACCTAGACCTTCAATATTTTCTTGAGCGCATTCAATGGCGCGTTCATCTTGATCGGTTGCAATGATGTTCTTGATGCCTCGTTTTGCAAGTACAGCTGCCAACACTCCAGTACCTGTGCCTATGTCAAAAGCCAAGGATTGGGTGTTGAGAGCTAAAGGAAGAGGGGCTTTTTCAAGTAAGCCAATGTATTCAGATCGAACAGGTGCAAACACGCCGTAATGAGGATGAATTCGACCATCCCCTAAATCTTTCAGAGCTTCTAGGGCCATGCCGTTCTTGCGCCATTCAATCGAGCCAATAAATCCCAATAGATCTCGTAAAGACATTACATAAGGCTCATTGAGCTGACCGTAGACTGCTAAGCAAGCTTCGGTCACATTGGGAGCTCTTCTCAACTGAATTGTATGATCAGATTCAATCTGAATGAGGAGCATGCCTAAAGTTCGACTTCTTTGTGATTGGGTTAAGCGATGCTGATGAAAAATCTCGGACATCGGCCTAGCCAAGGGTATTAATCCTTCTTGCTTCTTTTTGGAAGCCTTTAGATTGCGGATACTTTTTTTTGAGGGTTTATCTGCACGACGCGTCATTGCCTGAAGTAACTGCTTGGCATTTTGATAGTCGCCCCGCCAAATAATCCCCGTGCCTTCACACGCGAGACGATAAGCCTCGTCAGCTGTTAGCGTGTCATCTGCAATGATAAGTTTCTTGGGTGGTGGTGAGCCTTTTTCAGAGCGCCAACGACAGGAGTGTGTCACTTCACCTTCCTCCCAAGTGATGATGGGGTGTTCGGTTTCGTGGAGGATGGTTTTATGCATGATGGTCACCCATCAAAATTTGCTTAGCTAAAATTTCAATTCCTTTGGCAGATAAATCTGCAGTTTGATAGGGCTGAGCTTTTTCGTAATTCACATAGTTGGAATTTTGTGAGCGACGATACAGGGCGTCGTAGTGCTTTTCTAAAAGTTCTGTGACGAGTAAGGACCATTCTCTGGCTTCTATCAGTTCTTTCCAGTGAGTCAGGGTTTCCTTGCTGTGTAACTCTTTTAGATAATCAATCGTACGAATGAGGTTCTCTGGATCTTGAATGAAGTAAGCGTAATCTTCGATGAGGTAAGCAACCCGAGCTTCAATGGTGGCATCAATTCGAACGCATGGACTTTGACGCATGCGTTCTAAAAGAACATCGGGCACATGTAAGCCACCAATTTTGCGACTTTCCGCTTCAACATACACGACTTTGGCAGAGTCAAATTTCTGTAACTGTATTAATAATCTGGATTCGAACATTTTCTGACTGGGTTGGGGTGAGTCAGGAATGTTTCCAAGAACAGAGCCTTTGTGATTGGCCAGTTGCTCTAAATCTAAAACTTGAGCCCCCAGTTGATTTAATTGTTCCAACACGCGACTTTTAGCACTGCCCGTTTGGCCTGTAAGAACTCGATATTGAAACGATTGAGGGAGGGTATTTAGTTGGGCTACTACCTCTTTGCGGTAAGACTTATAGCCCCCATCTAAAATTTGCGCATTCCAACCAATTTGTCTCAGAATATGAGTCATTGAGCCACTGCGTTTTCCACCTCGCCAACAGTAAATCAATGGATGCCAGTTTTTAGGTTTCTCTTTGAATTGTTCTTCAATGTAGTGAGCAATCCTTTTGGCAATAAGAGCTGCCCCTACTTTTTTTGCTTCAAATGGAGAGGCTTGTTTGTAGAGCGTACCAACTGTGATGCGTTCTTGATTGCTAAGAACGGGATAATTTAAAGCCCCTGGAATGTGGTCCTCTGCAAATTCAGCAGGTGTGCGGACATCAATGATCTCATCAAATTTGTGGCATTCTGTTACATCAGCGCTGATTGGTGACTTCATTTAAATACACACATATATGACGATTAAATTAACTCAATTTTCCCACGGTGGTGGGTGTGGTTGCAAAATCTCACCAGAAATTTTGTCGAAAATACTGGCGGATTCACCTCTCAAAACAATGCCCAAAGAGTTACTTGTAGGCATTAAGACAAGTGATGATGCAGCAGTGTATCGCTTAAATGATGAGCAGGCACTGATTGCTACGACTGATTTCTTTACACCCATTGTGGATGACCCATATGATTTCGGCAGAATTGCTGCAACTAATGCCATTTCTGATATCTACGCCATGGGTGGGCAACCCATCATGGCTTTAGCCATTGTTGGGATGCCTTTGGACAAATTACCCATTGAAGTTATTCAAAAAATCATGGCTGGCGGTCAAGATGTGTGCGAAAAAGCGGGTATTCCTATTGCTGGGGGTCATTCAATTGATGTCTTAGAACCCATTTATGGTCTGGTGGCAATTGGCTTAGTTCATCCTAAGCAAGTTAAAACCAACCATGGTGCGCGTGCTAGCGACAAAATTATTCTAGGTAAACCTTTAGGTATTGGTGTGCTCTCAGCTGGCTTGAAAAAAGGGCTATTGAGCTCAACGGCTTATGAGACCATGATTCGTCATACCACTGCTCTTAACGTGACTGGGATTGAATTATCAAAATATGAAGAGGTACATGCGCTGACTGATGTCACTGGCTTTGGGCTGGCAGGACATCTTTTGGAGGTATGTCGCGGATCAGAATTGAAGGCTGAGCTTTCATTTGAAGCGATTCCATTCATACCTGAAGCTCTTCAGTTGGTCCAAGAAGGGGTTGCAACAGGAGCTTCACAAAGGAATTGGACTAGTTATGGGCGCAGTGTTACTTTCTCTGATGCGGCGTTGAATCAACCTTGGATTCAGAAAATTCTCACAGACCCTCAAACCAGTGGAGGTCTTTTGGTGACTTGTTCGGCAGAATCTGAAGCAAAAGTTTTAAAAGCTTTTCATGATTCAGGTTTTATTGAGGCAAAAACAATTGGCGCGATGGTCAGCGGATCTCCATCTGTTCAGATCAAGCCCTAAAAAAGCAACAAGCGAAAGCTGGCAACAATCAGGCATAAACCAAGCAGTTGAATGATTGACCAGTTTCTAAAAATCAATAGATAAGCAGAAATGAAACTCATGCCTAGAGCAAAGAAGGAGATTTCTTGATGAAAGCCATTTGGCCAGTAGATATGTTGCGCAAAAAATAGCCCTAATTGAAGGATGGTGCCAACCACGGCTGCGGTGATAAATTGAAGCGCTTGGACCATCTTAGGAAATTGTTTGGTTTTTTCAATCAGTGGCGCACCTAACAAGATGAACATGAACGAGGGTAAAAAAGTAAACCAAGTCGCTGTTAAAGCGCCCAAAGCTCCCGCTTCAAACAAATAGCTATTGCCCATTAAAGCCTGTTGATAGGAAGCCAGAAAACCTACAAATGCCACAATCATGATGAGGGGGCCTGGTGTTGATTCACCCAGAGCTAAGCCATCTAATATTTGCGCTGAACTGAGCCATTGAAAATGCTCCACAGTGGCCTCATAGACATAGGGTAAAACTGCATAAGCGCCACCAAAAGTCAGAAATGCTGCTTTGGTAAAGAACCAAGACATTTGTGTGTAGGTATGCTGCCAGCCATGAAGGCTAATGAATATCACGATGGGTGCTGTCCAGAGCAATAAAAAGACTCCAAGGGTTTTTAATATGCGTTTCAAATGAAAAGCTTTGGACGCAAGCTCAGAAGTCAATGATTCGGGTTGTGTGACCTCATCTTTGGTTTGCCTCTGTAATTGCCCAAAAACACAACCAACGATGGCTGCCACCAATACAACCCATGGAAAAGATACATTCAACACAGTGATTGCCATCACAGAGGAAAGCGTTACGCCTGCGAGTAAAAAACTTCGAATGGTTTTTTTGCCCATCTTATAAGCGGCATAAAAAATAATGGCCAAAACGGCTGGTTTGAGAGTGTCAAATACTGTGATCAACCAATTCTGTTGACCATACAGCAAGTACATCCAAGATAGGCCTATGAACAATAGCAAGGATGGCAGAATAAATAGAACTCCTGCCATGATGCCGCCCCATGTGCGATGCATGAGCCAACCTAAGTAGGTGGCCAATTGCTGAGCCTCAGGACCTGGCAGCAACATGCAGTAATTGAGAGCATGTAGAAAATTCTCTTCAGAAATCCATTTCTTCTTTTCAACCAATTCTTCATGCATGGTTGAAATTTGTCCGGCTGGACCGCCGAAACTAACGAAGCCTAACTTGAGCCAGAACCAAAATGCTTCTTGAATGCTTGGACTCTGAGCTTGAGACATTCTTAGTGACCGAAGATAATTTGACTGAGTTCGGAAGGGTGATGGATGATGTAATCAGCGCCCCATTCATGAATGGGTTCATCGCAGCCGCAGTAACCATAGGCCGTGGCGATGGTTTTCATTCCAGCTGCTTTTCCTGCTTGCACATCTCTTAAGTCATCTCCTACATAGACACAGGCAGTGGGGTCGAGATTGCAAATTTCAGTGGCTTTTAAGATAGGTGCTGGATGTGGCTTGGAAAAAGGTGTGGTGTCACCACCCACAATTGCATGACTGCGATGGCTTAATTTCATTAAATCCAGCAATGGGCGCGTCAGACGTTCTGCCTTGTTGGTCACAATGCCCCATGGAATAGAATGAGTTTCAAGCTCTAGCAACACTTCATTGATGCCATCAAATAATTGCGTATGAACACAAATAGCTTTCTCGTAATTCGCGATGAACTCAACTCTCAATGTCTCATATTCTGGGTGTGTCGCATCAAAGCCAAATGCGCCCCCAATGAGTCCTCTGGCACCAGCTGAAGCGCGAGGTCGAAGTTCATCGTAGGGTAGAGGTGTTAAGCCTTTGCTGATGCGCAATAAATTGACTGCAGCCACTAAGTCTGGGGCTGTGTCGGCCAGCGTGCCATCCAAGTCAAAAAAGACGCCTTGAAACAGAGGAGTTTTTTGAGTTTTGGACGCTTGCAATGAGGTTGAAGGGTTCGAAGAACTTGAAGAATTCATAGAAAACCGATGGATGTAATGATTATTTTTTGCGTGTGGCAATCATGTAATTCACATCAGTATCGCGCCCTAATGAGTACACCTCTGTAAATGGGTTGTAAGTCATGCCCATCAATTCCAACATTTCTAAATCAGCTTCACGTATGAATTGACTCAATTCAGAAGGCTTGATGAACTTTTTGTAATCGTGCGTGCCTTTGGGAAGCAGGCGAAGAATATATTCGGCGCCAATTATGGCAAACAAATAAGATTTGGGGTTTCGATTCAATGTACTGAAGAACACATGACCACTTGGTTTAACCAAGCTTGAGCAGGCCTGAATGATGCTCGTGGGATCGGGTACGTGCTCTAACATTTCCATGCAGGTCACCACATCGTATTGCCCAGCTTCCTTTTTGGCTAAGTCTTCGGCGCTGATGTATTCATAATCAACGGCAACACCACTTTCTAGGCTATGTAACTCCGCCACTTGAAGCGCTTTCTTAGATAAATCGATGCCTTTGGTTTGTGCGCCAAGCTTGGCCATTGATTCTGCCAAAATGCCACCGCCACAACCCACGTCCAAGACTTTTTTACCTGCTAAAGGTGCGTGTTGATTAATCCAGTCAAGCCTCAGTGGGTTGATGGCGTGTAGAGGTTTGAATTCACTGGTGGGATCCCACCAACGATGTGCCAAGGCACTGAATTTGTCTAGTTCGGTTTGGTCTGCATTCATGGCTCTATTCTAATCAAGTGAGAAAAACTCTGTTGAAAGGATTTTGAGGGTAGTTAATGCAAGCACCTGAGCCTGACTTGGTCAAATGAGGAAATAAAAAAACCCGGCTAGGCCGGGTTTTCTGGAACAAAACTAAATAACTAAATTAGTTCTTGCGAGTACCAATCGCTTCGATTTGAACGCGACGGTTCTTGGCGCGACCTTCTTTAGTTTTGTTATCAGCAACTGGCTGTGATTCGCCTTTGCCTTCAACATAAACGCGGTTAGCTGGGATGCCTTGGCTTACCAAGTACTTCTTTACTGACTCAGCACGACGAATGGACAACTTTTGGTTGTAAGCGTCTGTACCGATTGAATCTGTGTGACCAACAGCCACAATCACTTCAAGAGTCAAGCTCTTTACTTTGCCAACCAAGCTATCCAAGCTAGCTTTGGCAGCTGGCTTCAATACTGATTTGTCAAAGTCAAACAATGCATCTGCATTCAAAGTAACTTTTGTACCGGCAGCTTTTGGAGCGCCAGAAGCGATGGCACCGTCACAACCTGGAGCAGCTGTCGCTGGAGTCCAGTTGGCGTTGCGCCAGCAAAGTTCGTTGGTACCGTTTTTCCAAACGATGCCTGTACTGTTAACCCAGTTGTCAACTGATTTCTGAGCAAAAACGCTTGAGCTGATAGCAATACCAGCGATGGCTAGAAGTTGTAGTAGTTTTTTCATTATTTTCCCTCTGTTTATCTGTGTGGAGGCTCATCCAATTCGGATGCCGTCATTTTAGCACTATAAATCATATAAATAACAGTCTGTGAGTGATAAAATTACCTGATGGAAATTACACAAAATAACGCCGCTAAAGAGACACTTCCCATATCCCTAGAAGACGAGATGCGCCGGTCCTATTTGGACTACGCCATGAGCGTCATTGTGGGGCGAGCATTGCCCGATGTGAGGGATGGTTTAAAACCCGTTCATCGTCGCGTTTTGTTCGCGATGCACGAATTAAATAATGACTGGAACAGGGCTTACAAGAAGTCTGCTCGTATTGTCGGCGACGTCATCGGTAAATATCACCCTCACGGTGATTCAGCGGTCTACGACACCATTGTCCGTATGGCGCAGGATTTCTCCTTGCGTTACATGCTCGTTGATGGACAGGGTAACTTTGGTTCTGTCGACGGTGATAACGCTGCTGCGATGCGTTACACGGAAATTCGTTTGGCGAAGATAGCCCATCAGCTATTAGACGATCTCGACAAAGAAACTGTTGATTTTGGACCGAACTACGATGGTAGCGAAAAAGAGCCTTTAATTCTGCCTGCCAAGATTCCTAACTTATTGATCAATGGATCTTCAGGTATTGCGGTTGGTATGGCCACCAATATTCCGCCTCACAACTTAGATGAAGTGGTCTCAGCTTGCTTGCATTTATTAAGTAATCCAGAGTGCTCGATTGATGACTTAATGGAAATCATTCCTGCTCCTGACTTCCCAACCGCCGGCATCATTTATGGTATCCAAGGTGTTAAAGATGGATATCGCACAGGTCGTGGTCGTGTGGTCATGCGTGCGAAAACGCACTTTGAAGACATGGATCGTGGCTCAAGACAAGCCATCATCGTTGACGAGTTACCTTACCAAGTCAACAAAAAGACTTTGCTTGAGCGTATTGCTGAGTTGATTACCGAGAAAAAAGTAGAAGGCATTTCTGATATTCGTGATGAGTCCGATAAATCAGGTATGCGTGTGGTGATTGAGTTAAAGCGGGGCGAAGTTCCTGAGGTGGTATTGAATAACCTCTACAAGTTCACCCAACTCCAAGACACATTTGGCATGAACATGGTGGCCTTGGTCGATAACCAGCCACGTTTGCTCAATTTGAAGCAAATGTTGGAGTGCTTCTTGTCTCATCGCCGAGAAGTTGTCACTCGTCGCACGGTATTTGAACTTAGAAAAGCGCGTGATCGTGGTCACGTCTTGGAAGGTTTGGCAGTGGCTTTGGCCAATATTGATGAATTCATCAAAATCATCAAGGCAGCGCCCACACCCCCAGATGCAAAACGTGAACTTCTTTTGAAGTCATGGGACTCTGAAGTGGTGCGTGAGATGTTGTCACGTGCTGAGAAAGATGCTCCGGGCGGACGCAATTCTTTCCGCCCAGAAGATTTAGATCCTGCTGCTGGTATGCAAGCCGATGGTTTGTATCGTCTTTCAGAAGGTCAGGCCCAAGAGATTCTACAAATGCGTTTGCAACGCTTGACAGGTCTTGAGCAAGACAAGATTGTGGGCGAGTACAAAGAAGTGATGCTTGAGATTGCCAACTTATTAGACATTTTGGCCAAGCCTGAGCGCATCACTGTGATCATTACTGAAGAGTTGCAAGCGGTTCAAGCTGAATTCGGTCAAGCGGGTAGCGACACAGGTCGTCGTTCACGCATTGAAATGAATGCGACTGAGTTATTCACAGAAGACTTGATCACGCCACAGGATTTGGTCGTGACCCTGTCTCATGGCGGTTACATGAAGAGCCAACCTTTGTCTGAATACCGTGCTCAAAAACGCGGTGGTCGTGGCAAACAGGCAGCAGCCACCAAGGATGAAGACTGGATTGACACATTGTTTGTCGCTAACACGCACGACACCATCTTGTGCTTCTCGGATCGCGGTCGTATGTATTGGTTGAAGGTTTGGGAAGTGCCACAAGGTGGCCGTGCCTCTCGTGGTAAACCGATTGTGAACATTTTCCCATTGGTTGAGGGTGAAAAGATCACCGTGATTTTGCCAATCAAAGCTTATGAAGATGATAAGTATGTATTCATGGCCACTCGCAAGGGTGTTGTGAAGAAATCACGTTTGTCAGATTTCTCAAATCCACGTAAAGCCGGCATCATCGCAGTGGACTTGGATGAAGGCGATCATTTGGTCGGCGCCGCCATTACCGATGGTCGTCATGATGTGATGTTGTTCTCTGATGCTGGTAAGGCCGTGCGCTTTGATGAGAACGACGTTCGTCCTATGGGTCGAACAGCCCGTGGTGTGCGTGGTATGAACTTAGATGCATCGCATGAAGTTATCGCCATGTTGGTAGCTCCTGCAGAGATTGAAGGTCAAACCAATGCCGTGGATGAAAATGGTGTGGCTTTGCCAAGCAGCGTGTTGACTGCAACGGCGAATGGTTACGGTAAACGTACACCTATCGCTGAATACACCAGACATGGTCGTGGTACCAAGGGCATGATCGCTATTCAGACGAGTGAGCGTAACGGTAAAGTGGTTGCGGCCGTTTTAGTTTCTGAACAAGATCAAATCATGTTGATTACAACGGGTGGCGTTTTGGTTCGAACACGTGTGGCTGAAATTCGTGAGATGGGCCGTGCCACGCAAGGCGTGACTCTGATTAACGTTGATGAAGGCACTGAGTTGTCAGGCTTGCAGCGCATTGCTGAAAGTGATGACGATGATGAAGGTGACGACGTGGATGCCATCGAAGATTCTTCTGATCGTCAAGGAAACGAGGGCGAGGAGCCAGAGAATGTTTGATCGCCGTGTTTTTAACTTCGCTCCAGGTCCAGCAACACTTCCTGAAGAAGTTTTAAAACAAGCGGCCGATGAAATGCTCAACTGGAATGGGTTGGGCATGGGCGTCATGGAAGTCAGTCATCGCGGTAAGCCATTCATGGCTTGCTACGAAGAAACTTTGGCTGATTTGCGCGAGCTCATGAATATTCCACAAAATTATGCAGTTTTGTTTTTGCAAGGTGGCGCAATTGGTGAAAATGCGGCCATTCCAATGAATTTGATGCCTTTGGCCAAGAATGGTCCGAAAGCAGATTTTGTGGTCACAGGCATTTGGACGGAAAAATCTGTCAAAGAGGCGGCTAAATACGGACAAGCTCATGTGGCAGCCTCCAGTGCAGATAATGGTTTTACCTCTATTCCAGATCAAGCCACTTGGCAGTTATCGGATGATGCCGCTTACGTCCATATTTGTTCGAATGAAACAGTGGGTGGGGTGGAGTTTCAAGAAGTTCCTAAGGTTGCAAAACCTTTGGTCGCTGATGTGTCTAGCAATATCTTGTCTCGTGTATTTGATATTAATGACTTTGGAGTGCTGTTTGGTGGGGCACAAAAAAACATTGGTCCTGCGGGATTGAGTATTGTGATTGTGCGTAAAGATTTATTGGGACATGCAATGCCAATCACCCCGATGGTGTGGGATTGGGCCAAGCAGGCTGAAAATGATTCCATGTTGAATACGCCGCCCACTTACAGTATCTACTTGGCTGGTTTGGTATTTAAATGGTTGAAACGCCAAGGTGGTGTGGCTGCCATGGAAAAACAGAATATTGCTAAATCTAATCTTTTGTACGCATGCATTGATGACAGCAGTTTATTTACATCCAAAGTCGATCGTGCTTGCCGCTCACGCATGAATGTCACCTTCTATTTAAAAGATGAATCTCTCAATGATTCATTTGTAGAAGGTGCTGCTAAACGTGGTCTTATGAACATCAAAGGTCACAAGAGTGTGGGTGGTATGCGAGCCAGTATTTATAACGCCATGCCGATGGCAGGTGTGCAAGCCTTGGTGGACTACATGAAGGAGTTTGAACGTGGCTGCTGATGACAAAGATTTAGCGCCTTTGCGCGCACGCATTGATTCAATTGATCAACAACTCTTAGAGTTATTGGCTGCTCGTGCTGAGGCTGCGCAAGCGGTGGGCAAGATCAAACACGATGTCAATGCGCCCGTCTTTCGTCCTGAGCGCGAGCGTCAAGTGATTGATGGCTTGATTGCAAAAAATAAAAGTCCTTTGGCGGCTGATGGCATTACGGCAATCTGGCGCGAGATCATGTCCGCATGTCGTGCTTTGGAAGCACCAATAAGAATTGCTTATTTAGGTCCAGCAGGCACATTTTCAGAGCAAGCTGCTTTCGCTCAATTTGGACAATCGATTAGCAAAGTGCCGTGTTCCAGTATTGATGAAGTATTCCGTGCTGTGGATGCCGGCTCGGCTGATTTTGGTGTGGCTCCGGTAGAAAACTCATCCGAAGGCGCGATTTCTAGAACCTTAGACTTGTTACTCGATACTGATTTAAAAATCACAGGTGAAGTGGCCTTGGCCATTAAGCATCATTTGTTAACCAAATCAGGAAATTTAGATGGGGTGACTCGAGTCTTGGCTCACCCTCAAGCCTTGGCGCAATGTCAACGTTGGTTGTCCAGTAACGCGCCGAAACTTGAACGTCAGGCGGTCAGTAGCAACGGTGAGGCTGCTAAATTGGCTTCTCAAGATGCAAGCGTCGCAGCCATTGCGGGTGACAGTGCTCAACAGCAATATGGCTTGCAAGCAGTGCAAAGTCAAATACAAGACGATCCGCACAATCGCACACGCTTTGTGGTGATCAGTCATGGTTCTTGCCAACCATCTGGTAAAGATCAGACTTCAGTGATTTTGTCAGTCAACAATAAACCCGGTGCCGTTCATCAGTTGTTGGCTCCGATGGCCAAGCATGGTGTATCAATGAATCGTTTAGAGTCTCGTCCAGCAAGACGAGGTACTTGGGAATACTTTTTCTACATTGACATGGATGGTCATGCCAGTGACCCCAAAGTAGCTGCAGCTTTGACGGAGTTGCAGGCTGAAGCAGCATTCTTTAAAAACTTGGGTTCTTACCCTCGTAGTCACTAAATTTTAGGAAGCGTAATCATGGCCAACGATGTTGGGCAAGCAAGCTCACAAGTAATTGGGTTAAGTCACGTTAGAGCGATTGCTCCATACGTGGGTGGTAAGCCCATCAGTGAAGTGGCACGCGAGTTCGGTTTGGATGAAAGCAAAATTGTGAAGTTGGCTTCCAATGAAAACCCATTGGGTATGCCGGAGTCTGCCAAAAAAGCCATGGCTCAAGCAGCTGAAGATTTGGGGCGTTACCCTGATTCAAATGGCTTTGAATTGAAGAATGCGCTGGCCAAAAAATTGAACGTGCCAGTCGAATGGATTACCTTGGGCAATGGCAGTAATGACATTCTTGAATTGACTGCGAGAGCTGTGGCTCAAGAAGGTGATGAAGTTGTTTTTTCCAAACATGCTTTTGCTGTTTATCCACTTGCGACACAAGCGGTGGGTGGCAAAGCAATCGAAGTGCCTGCAACATCAGAATATGGTCATGATCTTTCGGCCATGCTCAAAGCCATCACTACAAAAACTCGTTTGGTATTTGTGGCGAATCCCAATAACCCAACGGGAACTTTTTTAACGGCGGCTGAGATTACTGCTTTCCTAGAGAAGGTTCCGAGTCATGTGGTGGTGGTGATTGATGAGGCCTATAACGAATTTTTAACCCCTGAGCAACAATACGATGCGATTGCTTGGGTGCGTCAATACCCCAATGTGATTGTGTCGCGCAGTTTTTCAAAGGCTTATGGATTGGCGGGTTTGCGCATTGGTTATGGCATTGCCCAAAATAACATCACTGATTTATTAAACCGCATCCGTCAACCATTCAATGTCAATAGTTTGGCTCAAGCGGCAGCCATTGCTGCTTTGGCGGATGTGGAGTTTTTGAAAAAATGTTACGAACTCAATCGTGCTGGATATCTCCAGTTAACTCGAGCATTTGATCAGATGGGTTTGAAGTATTTGCCTTCTTCTGGCAATTTTGTGTTGGTGAAGGTGGGGGATACTCCCAATGCGGGAGCCGCAGTCAATTTAGAATTACTAAAAGCAGGTGTGATTGTCAGACCTGTGGGGAATTATGGTTTGCCTGAATGGTTGAGAATATCGATTGGTTTGCCACAAGAAAATGATGCATTCATCGCAGCATTGAAAAAGATTTTAAATAAATGAGCTCTAAAGCAACTCAAACTTCTTTGACTCTTGGCATCATTGGCGTTGGTTTGATTGGCGCTTCGCTGGGCTTGGCGCACAAAAATGCTAAGACCTTCCAGAGAGTTTTGGGGGTGGGCCGATCCAAAGCTAATCTAGATTCAGCTCTTCAAATGGGAGCAATTGATGAGGCGGTGAGTCTTGAGCAATGTGCTAAAGAAGCCGATGTGATGGTTGTGTGTGTTCCTGTGGCGCAGACATTTTCAGTGCTTCATGCCATCGAGCCGCATATCAAGCCAAATGCTTTAATCACTGATGCTGGAAGTACCAAGTCAGACGTGATCATGGCTGCAAAAACTGCTTTGGGTGATAAGGTGGCTCAATTTGTGCCTGCACACCCCATTGCCGGTGGCGCTCAACATGGAGCCATCGCTGCCAAGACTGACTTGTATCAAGGAAAAGAAGTCATTCTTTGTCCCTTGCAAGAAAACTCTCCAGCGGCCATCGATGCGATTGATCAATTTTGGTTGACCACTGGTGCTTTGACTCACCGCATGTCTGCTTTACAACATGATGCGGTATTTGCCTCGATTTCACATTTGCCACATATTTTGTCTTTTGCCCTGATGTTGCAGGTAGCCAATTCAGAGGATGCGAATATCAAGTTGGGTCATGCGGGTGCAGGATTTAGAGATTTCACTCGTATTGCAGGTTCAAGCCCAGAAATGTGGCGCGACATCAGTTTGGCCAATAAAACAGCGCTTCTTAAAGAGATGGATCAGTATCTCAATCTCACCAAGCTGATACGAGACATGATTGCCAAAGAGGATGGCGAGGCATTATTAAAAGCATTCACACGAGCCAGTGTTGAGCGTCAAAAGTGGGAAGGCCGTTGATGAGTGATGGTGTGATTGAGTTTTTAGAGCTGGGCCCGTATCAAAGGGCTGAAGGTGTGGTGGCTCTTCCTGGGTCCAAAAGTATTTCCAATCGAGTCTTGCTTTTATCCGCATTGGCCTCTGGAACAACCCGCTTAAAAGGCTTGTTAGATGCTGATGACACACAAGTGATGCGTGCCGCACTCAAGACCTTGGGTGTCAAACTCAACGAGACCGATGGTGATTGTGTGGTCGAAGGTTGCTCTGGACGCTTGCCCAATCAACAGGCCGATTTATTCATGGGCAATGCGGGTACTGCGATTCGTCCTTTGACAGCGGCTTTAGCAATCTTGGGTGGAGACTATCGTTTACATGGTGTGCCTCGGATGCATGAGCGCCCAATTGGTGACTTGGTCGATGGTTTGCGCATGGTTGGCGCTCAAGTGGTCTATGAAAAGAATGAAGGTTATCCACCCATCAAGCTATCAAAAGGTCAAATTCGCACAAACGAGATCATTAAAGTACGTGGCGATGTTTCTAGCCAATTTTTAACAGCCTTGTTGATGGCTTTGCCTTTGGTGGCTAAGAATGAAATTTGTATTGAAGTGATTGGTGAATTAATTTCAAAACCATACATTGATATCACGCTCAAACTAATGAGTCGTTTTGGCGTTGAAGTTCGCAATGATCAGTGGCAACGTTTTTATATTCCTGCCAATGCAGGTCAACCTTACAGCAGCCCTGGAACTTTATTTGTTGAGGGTGATGCCTCTTCTGCCTCTTATTTTTTGGCTGCTGGCGCCATCGCGGGCGGACCGGTGAGAGTCACTGGCGTGGGTCGTAATAGCATTCAAGGAGACGTTGCTTTTGCCGATGCTTTGAATCAAATGGGCGCCAATGTCATGGCTGGAGATGATTGGATTGAGGTCAGGGGTGTCGATACCCCGACGGGTCGTTTGCAGGGCATCGATATTGATTGCCTAGCGATACCTGATGCTGCAATGACATTGGCAGTTGCAGCGTTGTTTGCAGAAGGATCCACGACTTTAAGAGGGATTGCGAGTTGGAAGGTCAAAGAAACAGATCGCATTGCCGCCATGGCCAAAGAATTACAAAAAATGGGTGCCCTGGTTGAATCGGGTGATGACTTTATCCGTGTGACGCCACCTGTTTCTTGGAAAACTCCCGATGAGGGCATTGATACTTATGATGATCATCGCATGGCCATGTGTTTTTCATTGGCAGCCTTGGGGCCTCTCAAAGTGCGCATCAATGAACCTGCGTGTGTGGCGAAAACATTTCCCGATTACTTCCTTGCCTTCGCGCAAATAGCCAAAAGTTCCATTCTGACCTGATATGAAAACTGAGCATGATTTTGAGTGCGATGTCATTGTCATTGGCGCAGGTGTCATTGGTTTAGCTGTTGCTCGTGAGTTGCAGTTGCAAGGTCGTGAAGTCATTCTTTTGGAAAAGAATGAGGCATTTGGCATGGAGACCAGCTCAAGAAATTCCGAGGTCATTCATGCGGGTATTTATTATCCAGCGGGATCTTTGAAAGCTTTGCATTGTGTGCAAGGCAAGCAGTTGCTTTATGCCTACGCCAAAGAACGCAACATTCCTCATCAGCAAATTGGCAAGCTCATTGTGGCCACTCAAGAAGATGAATTGAATAAGTTAGATAGTTACATTGAAGCAGCGCGTATCAATGGTGTGAATGATTTAAGGCGCATCAGCCAAGCAGAACTTAAAGAGTTAGAGCCTCATGTGCAAGCGTTTGGCGCAGTCATATCGCCCAGTACCGGCATCATTGATAGTCATGCACTGATGTTGTCTCTATTGGGTGATTTTGAAAATGCTGGAGGCAACTTCATTCCAAATTCTCCGGTGGAGTCGGGTCGTGCAGTTTCATCGGGTATTCAGATTCAATTGAATGATGCTGATCAAAGTTTGATTCTGGCCAAAACTGTCATCAATGCAGCCGGTCTTCATGCTTGTGCAGTGGCGCGATCGATTGAGGGCATCCTTCCTGAAACAATTCCTCAGGAGTATTACGCGATTGGTCATTACTTCACCATGGGTGGTAAAAGCCCATTCAAGCATTTGATTTATCCCGTGGCTGGACATGGTTACCTGGGTGTTCATGTCACTTTGGACATGGGTGGGCAAGTGCGCTTTGGTCCCGATATTGAATGGATTCATGGGGTTGATTACGCCTTTGATGAGTCTCGCAAGCAGCGTTTCATCGAAGCGGTGGCGCGTTACTATCCAGAAGTCACCGCAAAAGATGTCAGTCCCGCTTACACGGGGATTCGACCCAAAATCAGCGGTCCCAAAGATCCTTCTGCAGACTTTTTGATTCAAACAGAAGCGCAACATGGTGTGCCTGGTTTGATTAATTTGTTGGGTATGGAGTCACCTGGACTAACATCTTGCTTATCGATTGCTGCTTTTGTGGCTCAGCTGAAGGCATAGCTTTTGATTCAAAACCTGCCTCAATTGAGTCGAAAAAACCACATTGGATTTCACATTAAGAAATATTTATAAAAATTAAAAGACCTAAGTCTTGTCATAAAACTGAAAAAATAAACCCTATGACCTCATTAAAGCCTTCAAATATTCCCGTGATTGCGATTGATGGACCCACTGCTTCGGGTAAAGGAACGGTGGCTCAATTGGTGGCTGAGCGCTTGGGTTATCACTATTTGGATAGTGGTGCTTTGTATCGTTTGGTGGGTTTGGCGAGTTTTCAGCAGGGTATTTCAACGGCGGTTGAGGCCGATTTAATACCGATTGCACAGAATTTAAACGTTATTTTTCAAGGAGATAAGATTCTTCTTGATGGACAGGATGTGTCTGAAGCTATTCGCCAAGAAGCCATGGGTAAGCGTGCTTCAGAAGTCGCTGTTCATCCAGGAGTTCGCCAAGCATTGGTTGCCAGACAGCAAGCTTTTAGACAAAGCCCAGGATTGGTGGCCGATGGTCGCGACATGGCCAGTGTGATTTTCACCGATGCAAAAACCAAGGTGTTTTTGACTGCCACGGCCGAAGCAAGGGCCGATAGACGTTATAAACAATTGATAGCTAAGGGCTTTTCTGCTAATATAGACGTCCTTTTGCAGGATTTACGTGATCGGGATGCGCGCGATGCCAATCGCAGCAATTCGCCACTCAAAGCTGTGAAAGGGGCTCATCACCTCGACACAACGTCAATGACCATCGAAGAGGCGGTGAACCAAGTTCTGAAGTGGCATCAAGCTGGTTAATTCCAGTTCGATACATTGAAGAAAAAGGAGCCAGTCCTTGCCACGCGAGTATTGGTATGTGCAATCTAACCCGTCAAGTCTTTTGACGGCTTTATAGTGAAAACTCATGTCTGAATCTTTTGCAGCTCTATTTGAAGAATCCCTAGCCCGCTCTAACATGAAGGCTGGTCAAGTTATTTCCGCTGAAGTTGTGCGTATTGATCACAACTTCGTGGTGGTAAATGCTGGTTTGAAATCTGAAGCTTTTATCTCTGTTGAGGAATTCCTTAACGATCAAGGTGAA